>Ga0137418_10001087_pt1 | contig 24879 bp, 21 predicted proteins | sample CZODoug3_1_2_16f_FD_122242 | JGI IMG/M metagenome (GOLD analysis project Ga0137418, IMG submission 122242) | Vadose zone soil fungal communities from Angelo Coast Range Reserve, California, USA - CZODoug3_1_2_16fungal (Hybrid Assembly) | ecosystem: Environmental > Terrestrial > Soil > Vadose...
ATTGGCGACTCCGTTTACATCGGCACAGGTGCTGTGGTCATAGGGGACATCCAGGTTGGTGATGGGGCGAGGATAGCTGCAAATTCACTAGTCACGCGCGATGTTCCGGCCGGAACAACCGTCATGGGCGTGCCCGCGCAAGTTGTCAGGGGGCCGAAACCCATTTTGGAAGGGCTGCCCGCCTCTGCCCCAATGTCGGGTGGAAAGACCAAGTGACCAACGCGACCGTACAGGGGGAGGGAGGGCCGGAATGACCGGGGAATGGGGAACCGGGCTTGGCGTTTATATTCCCCTGACGATTTATTTGACAGGGTGCCTGGCTGCTGCTTTGTCCATTTTCTGGAAACCACAGGCGGGATTGTACTTTCTGGTTTTGTTAATTCCCTTACAGACAACCCGCGACCGAATTGGTCATTTCCCGCTGGGCGCGGAGATGGTTGACCTACTCTGGTTATCCATTTTGGTCGCCCTGTTAATGCGAGGTGGACTGACGTCCTTTCCTCGGTCTCCTCTGCTGAAGTGGTTGGCGGTCCTCGCCGTACTCACCTATTCATCACTTTGGCTGGGCTCCCTCAATTTAGGTATACAATTACCCATTTTCATTTCTGATCCACGCTTCTCAGATTGGAAGAATTACATGGTGATGCCGATGATCTGTTTCGTCGTCGCCGGAGCTTTGAAAGACACTAAAGATATCAAATATTTGGTCGTATTCATGATTTTGGCGAGTGCGATCGTGAATTGGAGTTTTTTTCGTTCCACCGCGGGGAGAGATTTCTCCCACTTCTCTTACGAGGTGCGGGATGCAGGGGTCCTTGGTTACGCAGGGGTAAATGGTTTTGCAGCTTTTGTCGCGCAGAGTATCGTATTTCTTTCAACCTTGTATTTCTTCCTGCGTGAAAGGTTGTTGAGACTCGCGATCGTAATCGCGCTTGGATTCAGTGTGTATTGCTTACTATTTTCGTTCTCGCGCGGGGCCTATTTCGCGTGCCTTTTGGGCGTCAGTTTTATGGCGTTGTTCAAGCAAAAGAAACTTCTCCTAGGGATTCTTGTACTAGTTGTTACCTGGCAAGTGATATTGCCTAACGCCGTACAAGAACGCATCAATATGACTTACGACAAGAGCGACAACACATTGGAGCCGTCTGCCGGAGATCGTGTCATGCTTTGGGAAGATGCTATTGGACTATTTTTTCGGAGTCCCGTCATGGGGACAGGCTTTGACACCTACCAGTTTATGCATCGCGTCGGGTATTACAAGGACACGCATAACTATTACATGAAGGTAATAGTGGAAATGGGGCTGGTCGGATTGTTTCTCCTCTTGGTAATCCTTATTAGGATGTTCTTGCTTGGCTTTCAGTTATTTCGGCGCGCAGAAGAACCTTTCTTGCAAGGACTGGGTCTCGGGTTCGCCGCTCTAATTGTATGTACGGCACTCGCTAATCTTTTCGGTGACCGATGGACATATCTCCAGGTCGATGGATACATGTGGGTTTTATTGGGATGTGTAATGAGAGGAATAAGCATCCTCTCAGAAGACAAGTCCCGCCGCGCCATTGGCCTGGAAGGAGCCAACATAACGTCCACTCAAGATCTGAGACAAAACGAACTGATTGGAGTGACCTAGCGCATGAACACGAGCCAGGGCTCGGCACCGGCCTGCAACATGTGTGCATTTGATTGGAGATTCATCGGAAAGAGTAAGAGGTCAGCTCATGCGTATCCAAACGGAAGAAAACGTGCCTGACGAATATTTCACACCGGTGCAAAAAGACAGCAATCTTAAGAAGAATGCAGTCAGGTATTTTCGCACGAAATCCAATATATACAATGAAAGATATTCGGTGCGGGCTAGCGGTGATCTCCTCTGGGTGCGGCATAACGCGATTATAGAGTTGGTTAAAAAGTGGGGTTTGCCTGCCGGGTCACGTGTAGTGGATTTGGGTTGTGGACCGGGGCTGCTAACTCGGGATCTCGCCAAGATGGGCTATTCGGGTGTTGGTCTCGATAGCTCTGCCTCTATGATCGAGTTTAGCGCGCACCAAGCGCAAGCCGGAGGACTTTCAGACTCCTGGAAATACCAACTCGGAGATGTAGAAGCCATACCCTTCCCAGACGCTTCATTCGACGCGGCAATTTGCTCAGGCGTAATAGACTATTTACCGACTGATGACAAGCTGATAGCTGAGGCCGCGCGTATACTAAAACCGGGAGGACACTTTATTGTTTGTTTTACCAATAAGTTCGGCTATACGGTGAGCCTCTCAAAGCTGATCTATTGGTTGAAGCGGTTTCCCGCCATCCGCCGTTTCGCATCTTGGCTTCGGTCCGCTCTCGTCGGCGGGAAGGAAGGTGCTATGGAGTTTGACTTTATTCCACGCAAGCAGCGGCCCGCGAACGTTCGGGAGGCCATACGCCGGCAGGGATTTCATCTCGAAGCGGACAGATTTGTTCACTTCTCACTTTTGCCGGCTCCGTTCTGCACCATGATTTCCAAACTGAGTTTTGGCATCGATGAGAAGCTAAACATTCTCGATCGCACGCCTCTGCGCATCGTCGGTTCCTGTTACATTGTCAGTGCTTATCTTGAGAAATGCTAAATGCTGATGACTGACACAGAATCCGGATATTGTTCCTTTAGCGCTGATGCTTCGTTGGATCGAGGTTGTTGGGCCAGTCTTGTGGCTCCCGACAAAATAGTCAATCCACGATTGACCCTAAATCCGTTTGCCAATCATGGCCCAATGTATTCTGGCGCGAAGCAAAATCATCATGTGCTCTATGTCATCGACCAGATTTGCGAGATGGGTGGCGCAGAGACAGCACTGCTCAGAATTGTGCGCGCGCTAGTATCTTCTTCTTTCTCTTGCAGTATTGTCACCTTCAATACGGAACCTGGGCTCCAGGCTCTCAAGGATCTTCCGTGCCCCTTGCATGTACTTCCTTTGCGCTGCACCTACAGTCTAAATTCTTTGCAAATGGCCTTGCGCCTTCGGAAGCTCATCCACGACGAAAATGCTTGTATTGTGCATACGTTCTTCGAAACGTCGGATCTTTGGGCGGGTCCGATTGCGAAACTTAGCGGGTGTCCGATACTGGTGTCGAGTCGTCGCGACATGGGAATTCTTCGCAGCCGAAAACATGAACTGACGTACCCTATCGTGAATCGCTTCTTCAATCGAGTTCTCGCCGTCTCCGATGAAGTCCGTTCGTTCTGCCTAAACCACGATCATCTCCCACCTGAACGGGTCGAAACTCTTTATAACGGCGTCGACGTGGATGAGATTGCGCTTAAGGCCGGCTGCTGCGATATACGGTCCCAGTTGGGACTGGGTGTAGGCACCCCCTTGATTTCAACCGTGGCAAATATCAGACCCGTTAAAGGCATTGACGTTCTTTTACGTGCGGCAGGAGTTGTCTGTCGAGAATTTCCCGAAGCCACATTTCTCATTCTAGGTAGCACTCTGGTTCCGGACACCTATGCCGAATTGCAAAGTCTCGTCGAATCAACAGGAATAAGAAATAACGTCCGTTTCCTCGGAAAGATTGCGAACCCTTTTCCGATCCTCCGCGAGAGTAGTATCTTCTGCCTTCCTTCCCGCAGTGAGGGTTTTTCGAATGCACTAATCGAGGCAATGGCGTGCGGATTACCGTGCGTTGCAACTCGCGTTGGTGGTAATCCAGAAGCTCTAACTGAGGGAATAGACGGATTCCTAGTGCAAAGCGAAGATTACGAATTGCTGGCCGACCGTATTTTGCGGCTTGTGCGCGATCCCCAGAGGGGCCTGCAAATGGGACAGCAGGCACGCAAGACGGTCGAAGCGCGTTTCAGTATGCGAGCCATGATGACTCGCCTAATGCAAATTTACGACGAATTGCTCGCTGAAAATGCCTAATGCATTACAACTCGCCGGACTGACCTTCGTTTGGTGCAGCCTCGCTGTACTATTTTATGTTTATTTGGGCTATCCTGCCTTGCTCGGTCTAGTCGGATTGATGATCCGGCGGCCGCGTGCCGTAGTTGGTTACACGCCCAAGATCTCGGTTCTGATTGCCGCGTACAATGAAGAAGCCAACATCCAAAGGAAGGTCGAACAGACTCTCGCGCTGGAATACCCTCCAGATAGAGTCGAAATACTAGTGTTGTCCGATGGCTCAAGCGACCGGACCGATGAAATCGTCAAGGCAATCTCTGATCCGCGCGTGCGCCTTCTACGAGCCCCGCAAAGAAAAGGTAAGACCAACGTCCAAAACCTAGGTGCCGAAACTTGCCAAGGAGAAGTTCTGATCTTTTCTGACGCTACCACGGTCTATCATCCCCTTGCGTTGCGATATCTCGCCTGCAATTATGCAGATCCTAAAGTCGGCGCAGTCAGCGGACGCTACGAATATTTTGATCCGCAAGGGAAGTCGCCGACAGGCACGGGAATGATCGCATTCTGGAATTACGAAAATCTGATCAAGATGATGCAGTCCCGCATTTACACCATTACCGGTTGCTGTGGGTGTATCTATTCGGTCCGCCGCAGGGCCTATACGGCTCTTCATCCCGACGTGATTAGCGACCTTGTTCAGCCGCTCTGCGCCATTCAACAAGGTTATCGCGTGGTATTTGAGGATCGCGCCCTTGCTTATGAAGAAACGACCCAGTCCTCAAAAGAAGAATTCTCGATGCGCGTTCGCGTCGTTACAAGAGGAATTCACGGAATACTGAGCGTCAGGGACCTGCTGAACCCCCTTAAGCATGGTTGGGTGAGCTTTCAACTGCTTTCGCACAAAGTATTGCGTTGGATAATTCCTTTCTTCCTGCTCTTATTGTTTATTGGTAATGCTATCCTTTGGAACCACCCTTGGTATGGATTACTTTTCGCGATCCAATTCACTTTTTACGCTTTTGCTCTATTGACGCTCTTGGTTCCACTGCACCGGATATGGCGGCCGCTCGGAATTCCACTCTATTTCTGCACGCTGAATGCCGCCGCGCTTCGCAGCGTTTTGGAAGCTGTGCGAGGTAGAAAATACGCGATTTGGGAAACCGTCAGGAGCTAGTGCTGAAGTGCGTATTGAATTCCTCACTCAAGATGATCCTCTCTATATTCTGCCATTTTTTGAAGAGTTCTTACGAAGCTATGCAGCCGACTTCACGATCGTCCAGATTTCTTGTTCGCCCGCTATGGGCAAACGTTCACGCGTTCAAATGTTGAAGGAGCTAACGATCCTTTATGGCGCGCTCGGAATGGCGCGTCTCGTCGGGATTACAGCTGCGTCCAAGGTTCTGAGCAAGCTTCCTCGCGGCCGGAATGCCTCGTCGTTCTTCGGAATTGAGCAGATCGCGAGGGCTTACGCGATTCCTTTTAAGGGGATCGGCAACCCCAATGCACCGGAATTTGTCGAATCGGTTCGAAATCGCGGAGCGGACGTGCTCGTTTCGGTTGCCTGTCCCTACATCTTGAAAAATCAACTGCTTTCGATTCCCGAGCGCGGGTGTATAAATATTCACCACGCACCCTTGCCGAACTACAAAGGAATGATGCCTACTTTCTGGCAGATGTACCGGGGAGAGACGTCCGTTGGAGTCACGGTTCATTTTATGGCCGCTAAAGTGGATGAAGGCGAGGCGCTCCTTCAAGAATCCATGGAGATTAAGTCTGGAGAAACGCTTCACCAGCTAATTCGCAGATCAAAGCGCTATGGGGCGCATTGCATGGCTCGGGCTCTCCGGCAGATCGAGAACCACGATTTTGTCACCCGGAGATTGGACGCTGAGAACGGCTCTTATTTCACGTTTCCAACCGTCAGAGAAATTCGCGAGTTTCGGCGACGCGGTTTTAGGCCGGTTTAGCGTCGACCCGACTCTGGCATCCAACTCTTTTCATGGGAGGCTTGTCTTTGGCGGGCTCTTCCATATATATGAAAATGCCCTTACTCTACTGATTTCTCGAGGGTTATGGCAGGGTCGGGAGCAAGGACAGCAAGGACGAGGGCCCGCTCGGGAAACTCAGTTCGCGCACACCCCCCGTCGCTGCCCTTCAGCCTGTCCATTTATACCTGTACCGAAACTCAACTCCTGGGCAGTATCCCCTGTTGGCCGTTTACCGTAGAATTCCCTGGTGCGAGCCTGTGTGGCACAGATGCAGCTCCCTATGAAAATAAGGTGCCAGCCGAAGATATAGTTCCGGGGGAAGAAGGAGAAGATGAATCGTTGCCTGAGATTTGGCACAATGTTCGTTGTAGTGATGGGGCTGTGTTGCTACCCCTCCCACGCTCAAGTAAGTCCACCTGTTATCTATTATCTGGATATTTTAGACGGACCAAATACGGGCGGTGAAGGTAATAATGGCGTCATTCTCACCATAAGTGGAAACAATTTTGGAAATACGCCCGGCACTGTAACGATCGGCGGAGGCGCTGTAGCAACCTACAAGACGTGGACGAATGCCAAGATTCAGGTGGCGATTGGCGCGGCTGCTAAAACCGGGGTTGTCGTCGTCACCGCGGGTGGCAAAACTTCGATTTGTGTGAATCACGATGACGGGTGCTCGTTCACAGTTCGCGCTGGGAATATCTACTATTTAGGTCCGTCCGGGAAAGACTCCAACACAGGTAGTTTCTCCTCGCCATGGGCTACTCTTAAGCACGCCGACTCAACAATCGCCGCGGGCGACACCGTCTATGCGTTGAATGGTTTCGCCACAGGCAGTGCCTGCGACGGTATCGGCTGGCACGCTAATTTCACGCTATCGAGTAGCAGCGGCTCCGCTGGAAATCCTATCGCTTATGTGGCTTATCCCGGCGCAACAGCCACGATTGGCAGCTTGTCGAACGGTTCTTGCAGTGGCGACACTACCAGCTTCTCGATACGTACGACGGGCACCTCCAGTTACTACACTATATCCGGTTTCGTCCTGCGGAACCCTGTCGCTTGCTATGAAGGAAATCAAGGTACCGGTATTCGCATCATCAACAACGATTGCCAGGACGTGGACGCTTCAAGCAAATATGCATCATTCAAGTGGATCGGTACCAACTATATGTACGTATACGGCAATACCTTTCATGATTCAGGCGGCAACGCAAAGCTAAACTCGGGCTTTTACTTCACCTCCGACGCAAATCATGGCTGGTTTGGCTGGAATACAGTGGGGAGCGGGATTGCCACGAGCAGCATGATGGTCGAAGTGCACTCGACCGGAGGTAATGACCAATACGATTGGCATCTCCATGACAACGCCATTCAGAATGCGCGCTGCAATGGTATGGTGCTTGCCTCCGTGGACCCTTCCAAGGGGATCGTAGAGGTCTACAACAACACGTTTGCTCACAACGGTACCGGACCAAACCCGTCGGATTCATCATGCTGGCAATATTCGAATCTTTATTTTTCTGGCACTCTCGATGCTGGACCTGCCCCCAGTGGGACAGTAGATACCTACAATAATACGTTCTACGACTGCGGTCCATTTTTGACGGGAGGATTCGCGACGTATGGCTGCGTGGAGATTTTGAACCAAGGTGCTGGCCCGAGTCTTTTTTATCGATTCACCAACAACATTTTCTATCCGACTCTCGTTGAAGGGAAGTATTTCTCATCGGATGCCCTAACCTCGCAGATCACTGGTTGTTCCAATAACCTCTATTTTCAGGGTGGAATGCCACCAACCTTTTGCAATCAGAACGCCGTGAACGCAAACCCCCTGCTTGTTTCACTTTCCCAGTTTCCGTCTGGGCTGAGTTTGCAGACTGCGAGCCCTGCGCTCGGCGCCGGTTCGGCAACCCATACGTCTATTTATGACTTTCAGGGTAACGTGCGACCCACTCCCCCGTCGATTGGTGCTTTTGACGTTGCAGGAGCTATCGCAACACTACCCAATCCACCCACAAATCTAACCATTCTTGTCAACTGAGGTTGCGCGCCCATGGGGATTGAGTCGCGCGCTTCTCCCGAACGAGGTCGCGGAAGGAAGGCGGCCTGTCGGCTCAGCTTTCTGCAGACCTGCACCTTTTCACACACTCGTAGCAATGGATTGTCAATCGTGCGATGTTGCTCCATGAAGTTAAGCGTGTGCTGCGTTCCGCCACGCTGCGTCCAAACCTTTCCCGCATTTTAGGGTCCTCTAGCAAGCTGGCTAGTGCAAGGGACATCCCGTCGATATCTCCATATTCAACGAACAAAGCGTCTTCTCCTTCAGTTAAATGTTCTCGGAAGAAAGCTAGCTTCGTAGCGACGATCGCTTTCCCGTAATTCAGGCCAGTCAAAAGGGCGCCGCTTGTGGTCCCCGCGCTGTAAGGAAATACTAGAATGTCCGCTGCCTGATAGAACAGCGGGAGCTGTTCCACAGGTATGAAGTCCAGGTGAAGCGTCACCGAGGCTTCCAATCCCCCCTTGCTGACTTTGTCCCGTATGGACGACAGCAGGTGGGGATCGCCGGTTCCAGCGACAAGGAGCCTACCCGCTAGCCCTTCTTTAATGACGCGCTTCCAGGCATCAAGTAGGAACGGAATTCCCTTGTATTCACTTATGACGCCGAAACACAAAACCAAAGGTTCCTTGGTTGCGAGTCCGAGTCTGGCACGTGCCTCCGCCGGTGAAATCGATTTCCCATCCTCAAACAGGGGACCATGCGGGATAAGCCAGATCTTCGCCGGCGTGATTCCAAAGTCTCCGATCAATTGCGCTCGAGCCTGCTCATCGTGGCAAATCAAAGCATCCGCCGTCCGGTAGGCCCGGCCGTATAGGGGCTTATGTCTTTCGGGTGCGTCTTGATAAGTTACATTATGGACCGTATAGACGACCGGGATGCCGAGGTGTTGCGCCCATTTCATGAACCATATTTCAAACGCGAACCCATGATCGATAAACGGTAAGTACTCAACGTGAATCACGGCGGGCGGCGATATCAGGATGCGAAACGCCAATAGGCTTATATTAATCAGATATTCAATCGATTTGACGATTCGGCGCAGCAATGGATTGCGAAGCTCGCCTCCGAAGTCCAGCAACCAGGCATCTGGAGAAACGTCTGCCTGACGAAAATAATTGCGCTGAAGATGGTAACGAACAACACCCAGCTTCGCACCGATTCCCTTCTCGCAAAGCGCCCGATAAAGTCGAGCCATGTAGTAGGGAATAAACGACCACAAGTCCATGAGGTAGACGCGCGTCCGCGCACCAGACTTGAGGGATGCACTTTGATCGTTTCCATGTGTCGAGTCCTGCTCGGTTTCGGGAAGGGAAGAAATAGCTGCCATTTTCAGGCTCGTCCTTCAATAGATGTACTCAGAACACGCGGCACTTGGCGAAAGACTTGATCATAGAGGTTTACATAGGCTTGTGCCATCGAATCAGCGGAGAAGGAGCGCTGAACCAAGGCCTCACCTCTGCGGGCAAGTTCGCAAGCGAAATCGGGTTGACGGAGATAACGCAGAACCGCGTTTTCCAACGCTACCGGGTCCCTTGCTTCAATCAACATGCCGGTTTCGTCCGGAAGAATAAGTTTTCCGACGTCGCCTACACGCGTGGCGATTACAGGACGCTTTGCGCTGAGCGCCTCCAATATGGTCATGGGCATGCCTTCAGCGATCGAGGCCAGAACGAAGATGTCCAGAGATGCATACACCCCAGGCATATCCTTTCGATCTCCCAGGAGCCGCACACTCGATTCCAGCCCCAGTTCGCCAATGAATTTCGTCAGCCTTGGCCTGAGAACACCTTCGCCAATGACCGCGAATACGGCATCCGGAAATACAGTTAAGACGCCTCGCGCAGCGCGGATAAAGTATTCGAGCCCCTTCTGTTCTTCGAGTCGGCCGACAGTCCCAATCAGGGGCCGTTTGCCGATCCCGAGTTCCGCACGCAGTGTCGCAGGAGCATTTGCGTAGTACGAAAAATCAGTTCCGTTGGAAATGGTAGCGCTCTTCTCTTGCGACACGCCACATTCACGAAGGGTCTTGGTAATGGCCTCGGAAACTCCAACAGCCTTATCCGCACGACGCAACACCAATGAGTCGACATATTCATATACTCGAATGGGAAGCGTAGCGCTGGTCCATAGATGGCATGTGGCGACGAACGGCACGTTTTCAGAAATTGCCGAGAAATATCCGTATAAATTCGATTTGTAGCCGTGCCCGTGAACCAGCGTTACACCGCATTCGCGGATTACGCTGCCGATGGTCTTAAGAGGTCTTCGATCAAATCTTCCGGCACAGCTAACAACCACCACTGGTAGACCGCGCCTCCGGGCTTCCTCTGCCACTTCCAAATGCGGGCGATGCAGATTTTCAAAAACGCCGATTATGGCCTCACAACCAAGCCGCCTCTGCGAAGATGCCAGATTTAGCAGCATAGACTCTGCGCCGTACATTCCGCCACTGCTGATAAGATGAAGAACTTTCATTCTAGATAGAGTCTCCGCCGCTCCTTGTTCCGTTAAAACTGGATTTCCATTCCATCCTGTGGATCGTAGTTTGCTAGCCGGCACCAGATCCTGTGATACAGGCGATCTCCGAGTGCCGCACGCAGGCTCTCTTTCGCTCCATACTTGAACCGACACATAACGCGCTGTAGTTCACTCATCTGCAATCGTTTTTGGAGATCTTGCGCGCCCATTCGAGCCGTCACCATGAGTCGTCCACGAACCCGAACGCCGAATAGGTTTCGTACCGGCGTCCAAGGATTCGAGTGGAACAGAGTCTTGTAACCCGCGTGAGCGCATTCCTCAGCTACATCCGCATTCCAGCGGCCCCCGGGTACAGAAATTGATGTCACCTCCGCGCCCAATCGATCCTCCATTTCGTGTTTCGAGTGTTCCAGCTCATACCGCAGTTCTCGCTGATTGCAATTCGTCAGCAGGCGGTGCGACCATCCATGTGATTGCACCTGGTGTCCCGCTGTGGCTATCTCTCTGGCCTGTTGCCACGAGAGGTACTCGCGGTTTCTTCCAACGCAGCCCGCTAGAACGAAGAAAATAGCTTTTTGTCCGAATCGTTCAAGCAATGGAAACGCGCTCTCGATATTGGACCTGTGACCATCATCAAAAGTTAAGATTGGCGCTGCGAATCCAGACGCATGGTTCGCGGTTCCTCCTCCAAAGAGAAGGAGATGCTCGCTAAATTGCAAGCTGTTGACATGGTAGAGATAGTCCGAAGGTTCGGCGAGAATATCGTGATAGGCGAGAATCAAATCCATTTCACCGATCTTGTGAGATGGCAACTTCCCCGGGCCGTGCTCAACTACGGCGTCATGTTTGGCGATTCGTCCCGCCATCTTAATATTGGCCTGTCGACGCAACGGCAGCTCCCTCGTGCGCAGGTTCGACTTGTGCATCGGCCGCAGATCGTCTAGTCAAATGCTCGCGAAACGGTTCAAAGGAATAGCTCTTACAGAGATAATCCAGACGCGGTTCCATCATTCGGAGATTCGTGTAGTGCCGTACCCGAGACTTCCATTTTTCCTGTATGCGTGGTTGCTCCGGATCGAGTTCCCAAGGGTGCAGATAAACTACCACGCTTTGGCTATAGGTTTCCTCAAAGGTGCGAAAGACCCAGCGCGTATAGGCAAGCGGAAAAATACGCAGATAGCCCCCACCCGCAGCGGGAAAGTTCTGTCCACAGAACCGCACCGTGGCCGGAGGAAATTCTTGCAAACTTTGTCCACTGGTGCAGGTGTGGATATGGGGAAAGCGCTTGGCTCCGGGCACGCCATATAGGTCATGGTGAATCGGATAGATGCTCGAGTCGTAGGTGAATCCCTCTTCTGCGAGGATGTCCAGCGCCCAAAGACACGCTTTCGTGATAGACCAGCTCGGAGCGCGGTAGCCGCATATCTTTACACTAGCAGCATCCTCAATGGCGCGTACGGCCGCTCGGGTGTCGTCACGAAAATCGCCTGGCGTCAATGAATAAACGGTCCGATGCCAAAAACTGTGGCAGGCGAGCTCGTGGCCGCGCGCGTGAACGTCTCGAACCAATTCCGGATACTTCTTAGCCACCCATCCAACAAAGAAAAACGTTCCCTTGACGTTGTATTTATCAAACAAATCAAGCACACGCCGGGTATTGGTCACAACGCGTGAAGGCCAACTCTCCCACGTTTCCCGAGACACGGAGCCCGCAAACGCTTCTACCATGAAATAGTCTTCGACGTCGACGCTCATTACGTGAGTGCGTCGTGCAGCGGGCACGTTTGCGTCCTTTCCGTTGACCAAGTTCGAACTCATTGGAATTGAACCGCTGCGATCATAATGGAAGCGCTTTCTCCAGTTGCGGCAGAATGCTTCTCTGAAACTCATTAATCCTTGTCTCAGCTGCCGCTTCTCCGTAGTCGTCCACTGGAGTTTCCAGTCTTACTAGCGCACCATCGGTGCGGCCTGTGATCGTTGACATCGCAAGCATGGCATAGACATGACGAAGCCGTGTTTTAATGGGTCGTGAACCAGCGTTGTACCACCAACGGACCAGACGGCGATTACCGTTCTTGCCGACGATAATTTCCTGTGCTGGGATTTGTTTGTCCCGAAACAGTCCCATCGCAGTTTTTCCTGTTGACAAGATTGTCCACCCCTGCCCGGGATAGCAACGCTCCGGATTGTGCACTTCCATGACTGCCGCCAGGCTGCCGTAAAAGCCGACATACACAATCACCGGCATATTTACGTTGCGGTAATATATCCGTAGTAAACTCGTCTGCGCGGGGTCCACCCCGTAAACTGGATCGAATTCACCATCTACTCCGCTCCAGCTGTCAAATTGATACGGGACCGCGCTCCAGTCAGGCAGCCGAGTTTGCGAACTGCGATATCGCGTCGCGACGCGCACGCCCGCGAAAGTGACCGCTAGCAGGGTAATGAGTACTGTCAAGCGTATTCGTTCGATACCCATCGTAAGAGCCTTTGAAATGCCAGCAATCCCGTGACAGCGATCACGAACACGAGAATGCCCCAAGCGGAATGCAAAGATTCATTTGCAGCCAAATTGCCCCATTTGTAAGCGATTAGGCCAGTTCCAACAATTCTGACAATGTTTGCGCCGATTGATAACACAGGAGCCGCTACGACCAGCAGTATTCGAATCCACCACTTTCTTTCCACGCTTAAGCCAATCACCAAAGCCAGCGCTAGAAGGGCAAAAAGTGAACGTGATCCACTGCACGCCTCCTTCACTTCGAGGACGTAATTTGGTAGCACTAATAGGTTGCCATCATGGTGAACGGGGACCCCGAGGATTTCCAGGAAGACTGACGAAATGGTGCTGGCCGCCACTTGCAAACACCAGGCAAGATCCCCAGCGAAGTATGACGGGACAGGTACCATGAGAATCAGCAGACCTATCGGGGGTGCCATGATCCCGAGGTACTCTCGGTCCCAGATGAAGCCCACGCTCCCCATTAACGTGATCGCCAGCGAGATTCCGGAAAGTAGCAGGGTTCCGCTAAAGCTCGCGACTACCTGCAAAGTGCAACCTACGATAACCAGGAGGACGGCAGGGCCCCAACCTGTCTTCCTAGCCTCAGATCCTTGGCCCCGGCGAAGCCAAACCAAGTAGGTAACGATAGGCGGAATGAGCACCCCATATGAAAACTCTGGATCCTTCCACCAGACTCCCCACAAGCTCTTAAGAAAAGCGCCATACATCAAGCATAGGGCCAGGGCTAAGCCCACCCACAACGCGTACTGGACGCTTCTCCGCTTAAAGGCCGACACCATCACCATCATAGATACTCATTTAAGCACGCAGACAGCCGGAGCCGATCGCATATGTGGTTTGTTTTCAAGTAGATAGAAAACACCCTATCCTCGACCGCCCGACTCGGAAAATCACTTTACCCATTTGGCTAATCACTTTCCACGCCTTCAAGTCTGCAAATGAATGGTTCAAGGTCACTATCCTGTGACGGATAGTCGTTCCGAGCCCACCGGGCTTCGGATCTCGGGAGGATTAGGACCCGATTCGGAAAGCAACATTTCCACGATCCTTCGAGCGATTTTAACCATTTCGTTATTATTCAAAGTTGAATTAATAATTTGTGTGGTATTCGCTAGAAAGATCCCCGGGATGTTCGTACGCATGGAAGGAACACGTTCCGAGTAGCGAAGAACAGGGAGCGGTTGTACAAGCTTCTCTCGGAAGACAAACCGCCGCTCAATTTCGTCCTCTACTAGGTCCGGGAACATGCGCTTGAATGCTTTTTGAAACAGGCTCCACACGTCGTCGTCCGAGGTTTCAAACAACGGGTCGCCTGGGGCCGTGTATTTCGGCAAATAGACCAAATGACGCCCAGCGGTCTCTTCCTTGGAAATCAGGTTCGTCATTTCGATGACCCCGGTGAAGGGGACGTCGTTGTCTGTCAAATTCGTGACATAGTAAGGCGTCAACTTTCGTCTCAAGATTAGCACCACGCAGACCATGCCCAGATACTTCACTTCTTTAAGCCTTTGCCGATAATCTAGAGAGAGTGCCGGCGCAATTTGTTCGACAATATGACTGGGTGCAGTCGCTATTACCCGATCAAAACAAACTGTCCCGCGCGGTGTCCGAACGTCTATTCTTCCATCATGAGTGGCCTCCACCTGTTCTACAGGGGTCTGCGTTTGAATGACCCCACCCATTTTTCCAATTTCGCTCATTAATCGGCCGAAGACGACACGGTAGCCTCCGCGCACATAGCCCATGCGTTCTTTCTGGCTTGCTCCTTTTTCGCGCGTCGAATACAGCCGAAAGATTGTCGCCCAGATGAACGCTGCTGACGCTTCTTCACGACAGGATCCAAGTTTGCATTTGAGCAACGGTTCCCACATTTTTTCATAGTTGCCGCGTCCAAAAATCCGAATCAGCCAGTCTGCGATGGGTATTGCCTCGAGTTTTTTTCCATCCTTGATCCGAGAAGCACGCAATACGCCCAATCCCAACCGGAATTTCTCCCAAAGCGACAAATCCGGAAACCTAAGGAAATCCATAGTCGTCGTCATCGAGTGGAATCCCTTGCCGGTATAAAAGCCCACCTTCGTTTCCGTCCAGCGAATTTCGGACGTAAGTCCCAGATCATCTATCAATTGCAGGAGGGGGAGATCCGAGGTCAGTATGCAGTGGTAGAACTTATCCCAATGGAACGGACCAAAATCGAAATAAGTGGCGAGCCCTCCGACCTGCGCGCGGCCTTCCAACACTGTTACCCGATGACCAGCTCGCAGAAGATAAAATGCTGCTGTGAGCCCAGTGATTCCACCACCAAGGATCCCTACGTGCAACGAGCGGGGTGCCTTCGACAATTCAGCCATGGGCCGACCTTTTATTTTGCTGCAATCAGAATCACGCCGAAGCAAATCACAAAAATAGCAGCCCATCTCTTCCAAGAAATGAACTCACCCAACAGGAGTCTTGAAAGAAGTGCCACGAGGACAAAACTCGTGCTCAACAATGGAAAGGCATATGAAATGTCGAGTCTCGAGAGCGCCAGAAGCCACAAGGCTGTCGCCGCAACGAAGGACAAACCCCAAGCCCAGACCCAGACATTCTGCAGCAGCGACAGCCACCAGCCTGCGGGCGCCCCGCCCGCATCATTAGAATGCCCAACGCCTTTTTTCAACAGTACTTGCGCCAGGCCATTGAGGAAAATGCTTGTCCACAAAGCGATGGAAGCTGTCATCGAGATCCTTTCCGTCCCGCGCTTTGCATGAGTGCCACCCCGATGAATACCACGGCCACACCAACCCATCTCTTTGAGGGGATTACTTCTGCGAAAAGAAATTTGCCGCCTAAAGTTACCAAAACGTAGTTCAGAGCAGTAATCGGGAAGACGTAACTGATGTCTCGTTTGGACACCGCAAAGACCCACAGCGCAGTTCCAATTCCATAGATAGTGAGACCCAGTAGAACGAAAGGCTGGCTGAAATACGAGCCCAGTCGTTCGACGATCGATCCATGTATCGCCGCGGCGCTTCCCGCTCCATTCAGACCGGCCTTGATCATTAGATGGCCCACGGCGGCCAATAAAACCGATCCGAGTACGGAAAGATCAGCGATCTGAAATGCTCGTGTCTTGATCAGAACATGTCCCACATCAGTCGAACTTGCGGATTCCGAATTCACAGACACCCCGGCATTCATCGTGTCGCCGTCGATAAGGCATGCTCTGCTGCGCGAATTGCTTTCTGCCATTCAATAGTAGTCTTGAGCCCCTCTTCCAAATCCACGCGCGCCCGGAATCCCAGCTTTCCTTGAGCATTCGTGACATCAGGCACGCGTCGCCGTACGTCTTCATACTTCCGGCCCTTGCTGATTTCATTGTAGGGCGTGAATTCCAGTTTCAAGGAGCGAGTCGTCCCGGACAGGCGATGAATCAGTTTCGCCAAATCAACAATCGTGATTTCTCTTGTGTTCCCGATGTTGAATATTTCGCCGCTGACATCGTCTTGCTCGATTGCCGCCACGAAGCCGCTCACGGTATCGGATACGTAGGTGAAGCTTCGCGTTTGGAGTCCGTCTCCGTGAATCGGAATTGGCTCTCCATTAAGCATGTTGTCAATGAAGACCGATTGTGGCCCGCCCCACCAACTCAGCGCCTGCCGGGGGCCGTAAGAGCCGAAGATGCGGATGATCGTGACTGGGATCTTCCGTGAATCGGCGTAGGCAAACGCCAAATGTTCGTCGAAGAGCTTGGATACAGCATAACCCCAACGAGGTACGGTCGAAGACCCGAGAACGCAATCGCTCGTCTCCGAGAAAGGAATGGCTGGATTCTTTCCGTACACATCGGAGGTGGAAGCCAAAATGAATTTCGCCCCTTGCTCCGCCGCCACCTCCAGAGCGTTATGGCTGCCTTTCGAGTTAGTGAGAAGCGTCTCTTCTGCTTTTCCATACCGGGGTATCTTGTAGGCGGCCATGTGAACAATCACATCGGCGCCACCGGTGACCTTGCGAAAAGCATCGAGTTCGCAAACATTCAGGTTGTGAAAGGAAAACCCTGGATTCTGCCTTGCCTCTTGAAGATTCGACATCAGACCGTGTGATAGATTGTCGACACCGATGACACGGTGACCCCGCCTCAGCAACGCATCCGTCAAATGAGATCCGATAAAGCCTGCTGCTCCAGTGACCAGGATTGATTTTGCGTTCATCTGCTCTTCTTGCTCCTTACCCCAGCGCCCTCATGAGAGCTGTTACAGTTTCGTTCGCTGCCCGGCCTTCGCCAAAGCTTTTCCAATCAGGCTGCTCATTCCGCCCCACCCGGTTCCTTTGCCACTCTTCTGCGACTGCCATACGAATCCTGTCTGGATCTGTTCCTACAACTTGATTCCAGCCACCCGCTTGTGTTTCCAGCCACTCTGTCTCTTCCCTCAGCGTGAGGCAAGGTACTGCTGCGAAGAAGGCTTCTTTCTGGACCCCACCCGAATCAGTCAACACCAGCCGAGCATGGATCTCCAGAGCCAGCATGTCGAGATAGGAAACCGGTTCAATAACTTTAAGCCTCTCCGAGTTTTTCATCAGCTTCGCGATTGGCCGCAGCGCTCGGCTGTGTTTCAGCCGTTCCCGTACTCTCGGGTGCATGGGGAGAACGACATCGTAATCCAGTTCCGCCAGTGCTTTGAGCAGCATGGACAGCTGTTTCGGGGAATCTGTGTTTTCAGCTCTGTGGACAGTTGCAAGAACATAATCGTGCGCCGCAACATTCAGCCTCTCCAATACGCTCTTCCGCTTTCGCGCCTTCTCCCGGTAGGCAATCACTGAATCCAGCATCACGTCCCCCGTTTTAAAGACATTTCTTGTGATGCCTTCACATCGCAGGTTCTCAACCGCCGTGTCTGTGGGGCAGAAAAGAAAATCCGAAAGATGGTCGGATGCAACCCGATTGATCTCCTCGGGCATCCGGCGATTGAAACTCCGCAATCCAGATTCTAAGTGCGCAACCTTGATGTGTAACTTTGCCGCTGCCAGTGCGCCCGCTACCGTTGAGTTTGTGTCGCCATAAATCATTACGACGTCCGGCTTCTCAGTCAGCAGGACCTTCTCTATTCTTGTTAGCATCGCACCGGTTTGCTCGCCCTGTGGCCCCGAGCCCACGCCAAGATGATGATTTGGTTTCGGCAAGCTCAATTCGTCGAAGAAGACACCGGACATCCTATGTTCGTAATGCTGCCCCGTGTGAATCAGCCTATGCTGAATGCGCCCATAGCGGGATTTGGCATTGCGGTTGTAGCGTTTCACAGCGTCCGCAATCATGGCCACCTTCACAAACTGCGGCCTTGCCCCGACGATGGAGAGGAGTTTCACGGAGTTTGAGATCGCCTTACTGATTGTCTAGAAGTTGCTCGGCTGGCACATCCCGGATGATTCTCGCGGGGGTGCCCATGACAATTTTCCTGGCTGGTACATCTTTTGTGACAATCGAGCCCGCTGCCACCAGGGCGTCCTCGTGGATCGTGATCCCTGGCAGCACCGTGACGTTTGCGCCGATGCGTGCGCCGCGTTTCATCGTCACGCCTTTGTGATATTTGAAGCGGTCTTTTGTCCGCCCCAAAAAGTTGTCGTTTGTGAAAGTCACTTCGGGTGCGACGAAGCATCCATCTTCAATCTCGGACAGAGCTGTAATGTATGCCTCCGTCTCCAGTTTGCATCTCTTCCCGACGCGCACCTTGTTCTCCACGGTCACGCCGCGGCCAACGATCGTAAGTTCACCAATTTCTGCATTCTCGCGCACGGAAGCCAGGTCGGCCACCATCACACTTTTATTCAACTTGCAGCCTCGGTAGATGACTACCGATGTTCCGAGAATGACACCATCCTCGATCACACAAGGTGATAATTGTTGCTCCTGGGTGATGGCACTCAGGGCAGCCTTCATCGGCAGCTTTCCAACCACCGCGTGATCGTCTATGCGAACATTCTTTCCGATCACCGTGTCTGGGTGAATTATCACCCCGCTGCCAATGCGGCAGTTTTCGCCAATTCTTACGTTTTCTGAAATTACGGAATTATGCCCGACCTGCGAACCAGCGCCGATTTTCGCCGTCGAATGAATGTAAGTTTCCATGGGCTCCTTGAATTTTGACGGGGATCCCGTCTTGCTCGAGCGATTGCTGGGCTGCTTCAATGATGCGGATCACTCGCAAACCGTCCTGTGCGTCGGTGAGCGGGGTTGTCCGCGTCGCGACACACTCAATGAAATGTTTGCATTCCAGCTGCAACGGCTCCGCAGTTTCGATCCGGGGAATCAGGATGTCTCCGAATCTTACCTGAATGGCTTCGCCGTAGCTCTTGGCCTGCGGCGCTTCTGCGTGATTGTCATAGATGCGCAGTTTTTCGGTAGCTTCCGCGTCGTCGAAAACAGCCATCTTGTCGCGCCCCACGATGGTCGTCTTTCGAACCTTGTGCGGATCGAGCCAGCTGATGTGAATATGGGCCATTACTCGGTTTTCAAAAAAAAGGCTCAAGAAAACCACATCTTCGATTCCATGTTGGATATAGCTCTGCCCGCGCGCGCTGACGTCCGTCGGCTCCATGTCCAACATGTAAAGAATTTGAGATATATCATGCGGTGCAAAACTCCACAAGGCGTTTTCGTCACCGCGAATGCGCCCGAGATTCACGCGCTGCGTATAGATATAATAAACAGGACCAAGTTCATCATTTTGAATCATGTTGCGCAGGCGGCGCACCACGGGGTGATACTCCAATAGGTGGCCAACCATCAAAATTCTCTCATGCTTTTCCCCAAGTTCTGCGAGCTCTTCGGCGTGCCGTACGCTCAATGCAAACGGCTTTTCCACGAACACATCTTTGCCGGCAAGCAGGGCCTGCTTCGCCAACGGGTAGTGCGTGACCGCAGGTGATGCGATCACTACCGCTTGGATGTCCTCTTGAAGCAGTTGATCGAACGTCTCGACGGGCCTTACTCCAGGCCACGCCCGCGCTGCAGACTCGCGACGTTTCACGTCCGAATCGCAGCACGCCACAAGCTGGCATTCTCGTAGCGTTGCGAAATTCCGCGCTACGTTCCAGCCCCAAGCCCCTAAGCCTACAACGCCGATTCGAACCATTCGCAATTACTCCTTTTCGGTGGAATATTGGTATCCAGCACTCGTCGTCGGATCAGGAGCCTTCGCCAGAGTCTGTGGCGCTCTCCGTCCAGCCTGGACGCTGCTCAGTCCAAACCTTTGCATCAGGATTGTGCTCATCATTGCAAGATGACGGCCAATCGTTCGGACGATCTTCATCTTTGTGGTGCCCAATTGGCGCGCGCGCAAGACCATCGGTACTTCAATCACCCGATAGCCCTGTTCTGCCGCGTGGATTAGGATTTCTGCCGCAGAGACGAATCCATCCGATTCAAATTTAACGTTTTCAATAACCGCCCACCGATACGCTCGGAAAATGCTCGTGTAGGTGTAAAGCGGAACCGGTGAAATCACGCGATAGATTGCTGAGCACACCTTGCTCAACACCAGCCGCCAGGCCCCAACTCCTTGAACACCGCCCTCCGGATGGTACGGAGAAGCGACGGCAACATCGGCTTTTGCCTCAATCATCTCTTCGACAAGACGCTTAAGGCCTTCCGGTTCGTAACTGCAATCCGCATCGATGGTGCACACGATATTGCCTGATGCCTGCTGGAAACCCGTTCGAAACGCCGCGCCCACTCCACGATTCCGGCCGTGCGAAAGAATCCGGCAGAGTTCCCCCTCGGGGAACGCTTTTCTCAGCAGCGGCAGCGTTGCGTCGGTACTGCCATCGTCCACAAAAACAAACTCAGTGTCGCCAAATTCGGCGAGCACAGACTGCACCCTTCCCAATTTGCAGCGCAGCTGGGGGATACCGTCGGCTTCGTTCAGGACCGGAACCACAACGGATATACGTGTATTCACGCTATGAGCCTTTGTCATCGCTTCCTCAGAGCCTCAAGTTTTCTTGCTTGTTTGCTTCTCCGTCCGGCGACCCACTGATGGAATCAAGCGGCAAACCGCTCACGGGGTTTAGTGCTGCAAGCGGTAGGTGCACACCGGCTGCCATTCCTGCCCAAATGGCCCTCCAGCGCTACTGTATTTGTTTGTGCAGCTTACCGAGCTCTTGGGTAGAAACTGTCAATCTCATCGCCCAAGCGAGGTGAAATATTCTTCCCTTCCTCGCTAATGGATTCACCCTCCTTTCCCAACCTACAATGGCCATAAAGGGTGCGACCAAGGCACAACTTTGTCTGCTGGTTCGAGAGGTGCCGAACTGTCCCTTGCAGCTTTTAGCGTCATAAAGTGGCGTAATTGTGCTAGATCTTCAGTTTTGTCACTTTGGGGTTTCAAGTGCGTCATAAACCTCAGGCTTGTTTTCATTCATACAGTTGGACGGGCGGGGAATTCGCAAGCAATCTTCATGATGTCTGTAGAATCCGAGAAAGCACAAACCGTTTGGGACTGCTCCTAGCGACCTGTATAATCTCGCCATCTGTGAACTTCTGTCGGCCAACTAGCGAGTTACATGCCGCCGGAATGCGCTAGGATGGTGTCGAATTCGCAAATTGTTGCTCACCGTCGTTTTGGTGGCTGCTATTGCTTGTGCTGTTCACTTATCCGGAGTCTTGCTTGCGAAAGTCACCGCGAGCTGGTCCTATGATTACACTCATGACCCTGCCTGTAGGCCAGCTCGATTGACTAATTGCGTGGACCATTTCGAGGTTCTCGATATCTCCGACCAGAACAACATGAAAACTGTTCTCATCGTGCCAAACCCCTCACCCGCCTCAGGGTTTGTCAAGACGATATCGGTCTCTTTTCCCTACGGTCCGCCTTTCGGGCGGCGGACCCTCAGCGTTATCACAGTCGGACGCGATGCCAATGGCAAACGCACGACATCCAATCCGTTCTCTTCATGGGTCACCGTCCCGATTTACCCCGGTTTCAAGATTCATCGGTCGAGCAAATCACAAACCTCAATTGGCGTCCTCAACATTTCTCGTCGATGAATGCGCTCATGCGCTGTCGCGGATTACTTCAGGCTAAACGTAGGCAGCAACGGCCTATTGGTGTGACCCTGACAAACAACGGAAACTCAAAAGTGACCAGCGTGGCTGTTCACAGGTTCAGGGCTTAACTGGAGTCACTTCTGGCACTGTTCTGCCACCCCATCAGTCGATGCCCTCAATGTGACCTTTGGCGCCCGCCCCCGGCCGGCGGTGTGATTTGGAAACGTCACCATAGCCAGTAACGCCACCAACTCCCCTCTGACCGTCTCTCCGGCTCGGGCGCACAAGCCGTCCAACATTCGGCCGCACTGAGATGGGCAGTTAGTACGTCGGCGGTCGCTGGCCATGGTTTTTATCGCGGCACTTTGAATGGAGGCCCCTTACTCACTTGAATTCTTCCCTCAGTGTACTGCCACCAGTTGTCATTAATGGTGTCTTCGCGCCGGAAATCAGGGCAGCCAGGGCTGTGCCCTGATTCTATCGTCGAATTAAGTGTAAACTGGGCTTGCTTCCCTTGCTCCCTTGCTTCCAGGCACCCCGTCGCCCCGGGCAGTAATTTGCCATTGTTTTACCCGGTGGTTCTCGACGTTGTAACATCCTGTTTACGGCCTACCTGTAACTGTTTTAAAATAAAGCACTTGATATTTTGAGCGTCTGGAGCGTAAATTGCTTTCATTTGAATCGGTTGTTGGACTGTCTCATCGGCCCTGGAGGCTTACCACATGCGTCTTAAATGGCTGTTGTTGCTGCTACCGATCTTTCTGTGCGCAGCACCGCCGGCCAAGGCTGACCAAGACTACGTGTGGGTCAACGGCTCCTACTCGTCGGTGAGCAATGGCTTCGCGATCGGCCCCTATGGGGGCTCTGTGAACGGCAGCCCCTCTCAGTTCTACTGTGTCGATTTTAAGGATGAGATCAGTGGGAACACCGGCTGGTACGCGAATGTGACCGGGCTCACCAATTCCTCCGGATACGGGCAAACCCTTGAAAAAAATGGCAGTACTTATCTGAAGATGGCTTGGCTCATTACACAGATGATGGGCACTTCCAACAAAACCCTCCAAGCTCAGTACCAGTGGTCAATTTGGTATCTTTCTCTGGGTAGTATCCTGAATTCCGTCGACAATCCTTATGGAACTGATGCATATTGGGCTCAGCAAGCCGAGAACGCTGTTCGAGGTGGCTTTTCTGTCAGTGGCTGGGCGATTCTGACTCCCACGGGCAGTTACGGACAAGAATTCATGGTTTCTGGCCCCGGGGCCGCTACTCCTGAGCCCGCCACGTTCGTGTTGCTCTCTGCGGGATTGGTTGCCCTCCTCGCACTGGGCCGTAAGAAATAACGCTCAATTGTGTCATCCTCATCGTTCTGGGTGTGTTTGTCCGGTGTTCCGTTCCCGGTCCTCCGCAGATTTTCCGGCTGAAAAGTAAGTTGAATCCAGATGTCGGCATTCATGTTCTCCCTTCATGCTGTCTTGTTTGACACCCCAACCACCTGCATCTCAGTCAAGAGACGTTCCGGGTGTTGTCGTGACTGCTGACAAAGGGGTTAGGGGAATTCTCTGGCAGATATAAGGATTAGCGGCGTCGACTTGCCCCGCATGAATCCTGGAAAGCGCCGCGAGTTGCTCGCCCACATTGCTGGTGTCTGTAATCTACGCTCAGTTTTCGCCGGTATCCCCCACGGAAAAATAAACGCAATCCGGATGATGAAACACCAGTGCGCTTACGCTGGCCTCAGGGTCCATCATCATTCCTTCGGTGAGTTGTACGCCGATCTCTTCCGGCTTCAATAGCTCCCAGAGTCCTGTCTGATCTTCGAGATTCGGGCAAGCCGGATAACCAAAGCTGTATCGCTTCCCGCGGTAGCGCGAAGTAAATCGCTGCCCCATGGTCATCTCTGGCGGGTCAGGGAAGCCCCAGTCTTCGCGAATGCGCCGATGCAGCCATTCTGCGCACGCTTCCGCTGTCTCGATTGCCAGAGCCTGCAGGCCGTGGGATTTGAAGTAGTAGCCTTCCTTCTTTGCTTTCTCCGAGCGGCTCCGAATCCCTTCGCCCGCCGTTACCACGAACAACGCCAGGTGGTCACGCTGGCCGTCTTTCGCCGGCAATACATAATCGGCCAAACACAGAAAATCGCCCTGACGTTGCCTCCCGAATCGAAACGTATGCAAAGGCGCCGTCGCTCCCGGCGCAAATAGGTGCAGGGAATCTCCTTCCGCTTCCACTTCGAAGAACCGCCATACGGCGCGGATCTTCATGAACTCGGCTGCTTCTTTCTTCACCTCTTCCATGTTCTCGAATAGCTCAACGGCCTTCGGATCGCGTTCCGCCAAACGCTTCTCAAAGTCGCCCCGGAAACCCATGTGCCGCCCGAAGAGCATAAACGGATTGATGTAGCCCCAGAGTTCGCGCAAATCCGGCACCAGCCGGACTTTGCGGTCCAGATATTTCACCGTCGGAATCGGCAGGTCCGCGCGAACCCGCGGCGAGCGCGTCACCGCCGGGATCTCCTTCACCGTGACGATTGTAGACACGCTCGCGCCATTTCCGCTTGCCGTGTGATTCCTCAGCACCGTCTCGCGCGTCGCTGGATCCATCAATTCGTTCATCAGTCGCAACCCGGTCATCGCGTCTTTCGCGTAGCACACCGCTTTCCCGTAACTGGGCGCAATCTTCGTCTGTGTAAACTTTGCCGAAAGCGCCGCGCCACCCACCAGCATGGGAATCTCGATCCCTGCATCCTTTAAGTCATTCGCAGTGATCACCATCTGCTGCGCGCTCTTCACCAGCAATCCGGACAATCCAATCGCATCCGGCTTGTGCTCTTGGTAAGCCTTGATCAACTCCTCCGGTGGCACCTTGATCCCGAGGTTCACCACATCATAGCCGTTGTTCTTCAAAATGATTTCAACGAGGTTTTTCCCAATGTC
>Ga0137418_10001088_pt1 | contig 24876 bp, 20 predicted proteins | sample CZODoug3_1_2_16f_FD_122242 | JGI IMG/M metagenome (GOLD analysis project Ga0137418, IMG submission 122242) | Vadose zone soil fungal communities from Angelo Coast Range Reserve, California, USA - CZODoug3_1_2_16fungal (Hybrid Assembly) | ecosystem: Environmental > Terrestrial > Soil > Vadose...
TCACAGAGATCGCCGAGGAAGGGGGCTTCTGATGAGAAGTTGCAGACCGGCTATCCGATTCGGCTGTCGCGCTCGCTAGAGGCAAGAGTCAGCGCGGCGCCAAAGACGATCTCGCACCCGCTACGAACAGCATGACCCGCGCGAAGCCCGCCCGAGGGGTAAGGGTGACGCGGCGGCGGTGGCCGCCGACCGCCACCGAACTCGAGGCGTTGATCGCGGAAGCGATTGTCGATGCCTACGGCGACGACGAACAACGTGTCGGTTTCCTCACCATGCTCGAGGACCGGCTCGCCATGCCCTTCGAGGTCCAAATCCTGGGCACTCCGGCCAAGGTCGACCGAATCGACGAGATTGACGGTCAGATTGTGGCAATCTGTCGCAGCGGTCGCTTTCGGCAGGCGATCCCGATCCTCGAGCTTCCGCTTGCCGACCCTCGCCCGCTCGGGGCCGAGTGGATCGAAGCGTACCGTCGGTGGGTACGTGGACCGTGATCGGCCGTAGTCTCGGATCGTCAGCGCCATTGCACCGTCTGATGGAATCGGGTCTGCGGTCGGGATGACACCGGACAGGGACGAGGAACTCGCGCGGCTGCGCGCCGAAAACGCCCGGTTCGCCGGCTTGCTGGACTGTGGTCCGCAATTATTCGGTTGTGGTGCGCAATTATTCAATCGGGCGAGATGATGCCAGTTGGATCGTGTATGGCATCACAAATCCGTGATCGTCCTTGTCCAAGTGATTCTGCGATTGACTGCCGACCTCGTCGCATTGATCTCGATGCCCAGCGTCGGGCGGACGGCTTTCCCGGTTTTGATGAGTTGCGGCACTACCCGCTTGACGGTGTCCACCGGCACGGCGAAACCGATGCCGGCATTGGCTCCGCTGGGGCTGTAGATGGCGGTGTTGATGCCGATCAGCTCACCCGCCGAGTCCAGCAGCGGCCCGCCGGAGTTGCCGGGGTTGATCGCGGCGTCCGTCTGGATCAGATGGTCGATCGTGGTGCCTTTTTCTTCGTTCAACGAACGATCCAGCGCTGAGACGATTCCGGTCGTGAGAGTCCAATCCAACCCGAAGGGGTTGCCGATGGCGAAGACCTTTTGCCCGACCTTGAGGTCTCGGCTGGTGCTCGCAGGTACCGCCGGCGGCCGCTTGAAGTCCACGCCGATCTTCAGAACAGCGATGTCGTGCGCCGGCGAAGCGCCCACCAGGGAGGCCTTGTAGCTCGGCCGTCGGCGAGTTTTACCGTTGCCTCGCTCGGACGAGCTCTGCGTCCATGCACTTGAGCGCCCGCCCGGCGAGCATTTCGGCTTCGCGGCTGTCGAGCGTTCGGATGCGCTGGCGCACCCACGCGCTGGCGGGCGGGCTCATGCTGAGTTGTCGGATCCCGAGGCCGATCAGCAACCCTGCCACAGCGGGGTTCGCCGCCGCTTCTCCGCATACAGCGACCGCTTTCCCCGCGTTCTCGCCCGCATCGGCGACCAGCTTGATAGCTCTGAGCACGGCTGGATGCAGCACGGTATGGTGGTCGATCACATCGAAGGCGTTGCGATCCGCGGCAAGGATGAACTGTGTCAGGTCGTTCGTTCCGATGCTGGCGAAGTCCGCAAGTTCCAGGATGTCGTGGATCGTAAGCACAGCGGCGGGCGTCTCGATCATCGCCCCGATCTTGGGCCGTTCTCGCAAGTGTTCGTCCCGGGCAAGCTTTTCGATAATCGAGCGTGCAGCCCCGAAATCAGCCGCGCCAAGCACCATAGGAAGCAGGATGCGCACTTCCCGATGGGAGGCCGCGACAGCCAGGATCGCCCGGACCTGGGTTTCGAACAATGCTCCTCCTTCCGTCAACGAGAACCGCAGTCCTCTAAGCCCGAGCATGGGGTTTACCTCGTGGTGGGATTCGAGAAAGCGAGGAAACTTGTCGCCGCCGAGGTCCAGCGTCCGTATCACCAGGGGGCGGCCGTCCAGTCGCCGGGCGGCGTCCTCGTAGGCCGCCCGGTGCTTTTCGAACGTAGGCGCTTCTGCTTCGCCGAGGAACAGGTATTCCGTGCGGAACAGACCCACCCCGTCGAGGCGGTGCTGAAGGGCGTCTTGTGCCTCCATAGCCCGGCCGATATTTGCGTACAGCCCGATCGCCGCACCGTCGAGCGTTTCGGCGACAAGGCCTCCTTCCGTTTCTGCCGCGGATTGCCCCTGATCGTAGCGTTGTGCTCTTAGGGAGAAGTGCTCGGCTTCGTGCGCGGGCGGATCGACCGTGACTACGCCGGAGCCACCGTCGACCAGAAGTTCGGACTCCGGTGGGATAACGGTGATCGCGTCGCCGACACCGGTGATCGCAGGGATCGCCAACGCTCGCGCCAGGATGGCCGCGTGACCCGTCGCGCCGCCGCGCTCGGTGACGATCGCAGACAGGTGCGCGCGATCGATCTCCATCAGATCGAGCGGAAAGAGCTCCCGTGCGACGAGAATCGAGCCTGCCGGAAGATAGGCAAGCGGCCGCCGCTCGTCGTCCGACAGGTGCCGCAGCACGCGACGGCCGAGGTCCCGGACGTCGGCCGCCCGTTCGCGCAGGTACTCGTTCTCGGCTGATTCGAGCGAAGCCGCGATGTCCTTGACGGTGGTCTCGACCGCCCATTCGGCATTGACTTGCTGCTGCTCGATGTACCCGCAGATCCGCTTGCGGAACTGCTCGTCATTCAGCAGGGCGCGATGCGCATCAAAGATCTCCGCTTCCGGCCGGCCCAGTTCAGCTTGTACGCGCTCCTGCAGCCGCGCCAAATCATCGGCGCCACGCCGAAGCGCGGATTGGAGGCGATGGCGCTCTTCATCGGTCACCGACGCCGCGATCCGGTAATGCGGGACCGCGACCCGGCCGCCTCCGATGACATAGGCCTTCCCTCGGGCCAGGCCGGGTGAAACAGGTCGCCCTCGCAGCTCTAGCATTTTTGGTTCGTCACGCCCCGATCACGCGGTGATGTGACAAGCGGATGTCTATGGGAATGCATCCTTGACCCAGGTTCGTCCCAACGCGGTGCGCCAAGCACTGCGCTCTGCGATTTATGTTTGGTGCAGCGATTTTCAAGCGGGTGCCGTACCAAAATTTTGGGACTTTTAGGACGGCGATCTCGGGGCGCGGAGTGCTTGAACTCGAAACGGTCAACCCCTATATCTCGCCGCAAGTTGAGGTGGCGAGCTGGCTCGGCGCTGAACCGACGTCTCGTTGCAGCGCAGCAGGCCACCGCAACACGGACCCACTCATTTGCATGGAGGCGTGGAAATGTTCGGCAGTCTGACCAACTTCGAAAGCCTATTTGATGAGCTCAGACGGATGGAGCAGGACATGGACGAGCTCTTTGGCCGCTGGGCGGCGCCCGCGGGCATCCGCTCGGTTTCGCGTGGCGCATTCCCGCCTACTAACATAGGCGCCACCGCGAATACCGTGGACGTCTACCTGTTCGCTCCGGGCCTGGATCCGAAGGGCATCAATCTCTCGATTCAGCAGAACCTGCTGCTGGTCTCCGGTGAGCGGCGCCTGCCGGTCGAGGAGAAGGCGACCTACTACCGGCAGGAACGCTTTGGAGGCGAGTTTCGCCGCGTGATCACCCTGCCGGAAGACGTAAAAGCCGACCGCGTCGAGGCTAAGTATCGCGACGGGATACTGCAGATCAGCCTGCAGCGCAACGAAGCGGCGCGGCCGCGCCAAATCCAGGTTCGGTAACTAGGAGGTGAGCCATGAGCGACAAACAAGACATCGCCACGCGGCCTTCGTCCGACGTGCAGCAAAAGGAACCCGACGCAGGCCGTGGAGCGGGAGTGGTGCTGCGGCCGCCCGCGGACGTGTTCGAGGACGCCGACGGCATCACGTTGAATTTGGACATGCCGGGCGTCTCCAAGGAACGGCTCAGCGTGCAGACGGACAATAACTCGCTGACCATCGAGGGCGACGTTCAGATCGCGATGCCGGAGGGTATGGAGGCGCTATACGCGGAGGTGCACTCCACCCACTACCGGCGCAGCTTCACGCTGAGCGGCGAGCTGGAGCCTGAGAAGGCCGAAGCGAACCTCAAGGACGGCGTCTTGACGCTTCGCATACCGAAGCGTTCCGAGCTGCGGCCGCGCCGTATCGAGGTACGAGCGGTCTAGGCGCGCAGGGAACGCGGATGTGGCGGCACCGATCTAAGGACGCACAGATAAAAGCAACCGGAGGTGAAAACCATGAAACCCCTAGTTAAGCATTGGCAAGATCCTGTCAACGCCGTCCTTGGCGTTTGGCTGATTGGGGCACCGTGGGCTCTCGGCTTTCAGGCAGAGACCGCGGCCGTCGCAAACTCGGCCGTGATCGGGCTCGCGCTGCTCGCCTCGCCGCTGGCGGCCATCGTCTTGCAACGCGTGTGGGAAGAGTGGGTCGAGCTTGCGCTCGGTCTCTGGCTGATTGCCTCTTCATGGGTGCTTGGGTTCAGCGCGGTATCCATGGCCCGAACCTTGACCATCGGCACCGGCATCGTGGTCGCAGCGCTTGCGGCTTGGGTGCTGCTGGTCGATAGGGACAACGGCGGCCAGTGGCGCAAGCGGATCGTGCATCAGTAAGGACCGACCGGCCAACCGGGGGCTGCGGCCCGAAACGCGCATCGACCTTCAAACGCTTGCATCGGGCGCCACGATGGGTCCAATCAGGCATCTACGGTCCGAACTGGAGCGGGGCATCTCCCGTGCGTGGGAGGGCCTCGCCGAGGGGTGGCGCGAGGTGCTCAGCCGCAGCGGCGGCGCTCTCACTCACTTCGTTCGTGCTGCGAAGCTACAAAAGAGCGCCGCCGCGCAGGAGGACTTTCCGCATTGGGCGCTGATGGCGGGCGAGTTGTGGGAAACCGCCCAGTCAGTGATCGTTCGAATCGAAATGCCTGGCATGAACAAAGAAGACATCGACGTCTCGATCTATCGGGGCAGCCTACGGGTCCGCGGGGAAAAGCGCTCTGCTGGAGACCATCAGGGACGGCTCTACCACTTGATGGAGCGCGCCTACGGCCGCTTTGAGCGCACGATCTCCTTGCCCCACAACATCGATGCAGCGCAGGCGGAAGTCTCGTACCAAGACGGAGTCATCACGGTGATCGTGCCGAAGACCGAGCCGACTCCACCGACGCAGCTGCCTCTGAAATGAATCGGGACACGACCTTCGCGTTGCTTGACATGTTGGCCTGGCGGGGCGATCGCCCGGCTAGCGCGGCGCGCCTGGGGAACTTCGTCGCACCTGCGCGTTCGAACGCGCTGCGACTTGCGCAGGCGGGCGGCAGATATGTATCATGCCGGCCGCCGTCGGCCGCTGTGCCCGATCGGCGAGCGCGATCCCGCAGGATCGCACGTGCGCAAGAGAACGTCGGACCGCGTCGCACCGGTCCGTCGCATCCTGATCGATGTGACGGACCGGCGGGCGGTCCAACCTGCTTCGAATCGCAAGCGAGGGACGGCAGATGATCGAATTGGCGCACCTCGTCCGCCGCTATGGTTCATTCACGGCGGTCGATGACGTGAGTTTCAGCGTTGCGCGCGGCGAAGTGCTGGGCCTGCTTGGCCACAACGGCGCAGGCAAGACGACGCTGATGAAGATGCTGACCGGCTACCTCGAACCGAGCAGCGGGACGATCCGCGTCGACGATCTCGAGATTGGGCGCGGCGCGGACCAGCGGCGCGCGATCCGGGCGCGGATCGGCTACCTGCCGGAGAACTGTCCGGTGTGGCCGGACATGACAGTGATCGAGTTCCTCGACTACCAGGCTGCGCTGCACCGCGTCAGTGCCGCACGGCGGGCCGCGGCGATCGGCGCCGCGATCGAACGCACCGCGCTGGGCGGCCAGGCGGGCGCTCGCATCCAAACGTTGTCGCGCGGCTACCGCCAGCGGGTCGGCGTCGCCCAGGCGATTCTGCACGATCCCGATATCGTGATTCTGGACGAGCCGACCAGCGGCCTGGACCCAACCCAGATCCTGCACATGCGCGAACTGATCCGCGAGCTCGGAAGAAGGGCGACCGTGATCGTCTCGACGCACATCCTGCAGGAGGTCGAGGCGATCTGTGAGCGCGTCGTGATCCTGCGCCAGGGGCGCAAGGTCCTGGACTCGCGTATCGACCAGTTGCAGCAGGGTGCCCGCCTGCTGGTGACGGTCGACCGGGACGAAGCTGCCGCGCGGCCAGTGCTGGAGTCCGTTGTCGGCGCAGGCAAAGTTCATCTCGATGCGGAGCACGGCGGTCGCTGGCGCTACGCGCTGGATGCTGGCGCTCACGTGGCGCCGGCCGTCGGAGCCGCCGTGTATCTCGCTGGCTTCGCGCTGCACGCGCTGACACCCGAGCGGCGCGACCTCGAGACCGTTTTTGCGGAACTGAATCGAGTCGGCGGCCCGGGCGCCGCCAACCCTGACGACGCCGCCCCGCCGGAGATGCGCCATGCCGCGTGACGTGATGACGGTCGCGCGGCGGGAACTGGCGAACCTCTTCGCTTCGCCGGCGGCGTTCCTGTTTCTCGGCGCCTTCCTCGCGGCGACGCTGTTCACATTTTTCTGGGTCGAGGCGTTTTTCTCCCGCAACCTGGCCGACGTGCGTCCGCTGTTCCAGTGGATGCCGGTGTTGCTGGTATTCCTGGTTGCCGCACTGACGATGCGCTCGTGGGCCGAGGAGCGCCGCGGCGGCACGCTCGAACTGCTGCTGACCGCGCCGGCCTCGCCGATCGATCTGGTGCTCGGCAAGTTCCTCGGCGTGCTGAGCCTGGTTGCGATCGCGCTCGCGTTGACGCTGCCGTTGCCCCTGAGCGTGGCGCTGCTCGGGCCACTCGACTGGGGGCCGGTTGAAGGCGGCTACGTGGCGGCGCTCGCGCTGGCTTGCGCCTACGTCGCGATCGGCCTGTGGCTGTCGTCGCGAACCGACAACCAGATCGTCAGCCTGATCCTGACGGTGCTCGTGGCTGGCGCGTTCTACGTGGTCGGCAGCAGCACGCTGACCTCGCTCGCCGGCCGACAGGCCGGCGAGGTGCTGCGCGCGCTGGGCACCGGCGCGCGCTTTAACTCGATCACGCGCGGCGTGCTCGACCTGCGCGACCTCTACTATTACCTTTCGCTGACCTTGGCGTTCCTGGTGCTGAACCGGGTCTCGATCGAGCACCTGCGCTGGGCCGGAAACGCCTCGCCGGCTCATCGCCGATGGACCTGGGTCGCGGCGCTGCTGGTGGCCAACGCGCTCGGCGCCAACCTGTGGCTGTACTCGTTCGCCGGTATCCGCGTGGACCTGACCCAAGGGCGCATCTACACGCTGTCCGATGCGACGCGCGGCTACCTGGCCGAGTTGCGCGAGCCGCTGCTGGTGCGCGGCTATTTCAGCGCCTCGACGCACCCGCTGCTGGCTCCCCTCGTGCCACAGCTGCGCGACCTGCTCGCCGAGTACGCGGTCGCGGGCCGCGGAAGGGTGCGCGTCGAGTTCGTCGATCCGCACGACGATCCTGCCGTCGAGCAGGAGGCGGCCAGCCGCTACGGTATCCGTCCAGTCCCGTTCCAGACCGCGACCAAGTACCAGGCGGCGGTCGTCAATTCCTATTTCGACGTTCTCGTGAGCTACGGCGACCAGTACCAGGTGCTGGGCTTTCGCGATCTGATCGACGTGAAGGCGCGCTCGGAGGGCGACTTCGAGGTCGCGCTGAAGAATCCGGAGTACGACATCACGCGCGCGATTCGCAAGGTCATCGATACCTATCAGGGCGGCGACAGCCCGTTCGCGACGCTGGCACGGCCGCTCACCTTCACCGGCTATGTCTCGACGGCGCCGACACTGCCGGGTCCCCTGGCACAGGCCCGCGAGGCGCTCGACAAGGCATTGGTGCAACTGCGCGCGCACGCGGCCGACAAGCTTCAGGTCGTGTTCAAGGATCCGGGCGAGGATCCCGCGCTCGCCAAGCGCCTGGTCGATGACGGACTGCGGCCGATGGCCGCCGGGCTGCTCGACCGGCGTCCGTTCTGGTTTTACCTGGTTTTGACCGACGGCCGCCAGACCGAGCAGGTTCCACTGCCACAGGCCTTTGACCAGGAGGGCTTCCGCCACAGCATCGACGCCGCCGTGCGACGCTTCTCTCCCGGCTTCCTGAAAACGGTTGCGGTGCTCGCGCCCGGCGCCACTCGGGGCCCCGAAGGCCCCGAAACTCGCTACTCGCTGCTGCGCGATGCGCTCGGGACGACCGTGCGGTGGCTGGACGCCGACCTTCATGACGGCCAGGTGCCCGCTGCCGCCGACCTGCTGATGGTCCTCGATCCACAGGGGCTCGGCGACAAGCAGATCTTCGCGATCGACCAGTTCCTGATGCGGGGCGGCACCGTCGTGCTCGCCATGGCGCCCACCGACGTCGCGATCGGCCCGACGATCACCGCCCGCCCGGTGACGAGCGGCCTGGAGAACTGGCTCGGCGGCCATGGCCTGAGCCTGGGCAAGGGCCTCGTCGTGGATCCGCGCTGTGGTGCGTTGCCGATCCCGGTCGAACGCCCGGTCGGCGGCGGCTTCACGGTTCGCGAGATCCAGCTTGCGCCCTATCCCTACATCGTCCAGGCGCGTGGTGACGGACTCGATGCGGGCAGCCCCATCACCGCGAACCTCGGCCGGCTCGACGTGCCGTGGGCCGCACCGATCGACGTCGATGGCGCGAAGAACAGGGATCGAAGGCTCTCCGTGCTGGTGCGGTCGTCGCCCGCCAGCTGGGTTTCCGAAGCTTCCGATCTGCTGCCCGATTATCAGCGCTATCCGGACCTGGGCTTCGCTACGGGTGAAAAGCGTGGCGCCCGCGATCTGGCGGTGATGGTCGAGGGCCGGTTCGAGTCGGCGTACCGGGGCAAGGACTCGCCGCTACTGAAGGCCGAGTCGGCGAAGGACTCGAATCCGTCGATCGGGCGCGTGATCGACCACTCGCCTGCATCGGCGCGCCTGATCCTGATCGGCTCGAATGCGCTGTTCGACGATTCGGCCACCGAGCTGATCGGACAGGCGACGGGCTCGCGCAACCTGAAGCCTGCCGAGTTCGTGCAGAACCTGGTCGACTGGTCGCTCGAGGACCAAGCCCTGCTGGCGATACGCAGCCGTGGCCATTTTGCGCGGACGCTGGTGCCGATGACTCGCCGCGACGCGTTGCTCTGGGAATACGGCAACTACGGGCTGGCGGCCATCGGCCTGGCGCTGGTCGCGCTCCTCGTCTGGCGCCGCCGCCGGATCGCGGTGCGCCGCTACGCGAACATCCTTCAGGAGGCGTGACCGATGGGGCGCTGGACCGCCGAGCGTTGGATCCCGGTTCTCGCGACCCTGCTGGCACTGCAGGTGGGAGCGGCTGTCGCGACAAGCTGGCGAACGCCAGGCGTGGCCAGCCAATCGGAACGTCCGAGGCCGCGCTGCGGCACTTCAAGGTTGCCAACGACGAATACGAGCGCCACGTGGTGGCCAGTGCATCCGGCAAGGTCGTCGCCGATCTGTGGCTCGGCAGCTCGACGGCGCTGCGCAAGACCGGCGTGCGCGTCGCGCCCGATCGCGCCGTCTACGCGGTGGATCTGGCGACCTGGGACATTCCGGCTGCGACGGGCGACTGGCTCGACGCGGCGCTGCTGAAGGTCGACGCGGCATCGCTGGCGAAGATCGAGGCCCTTGACGCGAAGGGCTCAATCGTGCTGACTCGCGCCGGTGGCGCCGACGCGTCGGCCTCGAAGGACGCGCAGTCCGGGCCCGGCGCGACAAACGCCGCCCCGGCCGCTGCTGCCGCGGCGAAATGGCAGGCGAGCGGCGAACCGGCCGGCAAAAGCCTCGACCCGGCGCGCGCGAACGCGCTCGCCGAAACGCTCGGCCGCGTGCGGATCGACGGCATACTCGGCACCAGGGCGCAGCCCGATTGGAACCAGGATCAGCCGCAGCTGCGTCTCGTGCTCACTCCGACGAAAGGCGACGCCGTGACCTGGACGATCTCGAAGCCCAAGGCCGGCAGCTACTACGTTGTCAAGGCCTCGGACAAGCCATGGTTCCTGCTGCTGAAGGACGACAGCGCGCGGCCGTTGATGGAGGCGGCCGGTCGTGAGAAGCTCTTTGCGACCGCACCGAAGACGAATGCATTGGCGTCAAGGAAACCGGCCGGCCCTGCCCCGAAGCCTCGTTAATAGCCTCGACCGTCCTCAAGCTCTCGGCTGCATTGCTGAACGCGAAACAGGTTTTGAACCGGATCGAACTGATCTGATCCGATCTCGCAAAAGCACGCGAAACACTTTGCGCAATGTCGATCGACGAGAGTGTTCGCTCGACCGCATGTGTATATCAGCTTTGCCCGATCTTGGGTTTTGCCGCCAATTGTCCGGCGACAAAGCCCCGGTGCACGACAGGAGATCGAGGGCGGCGCAGGTCAACAGCCACCGCGCACGCACGGCACCCCCGCGTGGCGAGGGCTGCGCGGCGAGAATCGTCAGCGTCCCGTTGCCATTTCAGGGGTACCGCACGACCGCCCCGCGAATACTCAAGCGCGGTTGACGGTTTGCCGCTGGCTGCGCAACTGATGGTTGACTGACCTATACCTGATGTTTACCTGCACGCAGCCTGATTAACTGATGTTCCTCTGATACTCAGCTGACAACTCGCTGATGCAACATGTGTGAGCTGATCTTTCACTGATGTTTACCTGATGTTTAGCTGATAGAGAAGCGAATTGCGCGAAGGCAGGATAGGCTGCGCCGCCGACATTGCATTACATTCTCACGCATGAGTGCGCGCGTCGGCCAGTTGAGCGTTGACGTTGGTCCACTGAAGGCGGGCCTGTATGAAGCCGCGCAGCGCGCCGGCGTGTGTCCGTCGGTGCTTGCACGAAAGGCGATCGCAGCCTTGCTAGGCTCAACCACGAGCGAGGGCCGAGCGGAAGTTTCGCAGCCAGGACCAGGCGCCGCGGTCGAGCGGGGAAAGCCCGAGGGCAAGGTTCTCGAGGTGCGTGTGAAGTTGCGCGAGGAGGATGCAAGGACAGCATCAGGGTGCGCGCGGGCCGAAGGGCTAAGTCGTTTGCTGCTGAGCTGCGGCAGCGCGGCATTGCGGCGGCGGCATCGCGCCAGGCTGCGCGCGGCGTTGCCAAGAACTACCTGAATATCTGCCACGTCAAGGCACAAGGGGAAGGCCGACTCAGAAATCAGCGGCGCAGTCACAAGGACAGCCAAGTGGCGCGCGATACGCGGGCGGACGCACTGCGAGCATGGAACGGGGCTGCCGCAGTTTTGGCTCAATCGGACAAATGGGAGGACCGAAATTTGGCGAGGCAAGTGTTGCAGTTCGTGAATACCATGCCCCTTGAGCGCGAGCCAGCAATTCTGGCGCAGCGCGGCACGGCGCCGCGGGAGCGGGGGCTGGAGCGGTAGGGCTCGGAGCCAACTGAGAATACTCAAGCTGACGTTCCTCTGATGTTCAGCTGATGACTCGTGGAGGTGGTTTTACGCACTGAACGGTCCGAAAGGGTACCTTGTCGGCCGCCAAGCTATAGCAGATCATGGAGCGCATGGAGTCCGTCCATGAGTGCCGGGAGTCAAACGGGCGGCGCTTGATCGTGGGCGGACGGCGATGACGCCATGACCCGCCCGCTTTGCTCGCCATCAGAGCCGTTGCACATCGACTCTCGGTCTCGGCCTCGACGGTCGAACGTCTGATCGCCTCGGGCGAACTCGAAGCGGTCCGCGTGCGGCGCTCGATTCGTGTGACACCGGCCGCGCTCGACGCGTATATTTCTGCCTTGAAGCCATGCCGATCCGCAAAAGACACGACCGCTGGGAAGTGCGAGTCCAGATCGATGGGCGGCGCATCGAAGAAACTCTACCGGCCGGCGCCACGCGCGCCGATGCAAAGCAAGTCGAAGCTCGTTATCGTCGATCTATCGTCGATCAGAGGGTAGGGCGCAAGCCGCAACGCACGATCGCGGACGCTCTGGACGAGTGGGAGGCAACCGGCGCCCGCGCGCTGCGCAGTTGGGCGACAGACTTGCGATACCGCGCGAACGCAGTCCGTGTCCTTGCCGGCAGTCGACCGCTAGAAGACCTCCCGGCCCTGGCTTCCGAGATTCGACAGCGGGGCCTCGCGGCGAAATCCTCTCCCGCGAACATCAACCGTCACCTCACCATTTGCAAGCGCCTGGCGAATCTCGCGGTCAAATGGCAGTGGACCGATAGCGCGTTGGGCCAGCGGATCGATATGGTCCCGGGCGAGCGCTCGCGCGATCTAAGGCTGACGCGGGAGCAAGTCCGCAAGCTGATGAGCAAAGCCGAACCGCGGCTCGCTGATTTCGTCCTCTTTCTCGCGTTGACCGGCCTTCGGCGCAGCGAAGCGCTGAGACTGACGCCGGACGACATCGTCAACGGCTGCGTCCGCGTGGACACCCGCAGCAAGTCGGCAAGGCTTCGAATGGTGCCGCTCGCGCCCGAGGCTGCGAAGATCGCCCGGAGAGCTATCCCGTTCGATCTGACAAAAATCACGTGTAAGTCGTTGATTTAAATTTAAAGGAGGAGGAACGTCCCCGGTGGGACGGCCGGGCTTCAAACCCGGTGGGTGGCGCCAAGCGCCGCCGGGTGGGTTCGACTCCCGCGCTCCTCCGCCAGTGAGCTGCGCTCCACTCCTTTACGCTGCGCCGCCTCGGGTCAGAGCGGCTAGCGCGTAGTGTTTTCGCGTGCGTTTTCCACCTGGGTCAATGAAACCCAATGTGGAGCGATCCCGGTGTTGTAGGGGATTGTGTCGATTCTCCAGAAGACTACGCTGGGTGGTGAGGGGTTCTCTGCAATCGCGTTTCTGTCATGACGACAAGCCAACCACCGAAAGAGACCGCTCGACACGGGTCCACCGGCTATGGCTTCGTCATTCCCGGAGTCGAAGTGGTGCGCCATGGCCGGGTGGAGCCATTCCTGCATGCTCGCCCCACGCTGACGAGCACGGCCGCTCGGTGGGCGGGCCTTGCCCTCGAGGGTTTCAGCGTTCCGGCGTGCGTCATTCCACGCCACGAGCACATCGAGAATTTCCTGCACGTGGTCTTGAGTGGGCCCGTCAAATACGAGGTGCTCACCCGAGGCAAGGCACTCCGCTTTGGTGCGGTCCCGGGTACGACCTTTGTTCTGCCTCGAGGCACCGTCGACGAGCTGCGGTGGGAAGGACCGACGCGTCGCATCGCCGTCGCGATCCACCCCAGCCTGTTGATCAACGCGCTGGACGAAACCGCTCACGCGAGCGATGTCGAGTTGGCTGAACAGTGGAACGTGACCGACCGGCACATCATGGCCGTGCTGCTTGCCATGACTGCCGACCTCGACGAGGGCTCGCCTGCAGGACGCCTCTATGGCGAATCGCTGGCGAATGCCCTGGCGGTGTATCTGGTCAACCGCTATGCGACGCGGCCGTACGCAACGACGGTCTACAAGAGAGGCCTGCCCGGATATCGTCTCAGGCGTGTGCTGGACTATATCGGCGACAACCTGACGGAAGATCTCAGCCTGTCGCAGCTCGCCGCGCTGGCCGGCATGAGCCCTCATTACTTCGCCGAGCTGTTCGGGCGGAGCACGGGTTGTGCTCCACATCGCTACGTTTTGTTGCAGAGGATCGAGCGCGCCAAGCAAGCGCTTCAGGATTCAAGCCGTACCGTCATCGAGGCCGGAGTTGACGCGGGTTTTAAGAACCCGAGTCATTTCGCCCGCATGTTTCGCAAGTTCGTCGGCGTCAGTCCTTCAAGATTCAAGTTCGATCGGACCCATTGATCTCCTAAAAATACTTAGACGCGATGGCTCGACAGCGCCGATAGCGTCGGACAAGCAGGCAGCAATGGCTCCACCCGGCCTGGCGGACCACTTCGACTCGGGGAAAATCGGAAGATTTGCACAAAGCCGGTTCTTCGGAACCGCACCGACGCGGGCGCGCTGCTAGCGTGACAGCGTCGCAGCACTCCCGTAGTGCGCCTGTCTGGGATTTATTCGATTGGTTTGCACCTGATCGACGCAGCTGACACCGAACGGCGGCGTGAACAACCAGCCACCCCATCGCCATGAAGCTTGGCCATGCAACGATCGTCACCGAGGACCCCGAATCCGCGCGGCGTTTCCTTTGCGCCATCGTTGGCCTGAGCGAGGGTCCGCGTCCACCATTTAGCGTGAACGGCCACTGGCTGTACGCAAATGGGCAGCCGGTCATCCACCTGATCGAGGAGCCTGGCGCCTCGCGGGCAACATCGGCTTCCTCTCGCATCGACCATGTCGGATTGCCCGTCAACACTGCTCAGGAATGGTCGGCGTTGCTCGACCGCATACAGGTCAGCCGCGTTCCTTACGAGATCAGAGAAGTGCCGCTCTGCGGCGAACGCCAGCTCTTCGTGCTTGTGGCGAGACTGGTTCAAGACCATGTCAGCCCATCACCTGCTCAGGCTTTCTCGCGTATCGCACAGGAAGGACTGGATCGACGCAGACTGTCCCGCGTGTTGGACTACATACAGGCTCACTTGGAAAGCGATCTTACGGTAGATCAACTGGCAGGGATCGCGTGCCTGAGCCGCTTCCATTTCGCACGAGCATTCAAGGCCTCCATAGGTCAATCTCCTCACCGATACGTCAGCGCGAAGCGTCTCGAGCGCGCCAAAGCGCTGTTGATACGAGGAGATCGTTCCTTGATCGATATTGCTCTCACACTGAGCTTTTCCTGCCAGGCCAATTTCACACGGGCATTTCGTCGGGCAACCGGTCGGACACCTGGTCAGTACCGGCGCAGTTTCAGGTCTAGCGACGAAAGCCGTTGCGAGGCCCCGGTGGTCGGCCGCTTTTTAGAATTCGGTCGTGACGGCGAGCCAGTCGTCACCTGATCGATTCCTCGTTGTCTCTAGTGCCCGCAATAAATGACAAAAACGTAGCAACCGACGCGGAGACACGGCCCGTCGAGTCGATCATCATTTCTGTCGGATAGGCCGCCTCGGCCCGTTGTTCCACCGCTCATCGCGAGGCGGTGTGTGCTGCGGGTTGTCCGGCCTGCCCTGGTTCGGCGCTCCAGCGCTCCTTTCCTGGAAGTGGAGATTACCTCCACCCAAGTCGGTCTACTGCGGCGAATTGGGTTGAGATAGAGTGAATTCATTGCCCGGAGGGAAGCCATGGAGCATTCTTTGGGTGGATCCTTCTCACCCAGTCGTCGCGGGACCCTGCAAACCATCGGCGCGACCGCCATGCTGGCAGTCGCCTCCGGCACCGCCAACCTAACAGGCTCTGCCGAAGCTGCTACGCAAGCGGGCAGCGAGCCCGACCGCGTTGGATCCGCTTTCTGGCCGAACGGCGCACGATTGGCTGTGAGCTTTTCGCTCATGTTCGAGGGTGGCGGCCAGCCGATCTCCGGCGCGAGCGGCGCGATCCCGGATCCCATCGAGAAGGGCGTTCCCGACCTGCCGACCAATGCTTTCTTCGCCTACGGTCACTATGAGGGCATCCCCCGGCTGCTTGACCTGATGGACAAGCATGGGATCAAGCTGAGCTCGTTCATGATTGGGAAGGCTGTGGAAACCTCCCCCGACATCGCCCGGGAAATAGTGCGGCGCGGTCACGAGGCTGCCGCGCACGGACGGGTGTGGGACAACTCATACCCGCTTCCACGGGATGACGAGAAGCGCTTCATCGCGGACAGCGTCGAAGCAATCCAACGGGTCACCGGGCAGAAACCGATCGGCTGGAACGCGTATTGGATGCGCAACTCCATCTACATTCTGGAGACCCTGCAGGATCTCGGCTTTCTTTATCACATCGACGAACCGAGCCGCGACGAGCCGTTCATCATTCCGGTACGTGGACGGGATTTCGTCACCGTTCCGTATACCTTCCACATGAACGACATTGTGGCCTTCCCATTCGAGGGCTGGAACGCCACCGCCTACGAGCAGGCGCTGCGGGACGAGTTTGATCAGCTTTACGAGGAAGGCAAGCATCGTCGCCGCATGATGGTCGTCAGCCTGCACGATCGCATCTCCGGTCATGCGAACCGGGTACGGAGTCTCGACCGGTTCCTGACCTACGCCAAGAGCAAGCCGGATGTCTGGTTTGCGCGAAAGGACGAAATCGCGCGATGGGCTCTCGCCAATCGAAGCGCAACGCCGATTGTGAAACGTGGTTCGCCGACGGTCACCGGCTTGCCCGGTCCGGCGGCCTAGCGTGCGCGCAAGTCTGCGACGGCGCGCCGAGCGCGATAGGTTCACAGGTAAGGCCGGCATGAAGCGTTTCTATCTCGAGGAACCGATGTAATGCGTATCGATGACTCTGCGCGCTGGCTGAGCCGCGTGACACTGGCCACCGCAGTCGTAATGATCGGATGGGGCCTAAGCGTCATCCTTAGCCAACCTGTCACCGGGTGGTTTGCCACCTCGGCCACGATTTGGATGGTGGTGCTGGTGGTATCCGCTTTTTGGCAGCTAAGTGGCTCCTTGACGGCCATTGCGGCCCTGGCACTGGCCACCGCGGTGGTTTCGCGCTTGTTCAGCATTCTGCGTTTGAACCCCCCGGCCAGCCTCGCCGGTTTGAACCCGCAGGATCTTGACCTGCTGGTTGCGACGGGCCCGGGCGTGCCGGGGTTTGAGCTTCTGGGTTGGTTCCTGGGCGCTCTTGTGTTCGCGCGATTTATCCTGCGGGCTGCATCGCTCGCAGCATCGGCCGATTCGAGAGAAGCAGCGATCAATGCCTCGGCACTGACGTTCATCAGAGTCTATGTCGGCCTGATGTTCGTGCCTCATTTCGGAAGTCACGTCCTCGGCGGGCCCGATCAATTCAAGATCTACGTGCTCTATTTTGAAAGCCTGGGGCTTCATATGCCCGCCATTCAGGTTGTACTCGCCGGAGGGATCGAGCTCATTTGCGCCATCGGACTCACATTGGGACTCTTCACGCGCCCGGTTGCCTTGCTCGGATCGGTGTATTTGCTGATGTCGATGCTGTGGGGCGGACATTTTCAGATCGGCTACGTATGGGCGTTGCCGGAAGGCGGTTACGAATTCGGCGTGTTTTGGGCCGCCATGATCGCGGTGTTCGCGGTGGTCGGTGGCGGACCGCATTCGGTCGACCGCATCGTGCGGCAAAGCGATTTTCAGAACCGGTGGCCGTGGCTTCGTCCGGCGCGCCTTCTGTTCTTCTAGTGGACGACTTGCTCCGAGCGTCTCGGTGGGTGCCTGTCGCCTCGGCGCTGGGACTCGCGATGCTGCTCTCGGCTACAGTGCCCCTTGCGGCGCGGGAGGTACGCGTTGGCGTCCTGATCGATGGCCCTTCGGCACGGGAAGGCATCAGTGCCGAGGCTCTCGAGCAGGCAGCCAGCGCGGTTTATGGCGAGGGCCTTACGCTAACCGTCCCGCCCCCAATGCGGCTGACTGGCCATTGGAGCGTATCGGCGCTGAACGCGGCACTCGATCGACTCGAAGCCGATCCCCAGGTCGACGTCGTCGTCACGTTGGGGTTTGCGGCAAGCCACTTGATCGCGCATCGAACTCAGTTGCCGAAGCCCACGATTGCGGCCTCCGTCCTGGACCCTGTGCTTCAGACCTTTCCGATGAAGAGCGGCACGAGCGGCCGTCACAATTTCACCTACGTCAGTACTTTCAATAGGGTCGAGGACCAGGTCGCCACGTTTCATCGCATCATCGGGTTCTCACACCTGACGGTGCTGGTAGATCCGCTGGCGCTTCAGGTTGTACGGGAACTTCAGCTCAAGGCCACGGAGCTCCAGGCTGCCACCGGTGCAACCATTGTGCTGCTCCCGACCGCCAACCTCACCGATGCCACCGCCCGTCTCCCGCCAGAGACCGATGCCGTGTATGTCGCACCGCTGATGCGGCTGTCCAGCGATGACCTCCGGTCGCTCGCGGATCAACTGGCTCAACGGAAACTGCCGAGCTTTTCGCTGCTTGGTCGAAGCGAGGTCGAGCAGGGAATTCTGCTGGCAACTTCGTCCGACACGGAACGCACTGAACGTCTTGCGCGCCGGGTCGCGCTCAACATTCAACGAATCGTCGAGGGCGATGACGCGGCCAACATCGAGGTCTCCTTTCCCAGCGAAGGGCGCCTCGTCGTCAACATGCACACCGCCCAGGTCATCGGCTTCTCCCCGCACTGGGACGATCTCACCGATGCAGTTCAGCTGGCCGCCGAAAGCATGGCAGACCAACGGTCGATCAGCTTACTTCAGGCCCTGGAGGCGTCGATCCACAGGAATCCGACTCTTCGTGCAGCACAGCTTGGAGCCGACATTGCCACCGACCAAACCTTGATCGCGCGCAGCGCCTTGTTGCCCAGTCTTGCGGCGGACATTTCCCACACGCAGATTGACGCAAGCCACGCCAGTCCGCTGCTATTGGCCCAGCGCACCAGCGAGGCCGGGGTAACCGCGCAACTACCGCTTTACAAGGACAGTGCCTGGGCCGGCTGGTCGGTGTCGCGGCACCTCGCGGCCGCGGCCAGCGAGCAGGCGCGTCAGGAACTGTTGGATACGCTTCAACAGACCGCTACCTCATATTTCGGCTTGCTGCGCGCGAAGTCAGTCGAGAGCGTACGCCGGCAGAATGTGGAGAACACGCGTCAAAATCTCGAAACCGCGCGTGCGCGCGAGGCTGTCGGCCTGTCGACGCGATCCGACTATCTGCGGTGGGTGGCCCAAATGGCCAGTGCCCGCCAGGACCTGCTCACGGCCGAGGCCAACGAGCGGCAGGCCGCGGTAGAGTTGGGTCGGCTCATCCACTACGAGTCGTCGGAGCCAGTGGTGGTCGCCGAGGCGGGAATCGACGAACCCCTCAAATGGATCGCCAGCCCACATACCAAAAAATATCTCGATACCCCGGTGAACTGGAAGCTCTTTCGGGAATTCATACTCAGCCAGGCGCGTGACTATTCACCTGAGCTGAAGCGGGTCGATGAACTGATCGGCGGACAGCAGCGCGAGGTGACCTCGGCGCGCCGCGCATTCTTTATTCCGGATCTGGTTGCTGTCGGCACGGTCTCAAACGAGTTCAGCCGCAGTGGCGCCGGGTCGGAGCGCACCGCTTTGACGCCCAGTAGCACCGGTTGGTTCGTCGGGATTCAGGCGACCATACCCGTCTTCTCCGGAGGCGCACTCCGGGCGAAGCTCTCAGAGAGCCGACATCAGCTCCGACAGCTCGATGCCCAGCGGCACGCCACCACGGATGCTGTCGATGCACGCGCGCGGTCAGTGCTTGCACGCCTTCCGTCTTCGTATCCGGCGATTGCCCTCTCACGCGAGGCCGCCGCTGCAGCGCGTGAGAACTACGCAAAGGTTGCGGATGCATACACACGCGGTGTGGTATCGATTACTGATCTGATCAGCGCTCAGGATGCCTCACTCAGTGCGGAGCTGTCGCAGGCTCAGGCGACCTTCACCTTCCTGATCGATTTTGCCGACACGCTGAGGGTGTCCAACAGCTTTGATGTATTGCTCGATCCGCAGACGCGTGAACCTTGGTACAACGCGGTCGATGCGTGGTTTATAGCTCACGGAACACCGATCACGACGCACTGATGGTGCACCGAGATGACGCCTAAACGGATTGCCTCTAACAGCGGATTCGTGGCCCTGGTCGCGTTGCTCGCCGCCTGCCACGGCAAGCCGGAGACGAGCGCGGACATTCGCCCCGTGCGGACCGCGGTCGTGGGGACTGGGCAGCTTGGCGACAGGCTCGCCTACACGGGTGAAATTCGCGCACGCCACGAGTCCGATCTCGGCTTCCAGGTTGCCGGCAAGTTGATTGCGCGTCCGGCCGAGATCGGTGCGAACGTAACTGCGGGCACGGTGCTTGCTCAGCTCGACCCCGCCGATGAAAAAGTGGCGGTGAATTCGGCGCAAAGTGCCGTGAGCGCGGCACAGGCCGAACTGGCCCGTGCCACGTCGGAAGAGGCGAGTTATCGCAGTCTGCTCGAGCGGGGTCTGACAACACGCACGGCGTATATAGAGCAGCAGACGGCGGCCAAGACCGCGCAAGCACGATTACAACAGGCCACGGCGGAGTTGGATCTGCGGCGCCGCCAGCTGAACTACACGACCTTGCGTGCGGGCGCGGCCGGCGTCATCACGCGCGTCGCCGCAGATGTTGGCGCAGTACTCGCCCAGGGGCAGGCGGTGGTGACGCTCGCTCAGCCGTCCGAGCTGGACGTGGTGTTCGACGTGGCGGATACGCAGGTCGACACAGTTCGGAACTCGAAGACGGTCGCCGCCGCCCTTTTGTCGGCGCGCGATAAGCCGCTTACAGCATACGTGCGCGAGGTCTCACCCAGCGCCGATCCGATCACGCGCACTTACCGGGTGAAGTGCACTCTGCCCGGTCAGCCGCCCGGTTGGCACCTGGGCTTGAACGTGATCGTCACGCTCGAGGCCGGGCACGCACCTCAAGGCATCCGAATTCCCTCCACAGCTCTGTACGAAAAGGATCGCAAGAGCGCGGTGTGGATCGTGAAGGACGACCAAACCATCGAGCTGCGTCCGATCGTAGTGTCTCGTTACGACACGGATAGTGTCGAGGTAGCGAGCGGGCTTCGCGGCGGCGAGCGCATCGTCACCGCCGGCGTGCACAAGCTGCTGGTGGGGCAAAAGGTACGGCTGCTGTCGGACTCCGGGAAATGAACCATTTCAACGCCTCCGCTTGGGCGCTTGAGCACAAGTCATTCGTCGGATTCCTGATGGTCGTGCTTTCTCTGGCCGGGCTGCTTTCTTACGAACAGCTCGGGCGGGACGAGGATCCGCCGTTCACCATCAAAGTGATGGTTGTGCGCGCCCTCTGGCCCGGCGCCACCGCGGAGGACACGGCACGCCAGGTAACGGATCGGATGGAAAAGGCCCTGCAGTCACTGCAGTGGATCGACTACATCTCGAGCTATACCAAGCCCGGCGAAGCCACACTGATGGTGCAGCTGAAGGATCAGACTCCTCCTGCGGCAGTGCCCGAGCAGTGGTATCAGGTACGCAAGAAAATCTCGGATATTCGACAGACTCTGCCGCTGGGTACTCGGGGCCCGTTCTTCAATGATGAATTCGGCGATGTCTATGCGGTCATCTACGCCTTCACGAGCGATGGCTTCAGTTACCGGGAACTGCGTGACACCGTGGAATCGGTCCGGTCGGAGCTTTTGCGCGTTCCGAATGTCGGCAAGGTAGACCTGATCGGCGTGCAGAACGAAGTCGTGTACGTTGACTTTTCGACGCGCGAGCTGGCCGGTCGCGGCATCAATCCCGATCAGCTGGCGGAGTCGCTGCGTGCGCAGAATGCCGTCAATGCGTCCGGTGTCCTCGAAACGTCGAGCGATCGAGTGGCCGTGCGCGTGAGCGGCCAGCTCAATACCACCGCGAATATCGAGCAGTTGAGCATTAACGCGAATGGCCGGCTTGTGCCACTGCGCGATCTTGCGAGAGTTACCCGCAGCTACGAAGACCCGCCCTCTACGCTTTTCCGCTACGACGGCCAGCCTGCAATCGGTCTGGCCGTGGGAATGGTGAAGGGCGGCAACATTCTGGAAGTCGGCAAGGGCATCGCGACGAGTATGCGTCGGATTGAAGCGGATTTGCCGGTGGGAATCGATCCGCATCTGGTCGCGAACCAACCGCAGGTGGTGCAGGAGTCGGTAGGTCACTTCACTCGCGCACTCGGCGAGGCCGTTTTAATCGTGTTGCTCGTCAGCTTCGTCAGCCTCGGAGTGCGCGCCGGTGTGGTCGTCGCGGTGTGCATCCCGTTGGTGCTCGCGATCACATTCCTGGCCATGAACCTCGAAGGCATCAGCCTGCAACGCATCTCACTCGGTGCGCTGGTAATCGCGCTCGGCCTTCTGGTCGACGATGCGATGATCGCGGTAGAAATGATGATTCGCAAGCTCGAGGAAGGCTTCGATCGCTTCAAGGCCGCCACATTCGCGTACACGTCCACGGCGTTTCCGATGCTGACCGGCACGCTGGTGACGGTCATTGGATTTCTACCGGTCGGCTTCGCAAGAAGTGCAGCGGGAGAATACTGTTTCACCCTGTTCGCCGTGGTCGCGATTGCGCTGCTGGTGTCTTGGATTGTTGCCATTGTCTTCATACCCTACCTCGGCAATCTGATTCTGACAGAACGACCCACACAGGAGGCCCCTCATCAAGAGAGCCGGATGACAGCCCTGTTTCGCAAGCAACTCGTTTGGGCGCTGGGACGGCGGCGCTGGGTGGTCGCTGGAACGGCGGCACTGTTCTTCGTCTCGCTCGCAGCATTCACGTTGGTGGAGCAGCAGTTTTTCCCGGCTGCAGACCGGGACGAGCTGCTGGTGAGTCTCACGTTACCGCACAGTGGGTCCATCGCGGGCACTCAAAGCGAGGTCGCGCGCCTGGAGAAGGTCCTGCTCGAGGACCCGGGCGTCGCGCATCACAGCTTTTATGTCGGGGCCGGCGCAGTGCGATTTTATTTGCCGCTTGATGTGCAGCTCGAGAACGCCAATTTCGCTCAGGCCGTGGTGGTAACCAGGAGCTACGATGTGCGGGACATCGTACGCGACCGGTTACAGAAGGCGCTCGACGAACAGTTTCCGGCGGTGCTGTCGCGGGTTGAGCCGCTCCAGCTCGGACCGCCCGTGGACTGGCCCATTCAGTACCGGGTCGGCGGGTCGGACATCGGCAAGGTTCGGACACTCGCAGACCAGGTATCTGCAGTGCTGCGAGCGAATCCGAACACTCGCACCATTAACTTCAACTGGTACGACATGGGTCGATCCGTGCTCGCCACCGTTGACCAAGAGAAAGCGCGGCTGGTGGGAATGACATCGGAGCAGGTTGCGGGATCATTGAATGACGTCCTGTCAGGGCGAACAGTCACACAAGTGCGAGATGACATCTATCTGATCGACGTGCGTGGGCGTGCAGTGGATCAGGATCGCAGGGATCTTGGAGCGCTTCGCGATCTTCAGATTCGACTGCCCAATGGCAACTCCGCGCCGATTGCGCAAATCGCCAGCTTTTCCTACGGGCTGGAGGAACCTGTGGTCTGGCGCCGGGATCGGCTGCCCACCATTACTGTACAGGCGGATATCGTTCCGGGGATTCAAGCCGCGACCGTCGATCAGCAACTGGCCGGCGCCGTTGGGAGGGTTCGCGCATCGATGCCGCCGGGCTATCGACTGGAAGAGGGCGGAGCCGTGGAGCAAAGCGCCAAGGGCCAACGGTCGGTACTGGCGGTGATCCCTGTAATGTTCATTTTGATGCTGTTCATCCTGATGGTCCAGCTGCAGAGCGTGCAGAAGCTCGCGATCGTCATGCTCACCGCACCACTGGGACTCATCGGCGTCACGCTGGCGCTGCTGCTCTCGCACAAGCCCTTCGGGTTCGTTGCGATGCTTGGAGTTTTTGCGCTCACTGGCATGATCATTCGGAATTCGGTCGTGCTGATCGCGCAGATCCAGGCGAACGAAAGCGAGGGGATGGACCGTTGGCAGGCAATCATCGAGGCCACGGTGCACAGACTTCGTCCCATCCTGCTGACGGCGGCGGCAGCGGTTCTGGGGCTGATTCCGATCGCCGGGGAAGTGTTCTGGGGACCGATGGCCTACGCGATGATGGGGGGCCTTCTTATCGCAACGGTCCTGACGCTGTTCTTCCTGCCTTCGCTATACGCGATGTGGTATCGCGTTCGAGCCGATGCGACTCAGACGTGATGCTCGCCTAACACCGGGAGCCTGAGCATGATCACTAAACCTTTGAGCCTTGGGCTCTTTGCTGCGCTGAATCTCTCCTTGTCGGCGGTGGCCGTTGCCGCCGACAGCATGAAGATCAACGACATCGTGATCGCCGGACCGCTGCAGGCGGCGCGGCGCGAGGCAACCCTGAAAGCCGTCCGCGCCTTCTACGAGTTCTGGAACAGCGGCGACGCAGCCTTGCTGAAGCAGGCCGTCGCGGAAAACTTTACCGACCGCACCCTGCCGCCGGGCCGTCCGCAGGGACCGGAGGGGCCGGCCTTCGCCTCGCGCCGCTTCCGCGCTGCCGTGCCGGACCTCAAGGTGACGGTGGAAAAGATGATCGTCGCTGGCGAATACGTCACTGTACATATGAGCTTCACGGGACACTTCACCGGCTCCTTCGGCCAGACGCAGGGTAAGGGACAGCCGATCGCCTTCATCGCGACCGATCTCGTCAAGGTCGAGAACGGCCGCATCACCGACAACTGGCACATCGAGGACAATCTGACGCTGCTGCAACAGATGGGTGTCGCAAAGCTTGGCTCGTGATCCGGCAGGAAATCCGATCTTTACAACGAAGCTCGCTACGGTCGAAGGAGGCTAGCGGTTGGAGGCGCCGTCGGCTCGAGATCCGTGGAGATGCTCAGGTCCTTCCACTTTCTGTCGGAATCCATCTTCGCCAGGTCATTCTGTTCCACGAAACGCACTGCGTCGCTGCCGAGCAGCAAGCGGAGCGGCGGATCGGTCAGGCTTGCGATGTGGAGAACGGCGGCAGCCGCTTTGGCGGGATCGCCCGGCTGCTTGTCGTTATAGGTGCGCTGGAATCGGGCCGCCTTACCTACGGTTGCATCGTACTCGGGACGTCCTTCGCGGATCTCGGTGGAGGAGCCCGCGAAGTCGGTGCGGAAACCACCCGGCTCGATGATCGTCACTTTGATTCCGAGCGGCCCGACCTCTTTGGAAAGCACTTCGGAGAAGCCTTCGACGCCCCACTTTGCGGCTGCATAGGGGGCTCGGCCCACCGGCCCTATTCGACCTCCAACCGAGGAGAACTGGAGGATATGACCGGCACCTTGCTCACGCATTATAGGGAGCGCGGCCTTGGTGACGTTGATGACGCCGAAGAGATTCGTCTCAATCTGGGCACGAAACTCGTCGAGGCTCGTATCTTCGATCG
>Ga0137418_10001089_pt1 | contig 24866 bp, 24 predicted proteins | sample CZODoug3_1_2_16f_FD_122242 | JGI IMG/M metagenome (GOLD analysis project Ga0137418, IMG submission 122242) | Vadose zone soil fungal communities from Angelo Coast Range Reserve, California, USA - CZODoug3_1_2_16fungal (Hybrid Assembly) | ecosystem: Environmental > Terrestrial > Soil > Vadose...
TATCGACACAGGCGGGCGTCGAATGGCCAGCCCCCGCGAATCTCAGCGAGGTCTTCGACCATTTTGTGTCGGACACCGCCCTGCTGCGCGACAGCCTGATGATGGAAGTGGCAGGCACGCAGTGCCTCGTATTGGCGGGGTTCTTCGAGGATCAGATGCGCCAGCGGCACAACATCCGCTGGTACGCGGAATTGGGCGCGGGTTTCTTCAGCCAGGCGGCCGTCCACGAACGGTCCGCGGGCAAAGCCCGGCTCCTCGACGCGATTGCCACCCGCTTCGAATCGTGGCGTCAGCGGCACGCGCGGCTGAGCCGCGCTTTGCGGGACCAGCCCTATCTGCTGACGCCATCCTGACCGACGCCGTAGGGAATGGCTTTGCCCACGGCATCCCCGGGGAAATCGTGCACGCGCACCGGCCCGGTGGTGCCCGTCGGCCGCCATTCGGATCGGCAGCGCGTGGCGCGAATCGCGTCGTGGTCACGACGGCCGTTCGAACCATCCCTGCGCGAGCAGCTCCGCCTTCAATTGATCGGCGATCAGCAGGAACGGTTCTTCTCCGAAGCGCGCAAGGGCGCGACTCCATCAACTCGCCGCCGTGATCGATCCGGAGCTCGAGGCCGAAGTCGTTGCGCCAGATCGCAGCAGTCACGGTCGATTGAATGCCGTGCAGCGTCCAGAGGTCGCGCACGAGCTCATACGTCGGCAGGCGTGGTCGTGTTCCTGGAGGCGGCCATTCGTCGGACATCGAACCACGATGATACGGGAGGGCTGACGATCGCCAGTGGTCGTGGCGCGGCTAGTTCTCGCCTAATGGGGGCGTGCCGGGTGGTCGTCCCTGGTGGTTCCTCCGCTGGTTCGGCCGAGGTGCGGACTCCGCGCGTGAAAGCGCGGACAATTGGTCACTGAGTCGTTGTGCTTCGCTCGTCAGGTCTTCGAGTTGCTTGACGACCTTCAATGTGTCATCCGGCGATGGCACGTGGCGATGATCGGCCACGACTCATCTTGCTCCGTTCCCTTTGTCTTTGCTTCCCTTGCCCGGAACCTCAGGTATGCGACTCACGCGACGGCGATCAGGCCAGACACGAGCCTGATGGGTATTGACGTGGTTCCTCAACCGTTCTGCATCACGCAAGCATTCATCAATCTGGTCAATCAATGACCGCGTTTGGCCATCGATCTGCCGTTCCGACATCGCATCTCTAAGCGGAGCAAATGGCGCGCCCGGTGGTACCCGAACGGTATGCGGTCCGGCGTCGTCGACTTAGGGCGCGAGTGGTTGAGTCAACCGGTGGGATCCGAGGGTGATACTCCCTGCAGCATCAGATGAATCGAATTTAAGATACGTCTTTGACCTTATCCCGCCCGAAGGTCCTCGTGGTCGAGGATGATGCCCAACTCGCGCACCTTTACTGTGCGGCGCTTGGGTTACGTGGCATTGCGTGCGCTAAGGCCGGAGACGGTGTTTCGGCGCTTCGGGCCATCGACGAGGGCCGCCCTTCCTTGATTCTGCTGGATCTGCATCTCCCGTACGTGGACGGCTGGGCGATTCTTCAAGACCTTGCCGCGAACCCTCTGACGAGCAGCATCCCGGTGATTGTTGTGACCGGCGTGGAACCCGCCCCTCGGCTACCGCACGCGCTCGTCGTCCTGTGCAAGCCGTGCGATCCCGATCACATCGCCAAGATCGTGGCGGACCATCTGCCAGCACCACGCAACTGATTCCATTCCCATGGACCTCACCGCCTATGTCGGCCTCGCGCCCGACGATCCTCGTCGTGGACGATCACTCCGATCTGCGCGATGCCGAAGTGTTTCATTTCTCGGCCGACCCGACACTCACGCCGCCCGCTCGTAGAAGTTAAGCAGCCCGCCCAGCCGAGACCGGCGCCGCACGCGACTCGCTCTGTCGATCACGGGTGTGCCCGCAATGAGCCGATTGTTGAGCCCCTGGTGATTCCGTTCGCGATGATAATGCTCGACAAACTCCGCGACCGCCCTCCGGAAGTGACGTTCACCGATCGGAAGCATCCGATCGAGGCACTCTTCCTTGATCGATCGTACGAACCGCTCCGCATAGGCATTCGCGTTCGGCGCGCGCTCGGGGATCAGTACGACGCGGATGCCCGCGTCCTCGAGGAGACGACGCACGTCTCGGCTCCACTTGCGATCGCGATCGCAAATCCATACGCCGGCCACGATCGGGCCCGCATCGGCGGCCGTCGCCATGCGCACGACCTGCCGCATGAAGAGGCCGTTGGGGTGCGGGGTCGAGCCGAGGATGCCCACGCGGCGGGAGGCGAGGTCGATGACGAACACCGTGTAGTACGTGACGAGGCCGCGCCACGTCCAGACCTCAGTGGTAAAGAAATCCGCCCCGGCGATCACGCCCCAATGGGCCTTCAAGAACGTCTGCCACGAGGTCGGCCGCTGCGGCACGGGCGGCAGGCCGGCCGCCTTGAGGATGCGCCGGATCGTCGAACGCCCCACGCGGTGGCCCATGTTCTTGAGCGCGCCTTGGATCCGCGTGTAGCCCCACGTCGGATTCTCCTTGGCCATCCGCACCACCAGGCGACCGGATCTCAAGCATCACATCACGGCGCCCGGCCGTGCGCGCGTGCGTCCACTTGTGCGCAATCAGTTGGCGGTGCCACCGCAGCAACGTGTCGGGCGTCGCGATCGTGGCGATGTCGCGCAAAGCACGCCGACCCACGCGGTACGCCCGCGCAGCCAGGCGTCGGCGATCGTCATCGGTGAGGCGCAGTCGCCGGGTCCCCAGCTGGCGTCGCAGGAGCCGGTTCTCGTCGATCAAGTACCCGACCGCCTCCCGTTCCCGGCGGTCCAGCCAGCCGGTTAGCACGTACAGCACCATCTGCAGCGCCGCGGGGTCGATCACGAGGCGGAGCTTATATCACGGGCAGGCCTGAAAGACGTCGGCCGAGGGGTGGAACACTACGGCGGCCAGCAGTAGGCGGAGCGACAACGCGTCGAGCACGGCGGGAGAGTCTATAGCATCAACCGGATCTCACGGCCCCGAAGACCTTCGGCCGAGCAATGAGACATTACGCGTTGCTCATGCCGGCGACAGAACGCGCGTTCTGTCCCGACGTCAACGTCTCGATCGCTACCGGAAATGGCCGGTGTTCAGCTGTCGATCAATGGCCGGTTTTGGGTGTCCACCGAGGGTCATACTCTGCGCTGAAAGCGCCTCGATGGCAACGCCGACAGTGAGGCCGACGACAAACAGCATGCAACCGCGCATTGACGCTCCTTTGTGAGAGACCAGCGAGCAGACACGTAAAGCCAACGTGCGCGAATTCGCCGGCGAGCGATCAACGGAGCGGGAAGAGCACGCGAGACCTACGGACTGATTCCTGGAACACGTTCGTCCGTAGGTACGTATCAGTTCGACTGGGCCGGACTCCAAAAAGTGGCTTCGTCGCCCGGGTTTTCGGTGTAGACAGTCTTTGGGTCGACGCTTCGATCCAGAACGAGTCCGATCCAGGGGGCGTCCATTTCTTCCCAACTCTGTTCGCCGCCAAAGATGTCTTTATCGGGATCGCGGGCGAACTTGTTACTGGGAGAATTATCGAAGTGCGACATCACGCGCATCTTCGTGCCCTTCGGCACCTTGATAGTCTTTTCGAGGTTGTACGTCATCTGCCAGTTGAAGTCATAGCGCGGCTGATTCAGTATCGTTTCAACCCTCCCGTCCGGATACATCAACATGTACTTCATGTCCTTGCCATGTTCATGCATATGGATACTCATCACGGCGAGTTCGGCGTCCACGTTGAAGATCACATCTTTCGGCGGCGCTTGCCAATTGGGATCTCCCGCAGGGATTCGCCATCGCAGACGGTCATTCCAGCCACCATTACCCCGGGGCGATAACGATCTCATGATCAGCTGCCGTTGAGGTTCCTCTTGTGCGATCACGAATCCGACCTTCGTGACATCGGTGACCGCTTTGCCGATCGGAGTCCAGTGAAGGCTGAGAATCACGTCGGTGTTCGCCGGAATCAGATATGCGGTTCTGTAGTAGGCATAATCCAGCGGAGCACCTCCGGGTCGGTAAAATCCCTCAAAACCCGCAGCAGCGCCATCAGGAATCAGGTTCGCTTCGGGCGCCGGGCACACCTTACTCTGGTCGCCGTCGCAAAAGGTGACGCGCTGTGGCCTCGGTTGTCCGGGTATGTGAAACCCGCCCTCATCGCGTTTGATGTCGGACCAGTAAAACTTGCCATATTTCACACCGTCGATGTGGGGTGCGAAACGGACACCGGCATGATGCATGGCAGCAGTGACCCCGGGACGTATTTCGATGCTGGTGACCCAGGTATCTTTCTTGAACGGGTTCGGCAGGACCAGGATCAGGTTCTCGACCCAGCCTTTCGCCGGAACTGCAAACGCCGGAGCGTCGATCACCACGTCCGGCTTCGTACGCCAGCCGTCCACCCACTGCACGGGAGGTGGAGCATCTGTGGCGTCGCCTTCAACCGCCCCGCTATCGGCCCATCTGGCAATCGTGTCGATTTCTCTCTGCGTCAGCGCGTAATTCTCGACGAAATGCCCATATTGAGGATCCAGACCTCCGGGCGGCATCTTTCGTTGCAATACGGCGGCTTTCATCGCCCTGGCCCACGGACGAGTAGTCTGGTAACTGAGGAAGGACATCGGCGCCACTTCACCCGGGCGGTGGCAGCTCTGACATCTGGTCTGCAGGATGGGGAGAACGTCCTTGTTAAAAGTTACGTCCTGACCAGACGCAGCAACAGAGAATACGAGCAGGCAGCAAAGTGCAGCTCCAATTGAACGCATGATTGCCCTCCTCGATCACCTTTCCGTTCGAAATTCTGGCTGACAGTATACGAGGTTACCGCGCCGCGGAGCGCCTCCTCGTACCTCCCGGCGCACACCAAGTGGGCCATCAGAGTGCCGCGCCACAGGACGCTCAGCGGGTCTTGTTCCACGACCCGACGCATCTGCGCCGTCGATTCCTCAAAGCGGGCGAAGGTGCTCAGGTACAGGCTGGCGTAGGCCCAATGAGCCTCGGCCGGCACGGACGGACTGGCCATGGCCAACTGAAACTGGCGAGCGGCTTCCGGCCAATCGTAGTCGTGGACGGCCGCAACCGCACCCAGCAGGAAATGCGGGTCGGTTTCGAAGCGCTCCAGCTCCAGAGCTCTGCGGGCTTCCCGGCGAATCAAGGGTGCGACCTCCCGTATGGGCCTGCCCGTGTGCGTGGTCGTAAAGAGATAATTGAAACCCAACAGCGCATGCGGAGCGGCATATTCCGGATCGAGCGCAATGGCCTGCTCGCAGTAATCCTTGGCGCGGGCGTGTGCCTCCGGCAGATACGCTCTCGAGTGATGCCGCGCTTTGAGCAACGCTTCGTAGGCCGGAACGTTGGGCGTGTGTCTGGCGGGTGTCGAGGTGAGCTTCACTTGCAACGCACCGGCGATGGCCTGGGCGATGTCATCCTGGATGGCGAAGACGTCGGTGAGCTCGCGGTCGTAGCGTTCCGACCACAGATGACAGCCGTCCTCCGCGCCAATGAGCTGTGCCGTCACGCGGATCCGGCTTCCGGCGCGGCGGACGCTGCCTTCGAGAACACTTGAAACGCCGAGTGTTTCAGCGATCCGGCGGATGTCCTGTTCCTTGCCTCGAAAGGCGAAGGCGGATGTGCGCGCGGTGACCTTGAGGTCGGGGACGTGGGCCAGGAGGTTGATGAGCTCCTCGGCCAGTCCATCGCTGAAGTAGTCGTCGTCGGGGTCGCGGCTCATGTTGGCGAATGGGAGCACGGCGATGGATGGGTGCTGGTCGGTAGGCTTGACCACGGTCTGTTCCAGTGCGGCTGTGACGTCGGCCATCGACTGGAAACGATCGCACGGCTGCTTGGCCAGGCACCGGCTCACGATCCGTTCAAGAGCTGCGGGCGCCTCCAGCGGCGGCGGATCCTCGTTTACAACCGCCGTGATGGTCGCAAACTGCGTGTCGCCCCGAAACGCCCGGCGGCCACTCAACACCTCGTAGAGCAGCGCGCCGAAGGAGAACACGTCCGAGCGTGCGTCCACTGCCTGCCCCTGGGCTTGCTCAGGCGACATGTAGGCCACGGTGCCCACGATGACGCCGCGCTCGCTCAACGTCACGCTGATCGTCGCGTCGCCGGACAAGAGTGGCGCCTCCATCTGCGCCAGCCCGAAATCGAGCAGCTTCGCTCCGCTCTCGTTCACCAGAATGTTGGCAGGCTTCAGATCGCGATGCACGATCCCCTTGCGATGCGCCGCGGTCAATGCCTCCGCGATCTGCACCGCCAGCCGCAACGCATCCGCCACGGGCACGGGCCCCTTCAAGGCCTTACCCTCGACGTACTCCATCACCAGGTAATCCACCCCGACGTCGTAGAGTTGGCAGATGCGCGGATGATTGAGCGCCGCGATCGCGCGAGCTTCGCGCTTGAATCGCTCGGTGTGCTCGGCCTTGAGGCGCTTGATCGCGACGATACGATCAACCCGTGTGTCGCGGGCTTTCCATACCTCGCCCATGCCGCCAGCGCCGAGGGGAGCGATGAGCTCGTAGGGGCCGAGTGGCGTGCCGGGAGCCCAAGCGATCATGGTCTTGCGATTCTAGCGGAACCGCTCGGTTATCCTCACCACGAGGAGGGGACGCGGTCGATCCCTGACCGGTCTCGGACGGCTTCATTCTCCAGCGAGGTCCCCAGAGATCGGCACACACATTCAAACGTTTGGCCGTTCGTTGAACACGATGTCGTCTCGGACTCGTTGATCCGAGTCGGGCGTACCTGTCGTAGTCGGCACGATGGCGGGCGCGGGCAGCATCGGATCACCGCGCGTCGATGGCAATGGGATATGCAAGTATGTCGCGCTCGCGCCGCTCCAGCCAGCTGGCGACGATCAACAGCAGGAACCGGAAGGAAGAGCCGTTAATCGCGGAACGAGTCTACGCCGCCAAGTTGACGTCGGCCGAGTTGTGGGACATTACGCCTTCACCTTCTGCCGATCCGGCAGTGTCATGACCCACAATTGCGGATAACTCCGTCCAACCGCTCGGTACTCGCGGCTGTTGAAGACCACCTTGGACTTGGTGTTCTGAGCGCTTGCGAACAGAACGAACAGCAGCGCGAAAGACAAAGAAAGGCCAATTCGTCGGCCCATGCGTCAACTCCACTCCAAGTGAGATCTATCTCAGCTCAGGGCTGGGGCATGATATACGGCGTTGCCCAAACCCGGCCGTGGGCGAGCGCTTCGACAATGTCTTCAGCACGCGATATCAGTTCACAATCCTACTCCGTCCAGGGAGCAGGTGAAGAAATGCCACGAAGAGGGTGCCACCGATGATCGGCCACATGATCGGAAACGAATAACCGCCCACGCGGAGGACGAAGGGTTCCCAGATGAAACTGGCGCGCGACCCACGGTCCGAGCAACGCGCCGATGAATCCTATGGCGGTGGAGACAATGAGCCCGCCGCGCGCTCCACCGGTCAGAGCCCTACCGACGGCGCCGTAGACCGCCGGCGATAATGATCAGCACGATGAGCCCTGCAGTGTGAGTGTCATGTGGACCTTCTTCGGACAAGCCGCTTCGCTCAGAATACCGGCGTCAGATCACGGCGTGTGAAGACGCCGGCCTGATCGTACAAGGACGACACCGATAGGAGCTCAGCGCCGGTGCTAGCCTCGCCCGATACGCCAGCCGGCCTTGACGCTCTTCTGGCCCATTTGCTTGCCTCTCGGTTCGCCCATACGTTTGTCGATCGCCTCTTGGAGTCCCGGTTTGCGATGACGCTTTCCCGGGGCGTCGACGGGTCCTCGGAGGTGCGTCGGAGACGTGGCCGTGGGTTTTACGACTGCGTGCGATTGGTCTTTCTGCGCCGCCTTGCGAATTGCCATTCAATCCTCCTGGGATTTCGATTCTGCGTGTACCGCAGGCGAGACAGCACAACCTGCTCATTTGTGGGCTCGCGTCTCGTTGATTGACTCCATCTGGATTTCCTGAATCTCGACCAGGCGCTCCCACTGGTGCGACAGAAGGTGGTCGATCTTCTGGTGAAGATGACGGATTTCGAGTTCGGCCTTGAGGTTCACCTGGTAGTCGTGTCTCGCGTGCAGGCGGTCTCGGGTTCCTTGCCGGACCTGGCTCATCATGATCACCGGAGCCTGGATCGCCGCCAGACACGACAAGACGAGATTCAAGAAGATGAACGGGTAGGGATCAAAAGGTCGAATGATCAAGACGACCGAATTGACGCCAATCCATAACCCCATGACAACCACAAACAAGATGAGGAATTTCCAACTACCGCCAAACGCCGCCAGGCGGTCCGCTGCACGCTGACCGGTCGTCAACCCGGCTTGCAATTCCTCCTCGGGATTCCGTGACAGGATCTCCTGCTGCCTCAGACTCTCGAGCACCTCGTTGTCAAGAGCGGTCAGTTCTCCTCGTTCAGCCTCGAGAAGCGATTTCACATACTCGTGGCGATACCGGTGAAGATCGTCCGTGCAGATCCAAGCGTTATCGGACCAGCTGCCGGTTGCTTTTCGAACGAGCTCAGCAACTGCAGGACCCGCAAGAATCCCCCGGCGCAGGTCGGAAAGTCGATCTGCCCCGCAGACCTGGCACACGCGATGTTGCTCAGCGACCCTCTTGTCCATCCGCGTTGGTTGAGATCCGAATATGGCCGATGCGTTCCGGAAGCGCTGTGCAATCGAGCACAGGCGGCGGAAACAATACATGTTCTGTTTGGAACATTCGCCTTCTCGGGTAAGGGGCATACTGCTCGCATGTTGACGATCGTGATCGTTGTCCTCGTGTTGATGCTGCTTGGCGCCATACCCACGTGGCCGCATAGCCGCAGCTGGGGCTACGCGCCTAGCGGGGGTCTCACGCTCGTCGTGGTGATCCTGATCATCCTGATGTTGACCGGGCGGCTCTGAGTGGTCAGGTATCCGGCCGTTCTCCTAGTGCTCCTCTGCGCCGGCTGCGCAAGCGTCACGCCTCCGCAGCCGCAAGTCGCCGCGATTCAGCCCGCAGCGCCGAAGCCTGTCGCGACCAAGCCTGGCGACAGGGCCGTACCCGCGGCGACACCGGAACCCGTCGCGTCGCAACCCGTCACGTCACAGCCCGTCGCGTCGCAGCCCGTCGCGTCGCAGCCCGCCGCGTCACAGCCTGCGGCCACACCGGCCGCGACATCGGCGCCGCAAGCTGCCCGTGGCGCCGTGAAGCCACCCCCCGTGAAGCCTGTGCCGCAGCCCGTACTGAAGGGCGCCGCGCCCATTGCGCCGGCCGTCGCCGCATCGCGGGTGGCCGCCGCGGCCCCGGCCCTTGATCTGGATGCGCTGAAGGCGCGGCTCCGGGCGACCAAGGCCATCGGTGTTTTTACCAAGATCTCGCTGAAGAACAAAGTCGACGACCTGATGAAACAGTTCACCGAGCATTACCAGGGCAAGAAGCCCCCGCTAGCGGAGCTGCGCCTTTCTTACGACCTGCTCATGATGAAAGTGCTGTCACTGCTGCAGGACAGCGACCAGACGCTCGCGTCGGAAGTGGTCTCCTCGCGCGAAGCGATCTGGGCCCTGCTCGCGGACGAGAAGAAATTCTTCGCCCTTCAAGGCTGACAAGGAGACCCGATGAAGAGACGGATCAGACGGATCGTCGTATTGACCCAACTGCTGTTCGCGCTGGCGCTCTTCGCCGCGCCGTTGTTTGCGGCCGACGATGAAACGCTCAAAAAGGATCTGACGGCGGTGATCGCGCTCCAGGGATTGCCGTGCGGAGAGGTCGTCAACGTCATCGTGCAGGCCGAGAGCGACTTCGCCGTGACGTGCAAGGACGCCAACAAGTATCGCGTTTACCTGAATGACGCCGGGCGAGTGGTTGTCGACAAGCAGAAGTAGCCACGCTCAATCCGTCGCCGCATAGCCGAGACACGCGCCCGCTGCTCGCGGAACCGCTGCTGAACGTGGCGCCGAGCGTGACCGGCACGGTAAACAGCGTGTCGCCTTTGGCAAAGAACAACTCGCGTCCATCCCGGGACCAGACCGGTGCGGCTCCTCCATCGGTGGAAATCTGGTACCGCGTTCCGGGACCTGGAAACGGGCGGAACATAGATCGTCGTCAGTCAGGCGCAGCCGTCGGGTCCCAAGCTGGCGCCGCAGGAGCCGGTTTTCCTCGATCACGTAGGCGATCGCCTCCCGCTCCCGGCGCGCGAGCCAGCCGGTCAGCACGCCCAGCACCATCTGCAGCGCCGCGGGGTCGATCACGCGGTCGAGCCTATATCATCCGCAGGTCTGAGAGACGTCGGCCGAGTGTTGGAACAATACGGGCGGCATTACCGACACGGCGACAGAGACCGTTATCGACATCGGCGCATTTAAGGCAACCGCCGATCGAGAGCCGCCGTTTCCGCTGCAGCCGGTCGCTGTCGTCATCGCCGTTGTGGGCGGCGTCGCGGCTGCTCGTCGGAAGCATGGACAAGCGCACGTAGTGGCCTGACTCAGCGGCTCGGGCTGAGTTCGTCCTGCAGCACCACGCTCAACATCGAGCGATGCACCTGCACGTCGTTACCCCGTCGCTCCAGAAACCCACGCTTGCGGAACTTGTTCATCAGCAGGTCCACGCGCGACCGCGTCGTGCCGATCATCGCGGCGAGTAAATTCCTCGAGATGATTGGCAATGGGGCGCGCAGCGACTGATGTTCGTCGAATTTCGTCAGGACCAACAGTACCCGCGCGAGCCGCTTCTCAGGGCCGGTGAAGAGCTGGCCGATCAGATTCGTCTCAGAGCGAATGTGCCTGGCTAGCATATGCGACAGAAACCATTCCGAGAGGACCGCGTCCTGGCGCAGGCCTCGCCGCATCTCGGCCGTCGTCACACTCGCGATGGTACTCGCCGTCAGGGTTTCTGCCGTGCACGTACGGCGCCGTTGCCCCGCCAGCGCCCCTTCGCCGACAAACGCGCCTGAGTGGAGAATGGCCACGACGGCTTCACGTCCAGCCCGCGACGTCACGGTCAACTTCACGCGGCCCTTCTGTATGTACAACACGGCGGCGCACGTGTCCCCCTGCGCAAAGACCGTTTCGTGCGGTCGATAGCGAGCACTCGTGTTGGCGACGTGCACTCCAAGCCGCCTGCTGCCCTTTGCCACGGTTCTGGTCTTGCTCGTGGTCATTTCGCTGAACCGCCTTCCAGGGCCAGGCCCTCATCAACCTTCTGCCGAAGCCGGACCACGTATCGCTGGGTCTCCATTTCGGTACATCCCGCCGCCTTGAAGGCATCGCTCCACTGACCGGCCGTCTTGCGCGCGAGGCGCTCGGAAATCCAGCGCACGTCGGCAAGCGTCCCTGTGCGTGAGGTGAGGCTCGCGCCAGGCACCGCGGTAATGAAACCGGACGCGGCCGCCGCGCACGGACTGGATGAAGCGCTCGCGCTAGAAATCATCGAGGTTGCCTTTCGAACCGGGGAAGACCTGAGCGCACATGCCGGGCCCACGCAGAACAGGAGAGCAACGAGGATCTGGAGCGAATGCATGTGTGCGAGCGTGACTGAGTGAGACGCGCCCCGCTTGTCCCATGCAGCCCATCTCCATGGCGGCGCCAGCGTCAGTCCTGCAGAACTCTGAGCAGCCCGCGATGGACCGTCAGTCCGGCTTCGGCGTTGTAGTCGATGAAGCCGCGCTTCCTGAACTTGTTCATGAACAGGTTGATCCGCGAGCGCGTGGTCCCCACCATCTGCGCAAGGTGTTCCTGATTGATCCCGGCCACGACGGTTTCCGTCGTGCTGTCCTTGCCGAAATGCGACAGCAGCAGGAGCATGCGCGCCAGGCGTTTCTCGCTGGAATTGAAGATCTGGTCTATGAGATCCGCTTCGTAGCGGATGATGCGCGCGAGCAGATGCGCGACGAACATCTCGCCGAGTCCCACATCATCGTGGAGCATACGCGCCATCATCGGCTTGTCGATCTTCATCAGGCGGCAGTCCCCGACGGCCGTCGCCGTCGCCATGCGGAGCGGCTGGCCGGCAAGACATCCTTCGCCGAAGAACTTTCCCGCGCTCAATGTGGCGACAATCGCTCCCTTGCCGTCCTGGCTTGTCACAGACAGTCTCACCTTGCCCCGCACGAGGAAGAACAGCGAATCGGCAGGCTGTCCCTGGACGAAGACCGTCTCCTCCTCCGCGAACCGCAAGGGCGTCTTGCCCTTGGAGATTCGGGCCAGAAGAGTATCCCAGTCGCCTTGGCCAGTAGTGACGGCCACGGCAGCGGACGCATGGTGTAACGGCGCCGGCATCGTTTCGGTGGCCGGCATCTATGCGGTCCGCACTTTCAGGTCCAATCCAAAGAGCACTTTCTCCATGTCGGACATGTCGCCCACAAGTATCTGGAGCGGCGCGGGGAGACGCTTGATCAACGTGGGGACGGCAATAATCTGCTCGTCCCTGGCCAGCTGCGCGTGTTTATGAATGTCGATCACTTCCAGCTCGTATCGCCCCTTCAAGTGGTCCTCACACAGCTGCCGGATACTCCTGACCGCCAGTTTCGATTTCGACGTCGATCGACTGACGTACAGACGGAGAAGGTACTTGTCGAGACGGGGACGGGAGGTGTGGGGGCGGGGGGACGTTTTCATGTGCGCTTTCATCAGACCAGTGGCTGCAGGGCCATCCCCACCAGCACCCGATCGGTGTTGGAGAGGTCCCCGATGATCTGGCGGACCGCTTGCGGCAGCTTGATGACCAGCGTCGGCAGCGCGATGATCTGATCGCCGCGCGCCATCTCCGGATGCTCGAGCAGATCGATCACTTCGATCTGATAGCGGCCCTTCAGATGCTGCTCACAGAGCACCTCGAGGTTAGCAAAGGCTCGAATCGATTTCGGGGTCTGGCCCGCCACGTACAGGCGCAGCTTCCAGACCTTTGGTACCGGCGGCTTCTTCGCGCGCGCCTGGGGCCCCTTGGCCTTGGTGGTAGCGGCCATTTATGTTGCCCGCGCGGCGGGTGCGGTCTTCCCATTGGGTGGTGCGGTCTTCCCGTTCTTGTAGACGGACGCGTCTGCTTCGCGGCTGCGCTTCATCTGTCCACGATCCTGCAACAGTTCATCATTGAGCAGTCTCGATTCGGCGATCGTCCGTTGAATGGTCTCTTCCTCGACCTGGAACTCGGCCCTGAGCATCGTCATGCGCGCCTCGAAGATCTCGCGCTTGCGATCCAGTTCGCGGCCGCGGCCCTCCAGTTGCTGCTGGCGCGACGTGCCTGCGGCCTTCTCGCGCCCTTCCTGCGAGATGCGGGCGGAGCCTGTCAGGACGCCTTCCGGTCCGAGGTACACGTCCAGCAGTTTCAGGCCCTGCGGGGTGAGCACGAACTCGCGAATCTGATTGGAGTGCTCCATACCCCGCGACTTCAGCACGTAGAGTGCGCGGTTCCGCTCTCCGCCGACCTCGATGGCCTTCAGCAGAAGCCACGTGTCCATTAGAGAGGAGATATCCGCCTCGTTGGCTTCCAGGTAGCCGCCCACGGAGGTCAAGCTCGCGAACACCGCCGTGATCTCCTGCGTCTTCAGGAAATCAACCAGCCGTGTCAGCATCGACCGCACTTCGTTCATCGTGCTGACCGTGAGCAGATTGGTGATCGGGTCAACCACGACGACGGAAGGCTTGAAGCTGCCGATGTGCTTGTGGGTGACCAGCAGCACTTCTTCGATCCCGGCGTAGGTGGGGCGTGCCGCGTGGAACTGCAGAAGCCCCTTGCGGAGCCACGGCTCGAGATCGATGCCGATCGAACGCACATTACGAACGATTTGCCGCGGTGATTCCTCGAACGCGAAATACAGACAGCGCTCGCCGCGGCGGCAGGCCGCATCCACGACATGCGCGGCGACCGTGGTTTTGCCGGTGCCCGCCGTGCCGGACATCAGAATACTGCTCCCGCGAAAAAAGCCCTTCCCGCCCATCATCCCGTCCAGCCGGTCGATGCCGGTCGAGATGCGCCCCGTCGGCGCAGCGTGATCCAGGCTCAGGGACGAGATCGGCAGGACGGAGATGCCGTGGTCGTCGATCAGGAACGGATATTCGTTCGTGCCGTGCGTCGATCCCCGGTATTTGACGACGCGGAGCCGGCGGGTCGAGATCTCCTCCCGGGTCCGATGATCGAGGACGATCACGCAGTCGGAGACGAACTCCTCGATCCCGTTTCTCGTTAGCTTGTCCGGCCGGTCCCGCTCGGCGGTGACGACCGTGGTCAGGCCTTTTTGTTTCAGCCAAGAGAACAGCCGGCGGATCTCTCCGCGCAGAATGCCGGGGTTCGCGAACTCGCCGAAGAGCACTTCGAGCGTGTCCAGCACAACACGTTTGGCGCCGACGCGCTTGACCGCGTCGGCGATGCGGATGAAGAGACCCTCGAGATCGTACTCGCCAGTTTCTGCAATCTCGTTTCGCGAGATGTGCACGTGGTCGATGAAGAGTTTCTTGTCCGCGACGAGCTGTTCCAGGTCGAACCCCAGCGATGCGGCGTTCTTCATGAGGTCCGGGATCGTTTCCTCGAACGAAATGAACACCCCGGGCTCGTTGTATTGGGTCGCGCCGCGAACCAGGAATTCCACTCCGAAGAGGGTCTTGCCCGAACCCGCGCCTCCGCAGACCAGCGTGGGACGGCCGCTAGGCAGCCCTCCCCCGGTGATTTCATCGAGTCCCTGAATGCCGGTAAGTGCCTTAGGTAGTAGGGGGGATTGGCGTCTGGCTTTTTTCGTCATTGCTCTCACGGGGTTCCCTGTAGCACGGGAATGTGCGTGCGATCCGGCCTGTGAGTAATTGCGCGTTCAGCCGGCGTGCAGTCGAACCCTGACGATAGCGAGATGGGCCGGGACGCGCTGTTCCAAATTGCACACCAGGGGCAAGCCGGGAAAGGCGCGCCCACCAGTTGAGCTATGGAGTAATGCGCACCGACCGCAGAACCTGGGCGAACACTCGCTCGTCGCGCTCGAAGTCGCGTTCTGGGGCGGTGAAGACGATGAACAGCACGCCGTCGGGGTGCGTCGCGGTGACGAGCCAGTTGGTCTCGCGGCCGCGCGAGGGCGAGGTCTTCGACAGGTATGTCGAGAGACGCGTGCGCCGGCCACGCTGATGGATTCGTGGGCCTGCGGTCACTGGAAGCTCCTGCACGAGCTCAATTCGCGGCGCGCGAAGTCGGCATCATCGTCCGCCATTCGAAGGTCGTCTCCGGCCTGGTCGACACGTTCGAAGCCGACTGGTCGGCGAAAGAAACCATCGAGAGCGCGGCCGCTGCAGGCCGCGCGGCCCGCGCTCAAGAGGAACCTCAAGGCGAACATGAAGAAGCTCTCGCCGCTCGATCCTCTGGTGAGGGAGGCATTCCGGGAGGTCGTATCCAAGACCGACGGGAGCGCGACGCTGACGACACGGGAAATGAAAGATACCGTTGAGAGGGCGGTGAGGGAAGCCGTGCGAGAGCGCGTGCAGGAAATGTTGAGCGAGTCGGGCGGCGAGCAATGAGCACGCGTCCGTTGGCTTAAGAATCCTCGAGAGTCTCTCGAACTCTGTCGGCAAACGAGCTGCTGGGGCCGTAGCGCCGCACGGCTTTAGGGCTCCGAGGATGATGGCGAGCAGCATACGCCGCCACGGCCCGGAACCAATCGTCATCAGCATGTCCGTCAGCCCGACCTCGCGATTCATAGATTGCGTACGCCATACGCGCGATGTGTTCCTCTTCGATCTGATGTACGAGCGTTCCCGCGTTTCTATGTTCCGTCATCACTTCTCCCAGATGCTTCAGCCAGCGCCACGGTCGGCGTCAACAGCAACTATAAGAAACTGGGGTGTCGTCCGCTGTTCCAGATCGCACAGCGCCGCCATCTTCACGGATGGCGGCACCGGGTCTGAAGCTCAAGCCGACCAGCGGAAGGAGACATCCGACGAACAATATTGGAGAACGCGTACGAGAACGCCATTTCCCGCTGGGAAGACGAGGGCGGCACAGGCCTCGCTTCCTCGGCAACTGCGGTCATCGGTTCCGCTTTGCCGGGGGAACGTGAGGCCTCTCGCAAACTGGATTAAGACTGGAATGAAGCAACACGTGGATTGTTGTAAAGCAATTTGTCGAAGGCGAACTGGCTTGCCAACCGAAGCTCTGTGATGTTCGACCGGCCCCCCGTCGCGGCTTCGCCGCTACTGGCGGGCAACCTTCGCCTGGCTTCGGAGCGAAGGATGGCGGAGAGGGTGGGATTCGAACTGTCACGCCCCCCAATGGACTCTGTAACTTACAGATTCGGTCCCACGGTTGCCGTCGATGCCGCCGATGCCGTGGCGCATTGCCCACTATTGTCCGGCGCCTGAGCAATAGCGCGCAAGGTCGTCTGCAGCCCATCGTTCGAATCGCCCTCAATCCATGATTTGAATCGAGGCGACGATCCGGCGGAACGTCGCGGCGTAGCCCACGACGCGCTCGCGTGGAGCGACACCGAACGCATAAAACAGCGTGCCGTCGCGAAGCAGCGTGGTGGAGAGCGCGATGCCCTCCTGTTCGCCTGTCGCGTCCGGCGCGTTCGTCAGAGCCACGCGGAGCCCCGCGCGGCCCGTAATGTTCCAGTTCTCGGCCGACGCTATGATCACGCCGCCCGCTCATAGAAGTTCAGCAGCCCGCCAAGCCGCCGGCGGCACCGCACGCGGCCCGTCCCGTCGATCACCGGCGTGCACAGCGATGAGTCGATTGTCGAGACCCTGATGATTCCGCTCGCGATGATAGTGCTCGACGAACTCCGTGATTGCGTGCCGGAAGTGCCGCTCACCGATTGGAATGATCCGATCGAGACATTCTTCCTTGATCGACCTGACGAATCGCTCGGCGTAGGCGTTTGCGTTTGGCGCCCGCTCGGGGATCAGCACCACGCGGATGCCCGCATCCCGGAGCCGACGCCGGACATCATGGCTCCATTTCCGATCCCGATCGCAGATCAAGACCTGCCGTAAGCTCGCGACACCCGCCTCCGCCATCGTCAGCGTCCGGACGATCTGCTGCATGAACAGCGCCTCGGGATGCGGCGTGGATCCGAGGATGTGCACGCGGCGGGACGCGAGATCGATGATGAAGACGGTGTAGTACGTGACGAGACCCTGCCAGGTCCAGACTTCTGTCGTGAAGAAATCGGCCGCAGCGATGCGACCCCAGTGCGCTTTCAAGAACGTCTGCCATGAGGTCGGCCGCTGCGGTACTGGCGGAAGGCCCGCCGCCTTCAGGATGCGCCGAATCGTCGATCGCCCCACGCGGTGCCCCACGTTCTTCAGCGCGCCTTGGATCCGCGTGTAGCCCCACGTCGGATTCTCCTCCGCTATCCGCACGACCAAGCGCCGGACCTCGACGAGGACGTTGCGCCGGCCGGGTCGCCGAGCGTACGTCCATTTCCGCGCAATCAGCCGGCGATGCCACCGCAACAGCGTGTCCGGCGTCGCGATTGTGGCGATCTCCCGGAGGGCCACCCGGCCCACCCGGTACGCACGGGCGGCCAGCTGGCGGCGATCGTCGTCAGTCAGGCGCAGCCGCCGCGTCCCAAGCTGGCGCCGCAGGAGCCGGTTTTCCTCGATCAGGTAGGCGATCGCCTCCCGCTCCCGGCGCTCGAGCCAACCGGTCAGCACGCCCAGTACCATCTGCAGCGCCGTGGGGTCGATCACGAGGTCGAGCCTATATCATCGGCGGGTCTGAGCGACGTCGGCGGAGTGGTGGAACACTACGGGTACGCGCACCTCTCGCACGCGTACCTGTCGGCTGAAGTCGGCCTGTTGGATCCTCCCGTGCCGGCGAGCACAAAAAGGGCAACAAAAGGGCAACGTGCCTCGAAGCCCGTCCGACGGCGAGCGAAAGTCGTGGAATTTCCGAAGGGAATTGGCTCCTCAGGCTGGATTCGAACCAGCAACCCTCCGGTTAACAGCCGGATGCTCTGCCGTTGAGCTACTGAGGAATCTGGTGGGTCGCGAGGCAAACCTCAAGGTCGGCCTCTACGTACACGCGCGCTCGCGCAGGCGCGAACACCGATCGTAACGGATGGCCGCGATGGGCGCAACCCGCACCGTCACTGGCTGACCGTGCCATTTGGCGCAACCATGAACGCGTAGCCGGGCTCCTCGCCCGGCGTCGTCGCGTTCTGGGTCAGACGGACGTCGTTGGCCAGCACGTTGCGCGTCACCGCGCCCGTCGGGTTCTCGTCGCACGAGTTCTGATCGTTGATCCGGAACGACACGCGCATCCCTGCGGGCACGTCGTCGAGCAGGATGTCGTACCGGTCCGGGGGAAGGGGCCGCAGCGGAATCGCGGCGAACTCGCGCCAGCTCGGATGGATGTGCGTCAGGCCCACGCCGTTGAGGCACTCGAGCGCCGAGGGCGGCAGATCCGACCGTCGTCCCGTCGCGCCGGCGAACACGAAACGGACGGAGGCGACCGCCGAGCCGGGCCGGGTGGACGAGACGGGCTCGTCGCACCCGGGTACCGCGGCGGCAACCAGCGCGGCCGCGGAGACGAGTCGTGCGCGCAGGCCAAACCGCATCGAGCGCTGCGGCGTTCCTTCAGCCGCGGCGACGGAAACGCCGCTCAGCGCAGGACATCGCTCGCCGCGGCCTGCTTGATCATGGCGTCGGCGTCGTGCTGCTGCAGATACCGCTGCTCGACGAGCTTGCCCGCCGCCTTCCGCACCAGCTCCACGTATTCGTCGTGCGAGCGATACCGCTCCTCGAGCGACGGGCGCGGGTCGCCGCTCGCCACGCGTTCGGCCTTCGTCTTCGCGAACGGGATGAAGCCGCCGCTGTTGCCGCAGACATGGCCCTTGAGCGGTCCCGATGCGATGAGGTTCCACCCCGTGTAGGTGCCGAGCGGCGCCTGCTGCAGCGGCGACTTGATGCCGAACACCTCGTTGCCATCCGCATCGACCCTGACCACACGCTGCGGCAGCGATTGCTTCAACTTCGGGGCGCCTGCAAGAAAGCCTGAGGCATCCTGATACTTGAAGTGCGGCCCGAGGTCGTAGTCGAGCAGCGGGTGCGCGAGGCGCTCGGGCGACGGCCTTCCGGGGATTTTCGGGAACCCCATCGCCGCGATCGTGTCCTCCACCAGCACACCATCCGCGATCGTCGGATACCGGCTCGGCGGCATCGGCGTGCCCTTCGTCACCCAGGCCACGAACGACTGCATCAGCGCCGCGCGCATGGGGGCGCTCGGCGCAGGATTCACGGCCAGCTCGCAGTCTTCGTTCTTCGTCACCGCGGTGCTGAACCCGCCACGGCCGCCCCCGTGCGTGACGCCCGCGAAGTAGTAGCGGCGGACGTTGTCCGGGATGGGGATGTCGGCCTTTGCGTCGGTGCCGATGAGCATGAACGACGCGCGCAGCGTCCAGATCTCGCTGCTGCCGAACGTCTCCAGGATCTTCGGGCAGCTGTTGGTGGCACGGCAGCGGTCGAGCAATCCCGATGTGCCGCGTCCCCGCGGGGCGTCGTTCCAGTCTTCCCACCACACCGGCGCTTCCGTGCCGAGCTCGTAGAAGTCGACCGCGCCGCCCGGCTGCGCGAAGCGGCGATTCATGTCGAGCACGCGCGACGCGATGTTCGGGTTGCTGCCCTCCCACACGAGACGCCCGTTTTCATCCTGATTGAAACCGAGCCGGATGAACGCCCGCAGGAACGTGCCCGACTGCGAGCTGCCCTCCGAGATCGCCGACCGCACCGCCGCGGCAACAGGATTGGGCGTGCCGGCCTCGTCCTTGTTCTCGTAGCGGAAGAACGAATTGAGATCGCGCGTGGCCGCGAAGCCAATGCCGAGAACCAGCGGATCCTTCACCGTGTACTGCAGCTCGTACAGGAGCGCGGGATTGAAGCCGTTCTTCAGGCAGATGTGCGCAGGATCGGGCGTCCCGGGAAACGGCGTCTTCTCGCACGTCGCGAACGCCCAATCCGAGGCGGCGATTTTCACCAGCCCGCTCTTGACGCCCGTGACGCTCTCCGACACGGCCGACACGAGCGCCGCCTTCGTCGTGTCGAGCGTCGCCGCCGGATACGGGGACGGCGTCGCACGCGGGATGATCAACGCTGCGGTGTTGCCGCTCTGTTCGAGGATGCGGATGACGAGCGGCCCGGTGATGCTGCTGCCATCCCGGTTCGTGGCCCGCGGGACCTGAATCGTCTGGTTGGTGGCCGACGGCACGACATCGCCCTGCCATCCGCTCACCACCGAGATGTGTCCCTCGGGACTCGCCGACGCAACTCCGTTGCCGCGATTGACGACCGAGTAGATCAGCACGCCGCTGGCCCTGGAGAGATCGAGCGGCTTCATCAGCGAGAACGTGCCGACGTACTCGACCTTGCCGCGCGCGTTGCGGGGCGCGAACTGGATGTCGGTGATGAGCGCGTTCTTCGGGTCGGCGGGATCGAGCTCGCCGTAGAACCTGCCGCTCAGGCGCTCGTACGGCGGCGTCTGCGGCACTCCGGCTGTGGCCGGCGATGTCGCATCGACACGCTCGGTCTTCAGAATCTCGATGCGCGTCACGCGCGCCTCCGCGGTGACGACCGAACAGCACACACCCACGGCGACGGCGGCGAACGCAGTCTTGACCATCTCGCGCCCCTCCCGGCGGCGCAAGGATAGCACGCGTCCGCCCTATAATCCGCCGTGTGAAGACCCTCCTCTGCCTCGCGCTCGTCGTGGGATCTCCCGGTTCCGTATTCGCGCAAGCGACGCTCTACGAAGGCGCGCGGCTGATTCCCGGCGACGGCAAGCCCGCCATCGAGCGTTCCGCCTTCGTCGTCGAGAACGGCACCATCACGCGCGTCGGCAGGCAAGGCGACGTCAGGGCGCCGGCCGGCGCCGCGCGCGTCGATCTCGCAGGCAAGACGGTCATCCCGGCGCTCATCGACATCCATACGCACACCGGCTTTCAGAAGGGCGCAACGTATCGCCCGGAGAACTACGGGCGCGACGCGATTGTCGACGACCTCAATCGCGCGCTCTACTTCGGCGTCAGCACCGTCGTCTCTGAAGGGATCGATCCCGGCGACGCGGCGTTCAGGATTCGCGACGACCAGGCGGCGGGCCGTCTTGGCGGCGCGCGTCTCTTCACCGCCGGCCGCGGCATGGGCGCGCCGAACGCCGGGCCCGGCGCGGACACCTACCGCGGCATCGCGTACGACGTCACGACGGAAGAAGAAGGACGGCGGGACGTGCGCGAGCAGGCGGCGCAGAAGGTGGACTTCATCAAGATCTGGGTGGACGACCGCAACGGCCGCGCGCCCGAGCTGAGCGCCCCGCTCTATCGCGCCGTCATCGATGAAGCGCACGGCCACGGCATCCGCGTCAACGCGCACGTCTTCTACCTCGCCGACGCGAAAGGCCTCGTCGCCGCCGGCGTCGACGGCTTCACGCACATGGTGCGCGACAAGGACATGGACGACGAGGTGGTGCAGGCGATCGTGAAACGGCGCGTCGTCATCATGCCGACGCTGCAGAACGCCGAGCGCGGCCGCAACACCCAGCCGCCGCCGGCGCTCGCCGCCTGGCTGAACGGACCGGCGCGCGACGCGATCGGGCCGGAGCTCGTGGCGAAGGTCCTCGCCGGGTACGGCGGCCGCACGCCCGCGCAGGCATCGGCCGCGCGCGACCGCTACGCCATCCTGCAGCGCAGCCTCGCGAAACTCTCCGCCGCGGGCGCCCGCATCGTCCTCGGCGGCGACACCGGGCTGCAGGACGATCCGTTCGGCTTCGCCGAACATCGCGAGCTCGAGTTGATGGTGGAGGCGGGCATGTCGCCGATGCAGGCGATCGTCGCCGCGACCAGCACCGGCGCCGACTACCTGCGGCTCCGCAACACCGGCGCGCTCGCGCAAGGCAAGCAGGCCGACTTCGTCGTGCTCGACGGCAACCCGCTCGACGACATCACCAACACGCGGCGCATCTCGCAGGTCGTCATCAAGGGGAGACCTGTCGATCGGAACGCGCTGCGGGAATCGCTTGGAGGACGCTGATGCGACATCTGCTGATCGCCGGCGCAGCGGCGTTCGTCGCGTTGACGGCGACCGACGTCCGCGCGGCCGTCGTCGACGTCACCGCGGCCGGTTTCACAGTGCGCCATGTCATCGAGGTGTCGGCACCGGGTTGGTCCGCGTACCAAACTACTCCCCCGGAGGACTCCAGACGCTGGCTCCCGCGGTGGACGCGGTGCTCGGCGCGCAGGTCGCCCGCCTGAAACGGCTGATCGACACGGGCCGGGCGGAATAGGGATTCCGCGCTCGCCCGCCTTGACAGTAGTAGCGCGTGGCTCTAATGTGCCCCCTCGACCCTCCGGTACTTCCGATCGTCGGCGTGTTTCCCTTGCAAGACTTGCACGTTTCAAGGAGGCCTCGATGCGGACCCTTCGGCGATTTTCGCTGCCTGCCCGACGAAGCTTTTTCGTGGTCGGGTGGCTACTCGTATGCTCCATCCTCGGCGCCGCAGCGCCGGCGCTCGCGCAGGGCGGGCGAGCCGAAATCAACGGCACCGTCATGGACGCGCAGAAGGCGGTGCTTCCGGGCGTGACCGTCACCGTCACCAGCGAGGACACTGGCCTCACGCGCGAGGCGGTGACCGACGGCACGGGACGCTACGTCATCCCGCAGGTGCTGCCCGGCACCTACACGGTGAAGGCGGACCTCTCCGGCTTCCAGCCGATGGTGCGCAACGGCATGACCGTGCGCGTCGGCGAGGAACTCACCGTCCCGCTCACGCTTTCGGTCGCCGGCGTCGCGGAAACGCTGGTCGTGACCGCCGAAGCGCCGCTGGTCGAATCCACGTCGAACCGCATCGGCACCAACATCACGAGCAACGAGATCGACTCGCTGCCGAGCGCGAACCGCAGCCAGTTCAGCCTGATGCAGACCATTCCCGGCCTCGTGCCGACGCTGCAGGTGGGCTCGTTCGAGGGCGGACAGTTCAGCGCCAACGGCCAGGCGACGACGAACAACCTGTTCCTGGTCGACGGCCAGAACGACAACGACTCGCGCCGCGGCGGCTCGCAAGGGACACAGGCGCGCGTCTCGCTCGACTCGATGGCCGAGTACCAGGTGCAGACGCACCAGTACGGCGCCGAGTACGGCGGCTCCACGGGCGTCGTCGTCAACAGCGTCACCAAGAGCGGCACCAACAACTTCGCGGGCCGCGTCTTCGAGTACTACCAGGACAACAAGCTACAGGCGACCGACTACTTCCTGAAGCAGGCGGGCGAATCGAACCCCAACTCGGGAAGCAACGTGTACGGCGGCAGCATCGGAGGCCCGATCGTCAGGAACAAGGCGTTCTTCTTCTTCAACTACGAAGGGACGAACGCCAGCGAAGCGGCGAACCTCAACTTCCCCGCGCAGGCCGCGCCGCTCGCCGTCTCCTATTCGACGACGACGAAGTTCTCGGGGCCCAACACGTTCCTGCGGCTCGACTATCACCTGAGCGGAAACAACCAGGTCAGCTTCCGCTGGACGCGCGAAAAAATCATCACCGAGCGCGACACCATCGAAGACGACAAGGCGATCCTCGACGCCGCCCGCTACGAAAACGATGCGGGAGACCAGGTGTTCAGCGGCTCGCTGGCGTCAGTGCTGAACAACAAGACGACGAACGAAATCAAGATCGGGCACGTGCGCGAGAGCCTGCTGCAGGGACCGCGCCCGCTGTTCGACAGCAACTGGAGCTTCATCGGCTTCCACGGCCTCGAGCCGTTCGACGTCGGGTCGCAGAACACGCATCCCGATTACATCGCCGGGCCGCGCAACAACTACGCGCAGGACCTGATCCGCGACCTCACGTTCGACGACACGCTGACGTGGATCGCGGGCAGCCACAACCTGAAGGCCGGCGCGGCGTGGAGCCGCAACGGCGCGCTGCCGCAAGGGACTGCCGCCAACTTCATCGGCGAGTTCATGTTCCCGGGGGACGTACCGTTCAGCGCGGCGAACCCGCTGACCTACCCCTACCGGTTCCGGATCAGCATGGGCCAGTTCGAGTTCAGGCAGATCGACCGCCGCGCCAGCGGCTTCGTCTCCGACAAGTGGGCGGTCGGCAAGAAGCTGACGCTGAACCTTGGCGCGCGCTACGACTGGCAGAGCGCGACCGGCGAGCGAACGCTGGATGAGGAAATTCGCGCCCTGGATTCGCTGCGAGATGAACTGCGCTCCGCGGACGACGCCGCGGGCGCGCTTCGCGGCGCGGTGGACTCGCAGGATGCCACCATTCGCGAGGCGCGCCACCTGCTCGAAGGCGTCCGCAGCGAGGTCGCGAGCCTCGACGTCAGGCGCGCGACGGCGGAAAGCGACCTGACGCATCTCGCGCAGTCATGCTCGGATTCGGTGCAGATGTCGCTCGACGCGGTGCTGGCGGACGTGGAAGCGATGGAGCTCGCAGGGGAAACGACTCCAGACGCCGCGGCCATTTCGGCGGACGAACCGGACGCCGAGGGCGACGAGCCGGGATCCGTGACTCGGGATTCGGGATTCGAAGGCGCAGAGGTTGCGAATCCTGAACCCCGAATCCCGAATCCCGAATCGATGACCGCTGAGGAGGCCATCGTCGCGCTGAAGGGAAAAATCGATCGTCTCGGCCCCGTCAACATGATGGCGATCGAGCAGTTCGACGAGCTCGAGACGCGGCATGCATTCCTGACGACCCAGCGAAAAGACCTTGTCGACTCGATCGCCCAGACCACCGAAGCGATCAAGCGGATCGACGAGACCAGCAAGGCGCGTTTCGCGGAGGCGTTCACGGCGATCCAGGAGAACTTCCAGTCGACGTTCAGTACGCTCTTCGGCGGCGGCCGCGCGGGGCTGACCCTGCTCGATGAGAACGA
>Ga0137418_10001060_pt1 | contig 24841 bp, 15 predicted proteins | sample CZODoug3_1_2_16f_FD_122242 | JGI IMG/M metagenome (GOLD analysis project Ga0137418, IMG submission 122242) | Vadose zone soil fungal communities from Angelo Coast Range Reserve, California, USA - CZODoug3_1_2_16fungal (Hybrid Assembly) | ecosystem: Environmental > Terrestrial > Soil > Vadose...
GGTCTGTCCAGCGCGCGCAACACGGGGCTCGCGGCGGCCACGGGCGAGATCGTCGCCTACCTGGACGACGATGCCTATCCCGATCCCCACTGGCTCACCTATCTCGCGGCCACCTTCCTGAGCACGTCGCACGCGGGCGTGGGCGGCCCGAACATCGCGCCGGCCGGGGACGGCCCCATCGCCGAGTGCGTCGCCCGCGCGCCGGGCGGACCCGTGCACGTGCTCATTACCGATCGTGAGGCCGAGCACATCCCCGGCTGCAACATGGCGTTCCGAACCGCCTGCCTCGAGGCGGTCGGGGGATTCGATCCGCGGTTTCGCACGGCCGGCGACGATGTCGACCTCTGCTGGAGACTGCAGGATCGCGGCTGGACGCTCGGCTTCCACCCGGCGGCCATGGTGTGGCACCACCGTCGCAATTCGGTGCTCACCTACTGGCGACAACAAATCGGGTATGGCAGGGCCGAGGCGATGCTCGAGCGCAAGTGGCCCGAGAAGTACAACGACGTGGGGCACGTCCGCTGGACCGGGCGCATGTACGGCAGCGGATTGCCGTACATCCTCGGGTGGCGCCGCGCCCGCGTGTATCACGGCGTCTGGGGTGCGGCGCCGTTCCAGTCGCTGTACGAGCCGGCGCCGACGCTGCTGGCGTCCCTGCCCCAAATGCCGGAGTGGCACCTGATGACCGCGACGCTCGTGGCGGTCGCGACGTTGAGCGTCGCCTGGAGCCCGTTGCGCCTGGCACTTCCGTTCTGTCTCGCCGCCTTCGTGCCATCGGTCGCCCAGGCCTGTCTCGGAGGCGCGCGCGCGCGATTCCCCGATGCGCTGGGAGGGATCGCGCGGTGGGCGCGCCGAGTCCTGACCGCGACGCTGCACTTGATTCAGCCGATTGCACGGCTGCGCGGGCGGATTCAGGAGGGTCTGACCCCCTGGCGGCGACGATGTCCGCGGCGGCCGGGGCCGCTCTGGCCCGTCACCGCGTCCGTGTGGAGCGAACGCTGGCTGGAGCAGGACCAGCGCTTGCGGGCCATGGAAACCGACCTGCGAGCGGACGGCGTGTGCGCGGTGCGCGGTGAGCGGGATGCCCGTTGGGACCTGGAGGTCCGCGGCGGCTCGTTCGGCGCTGCCCGCCTGTTGATGGGCGTGGAGGAGCATGCGGGCGGAAAGCAGCTCATCCGCGTGCGCTGGTGGCCGGTCATGCCCGCCGCCGGCCCGCTCGTCGCCCTGGTGTTCGCGCTGCTGACGCGCGGCGCCGTCCGCGATCATGCCTGGGTCGCCGCCGCCGTGCTCGGTGTCGGCGCGCTCCTGTCCGCGGCGCGCGCGATCGAGCAGTGCAGCGCCGCGACGGCCACGGTCCGGGAAGTCGTCGACCGGCTGCGTCGCAGCGAGGCCTTATGAGCGACGTCGCCCTATACCGGCGACTATTGCGCCAGGCGCGGCCGTACTGGTTGCACCTCGGCGTCCTGTTCTGCATCGGGCTGCTGACAAGTCCCATCGCGTTGCTCAACCCGCTGCCGCTCAAGATCGTCGTCGACTCGGTCCTCGGGACACGCCCGCTCCCCCAAGCCCTGCAGGCATTGCTGCCGGAGGGGCTTGTTGGATCTCCGAGCACCCTCCTGGCCACGGCGGTCGGCCTCCTCCTCGCGGTCGCGGCTCTCGCTCGGCTCCAGGAGCTCGCCAACAAGTTCATGCAGGCATCTGTCGGCGAGCGCCTGGTGTTGGGCTTGCGAACCCAGCTGGTCCAGCAGGCCCAGCGCCTGTCCTTGTCGTACCACGATTCCAAGGGCGCCGCCGATTCGTTGTACCGCATTCAGCAGGACGCGGCGGTGATCGACAAGATCATGGTGGAGGGCATCATCCCTTTCATCACCGCGGCGATCACCTTGGGCACCATGATCGTGGTCACGGCCCGGCTCGACTGGCAGCTGGCGCTCGTGGCGCTCGCCGTGTCGCCACCGCTGTTCGGGCTCTCGCGACGCTATCGCCCAGAGATGCGGCGCCAGCACCGTCACATCAAGAAGCTCGAGACTTCCGCGCTCGCGGTCCTCCAGGAAGCGTTGGGCGCACTCCGCGTCGTGAAGGCCTTCGGCGGGGAGCAGCGGGAGACCGACCGCTTCGCCCAACGCTCGCGCGAGGGCGTGGCAGCGCGTATCCGGATGGCGTTGACGGAAGGACGCTACGGGCTGCTCGTCGGGCTCACGACGGCGCTCGGCACGGGCGCGGTGCTCTTCATCGGCGTGCGGCACGTCCAGGCCAATCTCCTGACCCTCGGCCAACTGTTGATGGCGGTGACCTACTTGGGGCAGCTGTACGAGCCGCTGAAGACGGTGAGCAAGAAGGCGGCGACCCTCCAGTCATACCTCGCGAGCGCCGAGCGGGCGTTTGCGCTGCTCGACCAGCAGCCCGACGTCCCCGAGCGACCCAACGCCCGGCCCCTCGCGCGGGCGCGCGGTGCGCTCGAGTTCCGCGGGGTGTCGTTCGCCTACGGGCCCGACCGAGCGGTGCTGCACGACGTCTCGTGCGTCATCCCGCCCGAGACGCGGCTCGGCGTCGTGGGAGCGACGGGCGCGGGGAAGACCACGCTGATCAGCCTGCTCACGCGCTTCTATGACCCGTCGCACGGAGAGATCTTGCTGGACGGCGTCGACCTGCGGGACTACAAACTCGCCGACCTGCGCCGGCAGTTCACGGTCGTCCTCCAGGAACCGGTCCTCTTCTCGGTCAGCATCGCCGACAACATCGCCTACGCGGCGCCGGGCGCGACGCGTGAGCAGATCGTAACGGCGGCCCAAGCGGCGAACGCGCACGAATTCATCGGGCGCCTTCCGCAGGGCTACGAAACCCAAGTCGGCGAGCGGGGCGTGAAGCTGTCGGGTGGGCAGCGGCAACGCGTCGCGCTGGCGCGCGCGTTCTTGAAGGACAGTCCCGTGCTGATCCTGGACGAGCCCACGAGCTCGGTGGACGCGAAGACCGAGTCCGCGATCGTCGAAGCGCTCGAGCGCCTCAAGCAGGGCCGTACCGTGATCGTCATCAGTCACCGCTCGACCACGCTCGCCGGCTGCTCCGCGTTCCTCACCGTCGACGGCGGCAGAGTGGTCGCGCAGACAACGCCGGCTCCGGTCGTGGCCGCGCCGGCCCCCCCGGCGTGCGCCCCCGCACCTGCCGTGTCCGTGAAACGCCGCGAGATCCTGCTCGCGCACCCGGCGGTCCGGGCCTGGCAGCAGCTCGACCCTGAGCGCGTGGTGCCCGATCGGATCACCCCGGCCAAGTTCAAGCCGAACAAGCCCCGGCCCAACCTCACGGTGTACCGGCTCGAAGGGGTCGGGATTGATGGCGCGGCGGTGATCGCGAAGCGGTGTACGCGCGAGGGGGGCCGGATCGAGCGCACCGTGTACGAGCGCATCCTGGCGCACGTGCCGCTCGCGGGCCCGCGCTACTACGGCACCGTCGAGGGGCCGGCCGATGAGGACGTCTGCTGGCTCTTGATCGGCGAGATCGAGGGCGAGAAGTACGACATGCTGCGCCAAGACCACCGCGTCGCGGCCGCCCGGTGGCTTGGGATCCTGCACACCGCGGCGCGGTCCGCCGCCGACCAGGCCGGGCTGCCCGATGCGGGACCGAGCCGCTACCGCGCGGCGATGCGCGCGACGCGCGACCTGATTCGAGACCAGATCAACAATCCCGCGTTCAGCGCGAACGACGTGGCGTTTCTCGACGGCCTGGTCGCGCGGTTCGATGCGCTCGACGAGGACTGGGATCGGCTCGCCCGCGCCTGCACCGGTCTCCCGTCCACGCTGATCCACGGCGACTTCAACGCCAAGAACCTGCGCGTGTGCACGTCGGCCCAGGGGGGGAGCGCGGAGATCGGGGCCTTCGACTGGGAGGAGGCCGGGCACGCCGTCCCCGGGATAGACCTCGCTCAGGCGGTCGACCCCTCCTGCCGCATCGCCGCCAGCCCGGACCTCGCCACCTACCATGCCGTGGTGCGGGAGCGGTGGCCGAACTGCGACGCAACGGACGTCGAGCGTCTCGCAACGTGCGGGGCCGTATGGCGCGCCTTGGCAGTGATCTCATGGGACGGGCAGCATCTGGCGCGTCCCTGGGCCGATGCCTTCCTCCCGAATCTGCGGATGTACGAGGCGGAGCTCACGCACGCGCTCGATCGGTTCGGCTGGCGCGTGCGGCCGGGCCGCGCCGCCGGCCACCCCGCGCTGCAGGGGAGGACCGGATGAGACGCCTGCGGATCGGATTCCTGTTCAGGCGCCCCTACGGCGCGGGCCATGTAAGCATCTTCCCGAAGACCATGCAGGCGCTCGCCGACATGGGAGTCGTGGTCGACGTCATCGCCGGCAACGGACGCCTCATCGACCTCTCGAGCGTCCGGGTGGAGCACGACCTCTACGTGCTGAAGCAGATCTCGGGCATCTCGATGAGCATGGCGGGCGCCCTGCACGCCCAGGGCGCCGCCATCGTGAATCCGTATCCCGTGACCGTAGCGCTGCGCGACAAGGTGATCGCCGCCCGGATTCTCGCGGCCGCCGGGGCCCCGATGCCCGTCACGTACGTCGTTTCGCAACCCGATCTCTTGACGCCCCTGTTGGACCGGGGACCGCTCGTCGTCAAGCCATTCGACGGCACCTGCGGGTTGGGCGTTCGCGTCGTCCACACCGAGGCCGAACTCCTCGCCGACGCCCGGCCCGCACACAAGCCCCCTCCCATCCTGGCACAGCGCTATCACCCGCCCCAGGGGCGCGACCTGAAGATCTACGTGATCGGCGAGCGGCTCTTCGGCGTCCGGAAGGTCTTTCCGGCCCGCACCCAGGCGGAGAAATACGGCGAGCCGTTCACGCCGACGGCCGAGCAGGCCGACATCGCACTGCGCTGTGGCCGAGCGTTCGGCATCGACCTCTATGGCGTCGACTTGATCGAGAGCGAAGGACGGACCTACGTGGTCGACATGTCCAGCATCCCCGGTTTCAAGGGCGTGCCGGACGCGCCGTTGCATCTGGCGTCCTACTTCCGCGCGGCGGCGGAACGCGCCGCCAACGGAAGACCGGTGTTCGAGCCGCCGGTCGCGGTGAGTCCATGAGGTGGCTCATCGTCAACGGGGACGACTTCGGTGCGAGCGGCGGCATCAACCGCGGCATCATCCAAGCGCACCGCGACGGGATCCTGACGAGCGCGAGCCTGCTCGTCGACCGGCCGGCGAGCGAAGCGGCGGCCGCGCTCGCGCGTGAGCACACCAAGATGCGCCTCGGGCTCCACCTTGAGCTGGACGCCGGCGACCCGGACAAGGTGGCCGTCCAATGCGAGCGCCAGATGGCGCGTTTCCAGGAGCTCACCGGGGAGCGCCCGACCCACGTGGACTCCCACCACGCCGTGCACCTCGAGGCGCGGGTCTTGCCGCACGTGCTCGCGTTCGCCCGGCAAGCGGGTGCGCCCGTGCGGGGTCACTCCGTCGCCCACCACGTCGGGTCGTTCTACGGCCAATGGGGCGGTGCCACGCACCCCGAACACATCGGGGTCGAGGGCTTGCTGCGCCTGTTGGACACCGAGGTCCGAGAGGGCGTGACCGAGCTATCGTGCCACCCCGGCTACGTCGAACCTGGTTTCCGCTCCAGCTATCTCATGGAGCGCGAGCTCGAGCTGCGGACGCTGTGCGACCCCCGCGTGCGACACGCGATCCGCGACCGGGGAATCCAGCTGATCGGGTTCCGCGATCTGCCGGCGCACGCGACCGCCACCACCGTGACGGCGGCGGCGAAATGAGCACGGCCGTCATCTCGGTCTACAAGGTCGCCAGCTTCCCCGACGGCGGTGGCCACTTCTGGGTGTACCTGCAGTACGCCCTGGGGCTGCGCCGCCTGGGGTGCGACGTCTACTGGCTCGAGCAGCTGCGCCCTGCCCGCGATCCCGAGCGGCAGACCCATGTGATCTCGATCTTCCACGAGCGGATGAAGCGGTTCGGGTTCGAGGGCCGGACGCTCCTCTACACGCTGGACGGGGAGCCGCGTCTCGTCGGCGGTACTTGGTCCGAGGTCGAGGCTGTGCTGCGGCGGGCGGACGTGCTGCTGAACTTCCACTACGCCATCGACCCCCGACTGCTCGCCTACGCCCGCCGCACGGCGCTCGTGGACATCGATCCTGGGCTGCTGCAGTTCTGGATGAGCACCGGCCAGCTCAACGTTCCCGCCCACGACTGCTACCTGACGACCGGTGAGACCGTGGGGACGCCGGCGGCTCGCTTCTCCGATTGCGGCCTGCAGTGGACGCACATCCGTCCCCCAGTCTGCCTCGATCTCTGGCCCGTCACCTATGATGCCCGCGCCGAGGGCTTCACCACCGTCTCTAGCTGGTCATCGGCGAGCTGGTTGAAGGTGGACCGAAACGGGGAGACCGTGCTCCTCGATAACACAAAGCGCGTGTCCTTTCTCGACTTCGTCGATCTGCCACGCCACGCGAGCCAGCCGCTGGAGCTCGCGTTGTACCTCCTCGACCGCGATCCGGAGGGCGAGCGGCGGCTCAAGCAGGCCGAGAAGGACGCAGCGGACCGGGCCCACCTCCAGCGCCACGGGTGGCGCGTGCGAGACTCGCGCGAGGTTGCCGGCAGCCCCGAGGCGTACCGCGCGTACGTTCAGCAGTCGCGCGGCGAGTTCAGCTGTGCCAAGCCGTCGTGCATGGAATTCCAGAACGCGTGGGTCAGCGATCGCACGCTGTCCTACCTGGCGAGCGGGAAGCCGGTCGTGGTGCAGCACACCGGCCCAAGCTCGTACCTGTCCCACGGCGAGGGAATGTTCCGCTTCACCTCTCTCCCCGAGGCGGTCGAGGCGCTGGAGAGCATCGCCAGCGACTACGCACGCCATTGCCGCGCGGCCCGTGACATTGCCGAAACGCATTTCGACGCGCGGCGCGTGTTGGAGACGGCGCTGAACGCCGCGCTGAGCACACAGCCGGCGGCACTGCAGCGGGCGGGCGCATGAGCCTCACCGTCTGCCTCGCGCCGGCCAATACCGTGGCGTACCCCAACGGCGGGGGTCACCTCTGGGTCTACCTCCACTGGGCCCTGGCGCTCAAGGCGCTCGGCTGTCGAGTGATCTGGCTCGAGGGCATCGATGTCGACGACAGCGACACGTCACCTGCGGGCCGCCGCCGCAGGCGCGGTGGCCGTGCTGTCGACTGCATCGCGACCCTCAAGACACGCCTGGAACCCTACGGCCTGGCCGACACGCTGGCGCTCTACGCGATGAACGGAGCCGCAGTCCCGGAGGGCGTCGCCCAAGGCTCGCTGGACCTGGACGACGCCGCTGGCGCCGATCTGCTCCTCAATCTGTGGCACTCGGCGCCCGCCCCGGTCGTGCAGCGGTTCCGCCGCTCCGCGTTCGTCGACACCGATCCGGGGTTGCTCCAGATCTGGATGGCGACGGGCGCCGTCGATCTCGCGCCGCACGACATCTACTTCACGATCGGCGAGACGGTGGGTCAGCCGGGCGCGCGGTTCCCCGACGGCGGCCGCGCTTGGCTGTACACGCCCCCTCCCATCTTCCTGCCGGAGTGGCCCGCGCTGCCGCCCAGCGGGCCTGGCCGGTACACCACCGTGGCGCATTGGTGGGGCGGGACCTTCGAGTACAACGGAACCACCTTCTGCAACGAAAAGCGGGTCTCCTTTCTCGAGTATCTCGACTTGCCGACCCGCACGCCCGTCCCGCTCGAGCTGGCGGTCTGCCTCGCTGAGCACTACGACGAGTACCGCCAGCTGATGGAGCCCAAGGGCTGGACGCTGCGGGAGGCATGGGACGTCAGCGCGACTCCCGAGGCGTACCGGGCATACGTGCAGCGGTCGCGCGGCGAGTTCAGCTGCGCCAAGCCGGCGTACGTCTCGCTCGACACCGCCTGGGTGAGTGATCGCACGCTGTGCTACCTCGCGAGCGGCAAGCCCGCGGTGGTGCAGCACACGGGCGCCAGCCGAATCCTTCCCGACGCGGAGGGGCTACTCCGGTTCCGGAGTATCGATGAGGCCGCAAAGGCGCTCGCTGCCGCCGAGGCCGATTACGAGCGACACGGTCGGGCGGCTCGGGCGCTGGTCGAGGAGCACTTCGATGCCCGGCAAGTCGTCTCGAGCGTGCTGGAGCGGGCGCTCGAACCCCGCGTGGCTCCGGTGCCGAAAAGGCAGGGAGTCGATCTGCCGCGAGAGCTCCTCGTGGACTTGCTGGATGGCATAGGGCGCGTGGCCGATATCCGGCGACTCAAGGAGCGCGTGTACCGGCTCGAGATGACGAACGGGCCGCATCGCAGCGTCGTGGTCAAGCGACTGGAACCCGCGGTCGCTCAGCGAACGCGCCTCGTGGCCGAGCGCTGGCTGCCGGCCCTCGGGCTGGGCGACCGCTGTCCGCGCCTGCTCGCCACCGCCGCCGATGGAGCCAGCGCGAGTATCTGGCACGCGTTCGAGGATCTCGGTGATGGGACGCTGGCGAGCGACCCGACACCCGACCGCGTGGCGGCGACGGTCGATCTTATTGCGCAGCTACACATCCGCGGCGCCCGCCACCCGGTGCTCCCCGACGCGCGGCGCTACACCAGCGCCCTCGGGTTCGCCTATTTCACGGCCAACCTGCAAGACGCCATCGCCGCACTGGAGGCGCTTGCCGCGGCGGACATCGAGCCACCGCCCGAGCAGGCTGGGGTGACGGAGCGGTTGCTCGAGCGTCTGGTCGGCCTTCGCGCCGACGCCGCGCGACGGGCGCAGGTGTTCGAGGAGGCGGCGGGGCCCGATACGTTGCTTCACGGTGACCTCTGGACGATCAACGCTTTCGTGGAGCACACGGCGCCAGGACCGCGGGCACGGCTCGTCGATTGGGATCGCGTGGGAGTCGGACCCTTCAGCTACGACGTGTCCACCTTTCTCTTCCGGTTCCCGCCGGAGCAACGGCCGCGGATCCTCGAGTGCTACCGGCAAGCGGTGGCGGCGGCGGGGTGGCGGCTCGCGTCGGGATCCGAGCTCGAGGTGTTGTTCGACACGGCCGAACAGGCGCGGTACGCCAACCGGATCATCTGGCCGGCGCTGGCGCTCGTGCAGGACGGTGCCGCGTGGGGATTTCCCGAGCTCGCCGAGGTGGAGCGCTGGTTCGACGCGCTCGACGCGGCTGGGGCGATGCAGGAGGTGATTCGATGACACACGGTGGCGCTGCGTCTCGGAGTGGCGCTGCGGTGGCGGCCATGGGCCTCGTCGCCCTCGCGGCATGGTCGGGGCGCACCGATGCCGGCACGCCGGCACCGCGCTTCGGCCACGTCTTTATCCTGGTGGAGGAGAACCACGATTACGCCGACGTGATCGGCAATCCCGCGATGCCGTATCTCAACCGCCTCGCGGAGGAATACGGCCTGGCCACCCAGTACTACGCCAACACGCACCCGTCCATCGGCAACTACTTCATGCTGACCGTCGGCGACACGGTCACGAATAAGGATGACTTCTCGGGGCTCGTGACGGATGACAACATCGTGCGCCAGCTCCTGGCCGCCGGGAAGACGTGGAAGTCCTACGCCGAAGATCTGCCGTCGATTGGCTACACGGTAGACGGCCCCGGCCTCTATGCCCGCCGGCACAACCCCCTGTCGTACCTGTCGGACGTGGTGAACGACTCAGTGCAGCGGCGGCGGCTCGTGCCGTTCTCGCAGCTCGCCGTCGATGTGGCCAACCGGACGCTGCCCAACTTCGGGTTCATCGTGCCGAACCTGTGCCACGACGCCCACAGCTGCGCGGCCGACTCAGCGGACCAGTGGCTTCAGACGAACATCCCTCCCCTGATTGCGAGCCCGGACTTTCAAGGGGATGGTCTGCTGATCATCGTCTTCGATGAAGCCAAGGATGCTGCGACCGGCGGCGGGGGACGGGTCGTGTGGGTGGCCGTGAGCCCCAAGTCGAAGCGGAGGTACGAGTCCGCGACGCGCTATCACCACGAGAGCACGCTGCGCCTGGCGGCGGAAGCGCTTGGCCTGACCCGGTTCCCGGGGGCGGCGGCCGCCGCCCCCAACATGGCGGAGTTCTTCGAGAGCCGGAGGAAGGCACCGTGAAAGGAGCCCGTGTCGTGACCGCACGTCTTGTGGCTCTCACCCTGTTGACTGCCGCGGTCGCTTGGCGCTCGGCGGCCGCCCAAGTCGGCGCCACGACCGATATCATCACCGGCAAGGTCACGGGGCCGGACAGCCAGCCCCTCGCCGGCGCCATCGTCGTCGCGACGTCGCTGGAAACCCGCGTTTCGCGTCAGCGCACGTCCGACGCGAATGGCCGCTTCACCATCGTCTTCCCGGACGGAGGCGGGCGCTACGAGCTGACGGCGCGCTTCATCGGCATGGCGGCGGTCCAGGTCAATCTCGCCCGCCAGGCGGACGAGGACCGGATCGTGGCCACTATTCGCATGGGGCTGGCCGTGGTGCCGCTCGAGCCCGTCACCGTCAGCGCGCGCTCCAGCGCGCGGAGCGACCGCACGGGGCCGGGCGGGAGCGACCGGAATTACAATCCCGAGCAGCTGGCGCGGCTGCCGATCGACGTCTCCGACGTGAACACCGTCGCGACGCTCCAGGCCGGAGTGCTGGGGATCCGCGGCAGCGACTCGACGGCGACCGCCTTCTCGGTCGCCGGGCAGCGGACCACCGCGAACAACATCACCATGGACGGCATGTCGTTCGGCTCGGGGACCGTACCCCAGGACGCCGTCCGCTCGATCCGGGTCGTCACGAACTCCTACGATGTGGCCCGCGGTCAGTTCTCGGGCGGCCTCGTCGCGTCGACGACGCGCGGCGGCACCAACGTCCCGCAAGGCGCGTTCACCTACTCGCTGCGCGACCGCTCGCTCGAGTGGGGCGAGGTCACCTCGTCGCCGTTCGGCCAGGGCATGACGCAGAACCAGCTGGGCGGCGGCATGGGCGGCCCCATTGTGCCCAACAAGCTGTTCGGGTTCGTGGCACTGCAGGGCCGTTGGCGCGGCCAGCTCTTGCCCTCGCTCGTCAGCGCCGATCCTGGCACGCTCGTGTGGCTCGGGGTCAACCCGGATTCTGCGGCGCGCTTCGTCACCCTGGCCAGTGCCACTGGAGCCCCCGTGACGGTTTCCGGCCTCTCTGGCGACCGCGCCACGAACAACACGCTCGGCCTGCTACGGCTCGATTGGCAGGCGAGCGAGGTCCACACCCTCACCCTCCGGCTCGACGGCAACTGGGAGTCCCAGGAGCCGACGCGCGTCGGCAGCCTCGCCCTGCCCGCGACCGGGGGCACGCGCACGACGCGCGGCGGCGGCGTCATGGCTTCGCTGACCTCGTTCTTCGGCGGACACTTCATCAACGAGCTCCGCGGGTATGTGGCGCGCCAGCGCCGGGATGCGACGGCATTTCTCACGCTGCCGTCCGGGTTCGTGGACGTCACGTCGGCCTTGCCGACCGGCGGTCAGACCGTGGTGGCGCTGGCGTTCGGCGGCAACAGCGGGCTGCCCCAGCACACCAACACCGGCAGCCTCGAGCTCGCCGACGAGTTCTCGTGGTTACCGGGCCCCACGGCCCACCGCCTGAAGGTCGGCGTCAATGTGATCGGGACACGGCTGGAGGAGAACCAGACGGGGAACCAGTTCGGGACGTTCATCTACCCGTCGCTCGCGGCACTCGCCGCGGACAGCCCCGCGATGTTCACGCGGACCGTCGTGTCGCAGGTCCATCCGGGGACGGCGTGGACCAGCGCACTGTACGCGGGCGACACCTGGCGGGTGGGAGGGAGCCTGCGGCTGACGTACGGCGCGCGGCTCGAGGCCGCCCGGTTCAGCGGCGCCCCGCTCTACAATCGCGCCGTCGATTCGCTGTTCGGGGTGCGCACCGACCGGATCCCGAGCGAGGTGCACGTGTCGCCCCGCCTCGGTTTCACCTGGGCCTGGGGAGACGGATCCGATGGCCCGCAGACGACGTTCCTGCGCGGTGGCGTGGGCGACTTCCGCAGCCTGACGCCGACCGCGCTGTACGCCGCCGCGCTCGGCGCCCCGGGGCTGTCGAGCGCGCAAACCCAGCTCATCTGCGTCGGCTCGGCCGTGCCGACGCCCGATTGGTCGCTGTACGCCCAAGACCCATCCACGATTCCGACGCAGTGCACGGACACCGCCACCGCAGTGACCCTGACTCCCACTCCGAGCGTGACGGCCTTCGCCCCCGACTTCGCCGCGCCCCGCGCCCGGCGCGCGTCAGTCGCGCTGCTGCACCGGTTCGGCAGCAGTAACTACTGGGTGACGCTCGAGGGAAACTACGCGCGCGGCGTGAGCCAGTACGGCTTCCGCGATCTGAACCTGGTGGCGACGCCGCGCTTCACGCTTCCGAACGAAGCCGGCCGCTCCGTCTACGTGCCAGTCGACTCGATCGTCCCGACCACGGGCGCCGTGAGCTCCGTCGGGTCACGCATCCATCCCGAGTTCGGCGACGTGCTGCTCGTGGGCTCCGATCTCCAGTCGGACACGAAGCAGCTTATCCTCACCTTCACGGGCGCGACGCGGTGGGGCGCTTCGTTCCGGCTGGGGTACACGCTCACGCGCGCCCGCGACCAATCGTCCTACTCGTGCTGCTCGGCGTCGGCCGGGTTCGCGGCCCCGACGACGGCCGGCGACCCGAACGTACGCGAGTGGGGCACGAGCGGCCTGGAGCGGCGGCATGCGCTCGTGGGCACCGTCACGCTCCCCGTGACGCGGGGGCTCGAGGTCAGCGCGATCGGCAACTTCATGTCGGGAGCCCCGTTCACACCGATCGTCGGGTCCGACATCAATGGCGACGGCGAAAAGAACGACCGCGCCTTCATCTTTAATCCCGCGTTGACGGCGGACACCGCGATCGCCAACGGCATGCAAGCGCTGCTTGCGGCGACACCGTCCCCCATCCGCAGCTGTCTCCGCCGCCAGCTCGGCGGGATCGCCGCACGCAACTCGTGCACCGGTCCCTGGCAGGCCTCGCTCGATTTGCAGGTCAACTGGCGACCCGAGTGGTTCGGGCTCGACCGGCGGCTCACCATGTCGTTCTTGACGGTGAACCTGCTGGGGGGCCTCGACGAATGGCTCCACGGCCGCGCCCAATTGCGTGGTTGGGGCTACGCCCCCGCCCCCGATCCCGTGCTGCTGTATGTGCGCGGCTTCGACCCGACGACGAGCCAGTTCCGCTACGCCGTGAACGGGCGATTCGGCGGCATTGCCAGCGCCAGCGGCGGCGTCACCGTCCCCTTCCAGGTTGCGTTGCAGGCCCACCTTGCGGTCGGCCCGGGTCCGATCCGGCGGACCGCAACCCGGCAACGGGCGCTGGACCTGCCCGCCCCTGCCACCCCTCCGCCCGCCAACCCGATCACCACGATCCTCGGATTGCGCGATTCGCTCGGCTGCACCCCCGACCAGGTCGCCCAGTTACAGGCGATCGCCGACTCGCTCGACGCGCGGAACCGGTTGCTTCCGGAGTCGCTCGACGCCGTCGTGCGGGCATCCACAGCACGGGACAACGCCGCGTGGGCGCTCGAGCGTGCTCGGGCCGCTCTCACGCCCGAGCAATGGAGCAAGGTTCCCGATGCACTCAAGTCCCCCCCACGGGTGTTGAACGATTAACGGAGGCCTCGTCACTCATATGGCACGAACGCTCACTGCGAAGCGAGCCCGCACGGTCCTCTGGGGTAAGCTCGACTGGCACCCGGCCGTGCACGCCTGGATCGCATTCGCAGACGGCGCGGGCATGCCGGACATGATCGAAGTGCTGCGCGATGGGAAACAGTCTGCCACGTATCGACTCGTCGGCGCGGGACCTAACGGGGAGTCGGTCATCGCCCAGCGCGTGCAAGCAGCGTGGGCGGTCGGGCGGATGTTGTATGAGCGTGTCCTGCGCCACCTGCCTCTCACGACGCCGGCTACTACGGGTCCCGGCAGGAGAGCCGCGAGTGGGTCTGGCTGTTCTTCCAAGACGCGTCCTCGCGCCGGCACCAGGCAAAGGCGTAGGGCATAGGCGCCTGATGCCGAAGGTCATCGCTGCGATCCTGCTCCTGCAGTCGGGCGGCGTGGATTCATCCCAGCCGCCCATTGTCACGGCGGTGCGCGTCGATCGCGCTCCCGTGGTGGACGGTCGGCTGGACGACCCGGAGTGGAGTCTCGCGCCGGCCGTGACGGACTTTCGACAGACCGACCCCGACGAAGGCGCACCGGTCTCCGAGGCCACGGCGGTGCGCGTGCTCTACGACGGGACCGCGGTGTACGTCGGCGCGCGCCTGTTCGACTCCGCGCCGGCCAGGATCGTGCGGCGCCTCGCGCGGCGCGATGCCTCGACCCACAGCGACGAGTTCCGCGTATTCCTGGACAGCTACCACGATCGGCGCACGGCGTTCGAATTCATCGTGAACGCGGCGGGCGTGAAGAAGGACGTGCTGATCGGTGACGACGGGGACTTCGACGACGCGTCCTGGGACCCGGTCTGGGAGGCAGCGACCTCCGTGGACTCCCTCGGATGGTCGGCGGAGATCCGCCTTCCCCTCTCCCAGCTCCGGTTCTGGAAGGCCCAGGACCAAGTGTGGGGCGCGCACTTCGTGCGTTGGATCGAGCGGAAGCAGGAACAGGCCCTGTTCCCGTTCATCGGCAAAGAGGAAAACGGCCTGGTGTCGCGCTTCGCCGACCTGGAAGGCATCCGCCACGTCGGCTCGCCGAAGCGGCTGGAACTCCTGCCCTACGGCGTCGGGCGGGGCACGTACCGGACGCCGCGGGATTCGGGGAACCCCTTCGAGCGCCCGGCATCGTACGACCCCGGCGCCGGGGCTGACCTGAAATACGGCATGAGCTCGAGCCTGACGCTCGACGCCACCCTGAACCCCGACTTCGGGCAGGTCGAGGTGGACGAGACGTTCGTGAACCTGACCGCCTTCGAGCAGTTCCTCGAGGAACACCGGTCGTTCTTCGTCGAGGGCACCGAGATTTTCAACTTCGGGAGCAACGGAGGCGGCGCCACCAATTTCAGCGGCCGGCCGCTCTACTTCTATTCACGCCGCATCGGCCGCGAGCCCCAGGGCAAACCGACGTCATCCGGGGACTTCGAGGACATGCCCACGAGCACCACGATCCTCGGCGCCGCCAAGCTGAGCGGGCGGCCGGCCGGCGGCTGGTCCGTCGGCGTCCTCGACGCCCTCACCGCCCGGGAGCGGGCGACGGTGTTCGACGCGACCGCGCGAACGTACGCTCGGGACGAGGTGGAGCCGCCCGCGAACTACTTCGCCGGTCGCGTACGGCGCGACCTCGACGCCGGCAATACAAGCTTCGGGTTGCTCGCCACCGCATTGGACCGATGGCCGGACTCACCAGCCCTCGATGTCCTGCCCACCAGAGCGTACGCCGGCGGGCTCGATTTCTTCCGGCGCTGGGGCAGTAAGACGTACTCCTTGGAAGGCAGCGTGGGCGGGTCCTACATCGGGGGCGACCCCGCCGCGATCCGGCAGGCGCAACGCTCGTCCAACCGTTACTACCAGCGCCCGGACGCAAGCAGCTTCCGGTACGACCCGACTCGGACCTCGCTCGTCGGCGTGAGCGCCGATCTCTATTTCAACAAGGTGGCCGGCGCCTGGCGCTGGGGCATCGCGGGGAGCACCAACTCGCCCGGGTTCGAAGTCAACGACCTCGGCTTCCAGAAGCGCGTGGACGAGATCTCGGCGGCGGCCACCCTGGGGCACCGCTGGACCAGGCCCGGAAAAGTCTTCCGGCAGGCCAGCGCCTACCTACAGGTGGCGCCCAGCTGGAACTACGACGGCGATGCCATCGACCGAACAGTCAAGACGTTCGGATACGTGCAGTTTCGCAACTTCTGGACCGGCGACTGGTCGCTCTCCTATCGTCCGCCGGTCGTGGACGATCGGTTGACCCGTGGCGGGCCCCTCGCACGGAAGCCGGCGACCTGGTACGCGAGCGCCGACGTGACGACGGACTCCCGCGCGGCGCTGGGCGCCTATGCGTTCGCGTCGTTCCAGCACGACGCGGCGGGTGGCTGGTACCTGAATGCCATCCCACAACTGACGCTCCGCCCAAGCGCCGCCCTCTCGTTCAAGGTCACCGGCGGATACGCCGCGGGCCGCACGATGGCGCAGATCGTCACGAAGCAGGCTGACGACGCGGCCACCGCGACGCTCGGCACGCGCTACGTCTTCGCCGAGCTGCTCCAGCACCAGTTCTACGTGACGCTGCGCGTGAACGCCACGTTTTCGCCGGCCTTGAGTCTGCAGCTGTACGCGCAACCATTTACCTTCTCCGGTGACTACCGGAATTTCAAGGAGCTCGAAGCCCGCAAGACCTTTGCGTTCAATCGGTACGGCCGCGGCAATGGCTCCACCATTGGAGACACCCTGCTCGTCTCCGGAACCGACACCGTGCCGGGCTACGTCGTCGACCCGGACGGACCATCCGCGTCGGCCGCGAAGCGGTTCACGTTCCAGGATCCCGACTTTCGCACGCGCTCGGTCAAGGTCAACGCGGTGCTGCGCTGGGAGTATCGCCCGGGCTCCACGCTCTTCGTCATTTGGACACAGAGCCGCTCGGGCTACTGGCCGTATGATGCCTCGTTCGACCTGAACCGGGACTTTCAGCGGGAGCTGTTCCTCGACCGGCCCACCAATGTGCTGCTCCTGAAATTCAACTACTGGCTGAGCCTATAGGGTCGCGAGCCCGCTGACCTCGTCGGGCCGACGCAGATGCACGTGGGCGACGCGGCGCCCCCGGGCGAGCAGCGCCCGAATGTCCCCCCGTGCCTGCGCGCGCTTCAGGCGGCCGAACGTGGTACCCATTTCCGGGATGTCGGCATCCTCCGCGTCGTCCGCGGTCACGACCAGGAACAGCCCCGTGTTCGGCCCGCCCTTGTGCAGCTGGCCCGTGGAGTGGAGGTAACGCGGGCCGAACCCGAGTGTGGTCGCGCAGCCCAGGTCGCGGGCCCAGGCCGCGCGCACGGCTTGCAGCCGGGCCGCGATATCGGGGGTGGGCGGGAGGTAGGCGAGGATGGCGAGATAGTCTCCCGGCCGGGCGGTCCGACGCAGGGCTTCCGGGGTGAGGGTCGGTAGGGGCGCCTCCTCCCCACCCCGACGCGCCAGCTCGGTGCGCGCCAGCGCTTTCGCCTCCTCCACGTCGGGCTGGTCGAAGGCGTTCACACCCAGACGGGTGCACAGCTCCCAGGTGGTGTACCCCCACGCCAGGAACTCCGCGCCCAGCAAGAGCGGATCGGCCGGGAAATCGCTCACGATCTGACTGTCGGGACGCGGAGCCGTGATCGGGTCATCGACCACGGGGACAATGCCGCGTCCGTCTTTCCCGGTGCTCTCCGCCACGAGCTGCTCGATCCAGTCGGCCAGTCGCGCCACCGCCGTCGGCGGCCGAAGCACCAGCTTGTCGCGCCCCGCGAGCGCCCCCTCGGCAAGCCGTGCTCCGCGCGCCCGCGCCGCTTCCGTGTCGACGGCGAGCGCCCGCTCGAGGAGATCGCGGCCGTTCACCCCGAGCAGCGCGGCGGGCAGCATCCCGACCACGGTGAGGGCGGCGAACCGGCCGCCTACGTCCGGCGGATGCGAGAACACGGCGCGGAACCCGCGCTCCCGCGCCAGCGCCTCGAGCGGGCTCCCCGGATCGGTGATCGCCACGAAGCGCGCCGGCTCGGCACGCGCGGCTAGATAGTGGTAGAACGCGAGCGTTTCGACGGTGCTGCCGGACTTGCTGCAGACGATCAACAGCGTGCGGTCGAACTCCGCCGCGCGCGCCACCGCGATCACAGCGCTCGGGTCGGTGCTATCGAGCACGGACAGGGACGGATTCGCGAAGCTCGACGCGAGCACGGCCGGCGCGAGGCTCGACCCACCCATCCCGCATACGACGGTGCGGGTCAGGCCGTCGTGCCTCGCCGCGTCGGCAAAGCGCACGAGATCGTCCCATTGCGCGAGCGAGGCGCGCGGCGCGGTCCTCCAGGCCATACGGTCCATACGGCCGCGAAACTTAACGCCCTCGCGGCCGGTGGCGCGCACCATTAGGTTAGCCCAAGGTCGCTCGTGCCTTCCCTTACCCGGCAGACTCGCGCGCTGGTGGCGATCGCCGCCGGATCCTTCCTTGCGATCGTTCTGGCCTACTCGCTCGTCCCGGCGTCTCGCAAGGCGCTGGTGGCCGACGTGTCCGGGATGTGGGCGATGGTGTACGCGATCGCCTGTTGCGCCGTCGCCGCGCGCCGCCACCCCTCCGCCGATCAGCGGCGCGCCTGGGTATGGATCGGCGCTGGCTGCGTCCTGTTCCTGGCGGGCCAGCTCGTCTGGAGTTACTACGAGCTGATCCGCCGCGTGACGCCGCCCTACCCCTCCCTCGCGGACGCGGGCTACCTGGGCGTCTACGTTTGCTTCCTCGTGGCAGTGACGAAGCTGGTCGAGGCCGAGCCGCGCCGGCGATTCGACCACGAGCTGCTGATCGACACCGTGCTCGTGACACTCACGGCGGGCGCGCTGGCCTACGAGTTCCTCCTCAAGCCCCTCTTCGCCCTGGCGGGCAGCGTCCCGGCGCTTCTCACGAGCATTGCCTGGTCCATCGGCGGCATCGGCGTGCTCTGGCTGATCCTGGTGGAGCTGCTGCGCCACACTCGGGTTCCCCTGGCCGCGGCGGGCGTCGTGACCGCGCTGGGGCTCCTGTGCGTCACGAACGTCGTATACGCCACGGCCGCGCTCCGGGGCACGTTCCACGTGGGCGGTTTCCCCGATCTCGGTTGGGACGCAGGCTTGTTGCTGCTCGCCGCCGCCGCGGCCGTGGCGCCCGCCTCCGCGCCGACGACGGGGGCCGGTGCGCGCGCCATCTCGGGCAACGTGGCGCGCATCGCGGCGCTCGTGATCGGGCTCGCCGGCATCGGCGCGGTGGCGATCAGAGACGCGTTGTCCCCCGAGCCCGACACGGGGAGCGCCGTACTCATCGCGCTGGCCGTCGGGATCATCGGGTTGCGATTGATCCATTCCACGCGCGCCGACCGGCGCTACGCGACGCTGCTCGAGAACGAGGTCGCGAGCCAGACCCGGTCGCTCATGGACTCGCTCGCGGCCACCGCTGCCGCGGAGCGCAATCTGCGGCTCCTCATGAACGCCGTGCCCGATTCGATCGTGGTGGTCGACCGCGAGGGGCGCATCCTCGAATCGAACGGGCCCACCCGCGTGATGGGTGCGCTCTCCGGGCCGCCGGAAAACCGCAACATCTTCGAGTTCCTGGACGCCGACGCGACGGCAGTCGTCCGGGAGAAGCTGGCGGCGACGTTTCGTGGGGAGATCCAACGCTTTGAGATTCCCTTCTCGCGCGACGACGGAACCCACGCGGTCGCCGCCGCGCTGTACGCCCCCATCCGCGAAGGCAGCCGGATCACCAGAGTCCTGATCCTGGCGCGCGACATCACCGAGCAGAAGCGCAACGAGTCCCAGTTCCAGCAGGCCGAGAAGCTCGCCGCCATGGGACAGCTCGTGAGCGGCGTGGCCCACGAAATCAACAACCCGGCGGCGATCATCTCCGGCTTCGCGCAGACGCTGCTGCTGGACGAATTGAAGTCCGAGCACCGCGAGATGCTGCAGATGATGTACGACGAAGCGACACGCATCGGACGTATCACCTCCAATCTTCTGGCGTTCGCCCGTGCCGGCAGCAAACAGCGCGCCCTCGTGGACCTGAACGACATCGCGCGCCGCACGTCTGCCCTGCGCTCCTACCACCTCTCGACGCTCAACATCGCGGTCTCCCTCGACCTCGACCCCAGTGAGCCAAAGATCTGGGCCGACGCCTCCGAGCTCCAGCAACTGATCCTCAACCTGCTCATCAACGCGGAGCAAGCGCTCGTGACCGTCGAGGGACCGCGCACGATCGACGTGCGGACTCGCGCCGACGAGGGCGAGGCCCGACTCGAGATCGCCGACTCCGGCCCCGGGGTTCCGGCCGAAATCCGGAGCAAGATCTTCGACCCGTTCTTCACCACCAAACCCGAGGGCGTTGGCACGGGCCTCGGGCTCTCCATCTGCTATGGGATCGCCCGCGAGCACGGCGGCCGCCTCTGGGTGGAGTCGGAGCCCGGGCACGGGGCGCGCTTCGGGGTCACACTGCCCCGCGACCCGCGCGAGGAATCCCCGCCCGAGCCGAAGACACCGGACGTCGCGCCGGCCGCCGGCGAACTCACCGTGCTCGTGGTGGACGACGAGACCGCACTCCGCAACGCGCTCCTGCGGTTCCTCGGCCGCCGCGGTATCCGAGGTGAGGGCGTCTCGGACGGCGCCGAGGCGCTGCGCGTGCTGCAACAGCGCGACTTCGACGTGATCATCTCCGACGTGCGCATGCCCGGGATGAGCGGGCGCGAGTTGCTCGAGCGGCTCCAGCGGGATCGGCCGGATCTCGTCCCGCGCGTCGTGTTCAGCACGGGCGACACGTTCGCGCCAGACACCGCGGCCCTCCTGAAAGAGTCGGGGGTGCCGACGGTGACCAAACCGTTCGACTTCGCGATGCTCGAGAGGATGATCCGGGATATCGTTACCCGCGTCGCGGCGGGGCGGGGGCGGGGGCGGCCCAGGACGTCCGGGTGACGACCTCGCCCGCCCCCCGGTCCCGGTCCGTCTACTCGACCCGCGTGGAGAGGAGGCGGTAGACTCCGTACACCGCTCCGGCCAGGAGCAAGGCGAGCGCGAGCAGGATAGCCAGGAGCCAGCCGACCCTGCGCCGCGAGTCCCCGAGTCGGCGCGCCACCGGCATCTCAGGCGCTGTGCCGAGGCCCTCGACAATCAGCGTGGGTCCGCCGCGTCCGAGGGTTATCCGGTCGCCGAGCCGGACGGGCACGGCCGTGGTGACCGGCTCGTCGTTCAGGAAGGTTCCGTGCTTCGACCCGGCGTCGCGCACCGACAGGCCGCCTGACGGGCCCACGGTGAGCTCCGCGTGGATGCGGGACACGATGCTCTCGGGCGCGTCGACCGGCTGGATCTCACACTCGTGCCCCCGCCCGATCCGGATGCGCACACCCCGCGCCTCGTAATGCCGCCCAGTCCCCGCGTCGAGCAGGGTGATGCCGTACGCCCGCGCTCCGGGCCGATCGGTCACGGCTGCCACCTCAGTTGGGACGCTGCGCGACTCCCCTGGCGCGGCGATCGGGCACAAGCCGGCGTGGTACCAGGGAGCGCCGCACCGCCCGGCGGCGCTCGCCGCCCCCACGCCGCTGGAGGCCGGCGCGGCGCTCGGTGGGCACCGGCGTGTGTGCCGTCCGCCGATCGCTCGGCTCCCGCCGATCCACGCCGGAGCGACGGTCGTCCAACTGACGGCGGTCGCCCCGGGTACGGCGGTCGGGGAGCGGTTCGTAACCCATGGCGCTCTCTCGCTGGCGGCGGGTGGGCGGCAAACTTATCGGCCGGCGGGGGCCCCGGCTAGGGTGATGCTAGCTTTGAGCACGTCATGGACAACCTGGCCCATACCCTCGTTGGCGCCGCGCTGGGTCGCGCCGTCGGCGGTCGCGAGCTGCCCGCGTCCGGATGGATCGGCGCGATCGCCGGGAATGCCCCGGACTGGGCCGAGCTGCTGTTGAAGCCGGGCTTGTGGACACGCCCGGCCGGGGGCGACTACCTGATCTACCATCGCGGCATCACGCACTCCTTCGTCGGGGCTGCGGTCGAGATCGTGGCGCTGACCGGTCTGATTGCCCTCCTGTCGCGCTGGTGGGCCCGGCGCGCGGGTGTGCCGCCCCCGCCCTGGCGCTGGGTCGCCGCGTGCGTCACCGCGACCGTCGCGAGTCACCTCTACCTCGACTGGCAGGGATCCTACGGCTTACGACCGTTCCTTCCCTGGAGCGCGCGGTGGTACTATGCCGATTGGGTCGCGATCGTGGATCCGTTCTTCTGGGTGGTGCCGCTCGTGGCGCTCGCGTGGGGCGCACGGCGACACTGGGCTCCGGCGCTCGTGTACCTCATCACGCTCGTCGGGGTCATGACGCTGGTCGTGTGGCGTCGCGACCTCGTTGTGTGGTGGGTCCAGCTCGCGATGGTCGGGTGCGCAGCGGTCGGCGTGATGGGCTGGACCCGCCATTGGTTCGGTGTCGCGGGCCGGCGCCGCGCCGCGGCGTACGGCCTGGTGGTGCTCGCCGCCTACGCCGCCGCGAACGCCGCGGTGAGCGTCGCGGCCAAAGCACAGGCTCGCGGCGCCGCGATCCAGCGGTTCGGACCCGACGCGCGCTGGGCGACGCTCACGATCGTGGGGCGTCCCTTCCGCTGGGAAGCGCTGTCGGCTTCGACGGACAGCATCGCGGGACGCGGCTGGGCCGTGGCCCGGCACCTCGACCATCCCACGGTGCGCGCGGCGCTCATCACCCCGCAGGGCCGCGCGATCGCGCAATTCGCCCGGTTTCTCGCGGCGGCGGTGGATTCGAGCGACGGCGGTGGGCGCGTGTCGCTGTGGGATGTGCGCTACCACGCCCCGGGGTCGGGCGCCCCCGGCTGGGCCACAGTGCAGGTCCGGCTCCGCTGAGGCGGTTAGATTGGGCGGCGCGATGAACCACCCGACCCCTCCTGCCGACTTGCTGGACGACGTCGTCCGCACGCTCACGCCGGCGTTCCGCTTGGACCAGCGGGTCGCCGCCGCGCCCGAGCGCGCGGTATACCACGCGTGGGACCGTGTGCTCAAACGCTCGGTCGCTTTGCACGTGCACCTGGCGCCCGACTCTCCGGGGCGCGCCTGGTTCCTGCGCGAGACCGAAACGCTCGCGGCCCTCGACCACCCGGCGATTCGCCATGTCTACGCCGCCGGTCTGGAGGGCACGTTCGCATACCGCACCGCCAACTGGGTCGAAGGAGAGAGCCTTGCCCAGGCACTACGCCGCGGGCCGCGCCCGATCCCCACGGCTCACGCGCTGGTGCGCGACCTGCTCGGCGCAGCCGAGCACGCTCACGCCCGCGGCGTCATTCTACGGCGCATCGTCCCGCTGACGCTCATGCTCGAGCTTACAGGTCGGGCGGTGATCACGGACCTCCGCTACTGCAATTGGTGTCTCCCGAATGTGCCGCCGGAAGAACAGGGCGTGGGCGGCGCCTTCGTCGCGCCTGAAGTGCGAGCCGGAAACCCCGGCGAGCCCGCAAGCGACGTGTACGGCGTGGCCGCCCTCGTCTACTACGTCCTGACGGGTCAGGAGCCGGATCTGGATCCCGCCCGTATCACGCCACCGCGCCAGCTGCGGCCCGCCGTACCGGCGGCCCTGGAGCGGGTGCTGTTGCGCGCGCTTCAGCCCGCGCCGGGCGACCGCTACTACACGGCGACGGAGATGCTCGAGGACTTCGTGAGCGACGCGGGCGTGTTTCAGGAGCCGGCGGCGGCACCGCAGGTGGCGGAGGCGGGGTTCGAGCGCCGCCTGCGGCGCGCGCTCGGCGACGACTACGAGCTGCTCGAGGAGATCGGCACGGGCGGTTTCGGCCGCGTGTATCGCGCGCGCGACCTGGGGCTCGAGCGGGACGTCGCGATGAAGGTCCTGCACCCCTCGCTCACGGCCGATCCCTCGGTGATGGAGCGGTTCCGCCGTGAGGCACAGCTCGCGGGCGGGCTCCGCCACCCGAGCATCGTCAGCATCTACGACATCAGGAGCCGGGCGGGGCTGCAGTGGTACACCATGGAGCTCGTGCCGGGGATGAACCTGGCGCAGCTCGTCCACAAGTACGGACCGCTCTCGCTCGATCAGACGGTCCGCCTGGTCGATCAGGGGCTGTCGGCGCTCGAGCACGCGCACGCGCTCGGCCTGGTGCACCGGGACTTGAAGCCCGAGAACATGCTGATCGAGCCCGACGGCCGGCTGCGCATCACGGACTTCGGGCTGGCGCTCGCGCTGCGCGGGGATTCCCGGTTCGGCGGCGCCACCTCCCGCAGCGGCACGCCGCAGTTCGCCGCGCCGGAGCAGCTCCTGGGCGAGCGGGTGGACCAGCGCACCGACCTGTATTCGCTCGCTGCCACGGCCTACTTCGCTCTGTTGGGCCGCCCGCCCTACGAGGGACCCACCCCCGAAGCGATTCTGGCGCGCCAGACCACGGAGGACCCGCCATCGCTGCATGACGCGCGCAAGGAAGTGCCGCGGGAGCTGGAGGACGTGCTCCGCAAGGCGCTGGCGAGTGAGCCAGCCGCGCGCTATCCGACCGCCACCGCTTTCCGCGACGCGCTGCGGCGGTCGCGCGGCCTCTTGTTCCGGCTGCGCGCGCTGCTCTGGGGAAAGTGACACCCGGAATTTGACAAAGCGTCGCTCGCGCTACAACATAGCGCAAGCGACGTTCACTGGGGGCTCATTCAGCTGCGGAGTGGGGGGTTCGTACTGGTGCTCGCGGCGGCCTGCGGCGGCTCAAGCCCGACGGGCGGCAACCCGCCACCCAATGTCCAGAACGTGATAATGAACGACAATGCCGGCGCCGCGCCCTACGCCTACTCGCCGGCCACTGTGACGGTCAAGGTCGGCACGACCGTGAAATGGACCAACAACGGCGGCACGGCGCATACGGCGACCAGCGATGCGACGCCGCAGCCGATCTGGAACAGTGGCACGGTCCTACCCGCCGGAAGCGCAAGTTGTCCTCCAACTGATCCATACTGTCAGCCGGGGGGCACCCCGGCAGGGACGTACCAAGTGACGTTCAACAGCCCCGGCACGTATCAGTACCACTGCGAGTTTCACGGGCCGCAGGGGATGACGGGCACCATCACGGTGACGCCCTGAGCTAACGCCAGCGGAAGATCTGCAGCGCTACCACGAAGCTCACGACCCCCCACGCGGTCACGATGCCCAGCGAGGCGCCGAGCGCGCTCAGCCGGCTGCCGTCGATCATCAC
>Ga0137418_10001090_pt1 | contig 24841 bp, 27 predicted proteins | sample CZODoug3_1_2_16f_FD_122242 | JGI IMG/M metagenome (GOLD analysis project Ga0137418, IMG submission 122242) | Vadose zone soil fungal communities from Angelo Coast Range Reserve, California, USA - CZODoug3_1_2_16fungal (Hybrid Assembly) | ecosystem: Environmental > Terrestrial > Soil > Vadose...
CCTCCGACGCGGCGATCTTGTCCAGCACGTCGGACTCGGGCTTGGCGCCTTCGTCCCGGAGCTTCTCGAAGAGCATCCGCAGGGGGCCGAAGCCCACCCGGTCGCGCGCCTCCGTGATCGCGGTCGATGCCGGGGCGATCCCCTCGTCCCAAAGAGACCCTGTGCCCAAGATCGTCCCGAGACGGGCGAGGACATTGGGGATCGAGAGGGATCGAAAGATCCCCAGGGCGATCGTCAGCCATACGACCAATCCGGAAGGCAGCTTGCGGACCCTGATGCTCTGACGCTGCTGAGTCTTGAGAACGTCATCGATCCAGGCGGGCTTAAGAATGCCGGCGAACAGCTCAATCGCGCGCACGTCCTGCGTGAGCCGCTCGACCACGTGCCCGCGGCGGAAGCTGTCGACGCCGACGACCTGCGTCGCGCGCGCGACCGCGGCCTGGGCCGCGCTCGTCGCCGCCAGCTTCGCCATCGACCCGTCGGCCAGCGACACCTGCTCGCCCCTGGCGGCAGCCTGCCACGTGAGCATGCGCGCCGCCTCGAGCTCGGTCGCCGTGTCGGCGAGCAGCCCCTGCACCGTCTGCTCGCCGCCGGCGCCATGCTCGCGATGCACGACGGCCATCGACTCGCGAAGCGCGCGGCTGCCGATCCCGAGGGCGACCGATGCGATGAGCGTCCGGGCGCGCGCCATGATGCTCGTCGGCTCCGCGGCCGCCATGCACGGCGTGCCCGCGAACATGACGTAGGCCCAGACAAAGCCGCGCAGCGCCGACGTGCGTGCCTCGGTCACCTGCACGCCATGGCCGTCGAGGGCGACCGCGCATGCGGTCACCTGCGATCCCTGTCGCGCGCCGACGACCGCCAGGCCGTGCTCGGTGATGGGACCGACCCACGCCGCGCGGCCGCTCACACGGCCGTTCTCGATCATCGGGACGTCCTCAGACGACAGGGCAAGGGCCCCAACAATCTCACCGCGCGCCAGCGCCGTCATCCATCCTTCGATCGGTGAGCTTCCGCCGTCAGCGCTCTGGCTGTGAGGAAACGCGAGGAGCGTGGTCGTGTGGAGGGCGAGCGTCATCCCCGCAGCGGCCGATTCGGACGCCAGCGCCTCGACGGCGAGCGATGCGGCGATCAGATCGGCGCGCGGATCGATCAACCCGAGGCGCGCCGCCCCCGTGATGACGTCGCCGGCCGCGGCATCCTCGGCCAGTTCCCGCCCGAGCGCCTGCGCCTTGCCGCGCCAAGCGCGCTGGACGTCGGTGCACTCGAAATTCATGTCGGCACACTATCACGAGGCTCGCGGGGAGAATCGGTTATGACTAGCATGCGCGGATGCGCCGAACCGCTCGCGTCGACTACAAGCACGGTCATCACGTGTGCACGCTGTTCAACTCGCGCGAGGAGCAAATCAGCGCAGCCATCGAATTCATCCAGGCAGGCCTCGCGGGCGGCGCCTTCGACGCGGCGCGGACCATCGAAACGAATCGAGGCCGCAGTTGTGCAATGATCGGCGGATGCGCCGGCCCTCGCGAACGGACTATCGGAACGGGGATCACGTCTGCACGCTGTTCGCGTCGCGCGGCGAGCAAATCGGCGCTGCCGTCGAATTCATCCGCGGCGGCCTCGCGCGCGGCGAGCGCTGCCTCTACATCTGCTGCGAACAGACGCCGGAGGAGTTCCGCGAGGAATTGCGGCGCGCGGGCATCGACGCGGATGCCGAGGAGGCGCGAAACGCTCTCGAGGTGATCACCAAGGCGGAGGGGCATCTCAAGGGCGGCGCCTTCGACGCGGCGCGGATGATCGAGATGCTCGCGGCCTCGTTGTCGGATGCGCTGGCCACGGGCTTCACGGGCCTGCGCGGCGCGGGCGACATGACCTGGCTGCTCGATCAGGCGCCGGGCTCGCACGAGCTGCTCGCCTACGAGGCGCTGCTCAACTACTTCTGCGCGAATCGCCCCGTCGTCCTGCTCTGTCAGTACAGCCGCGCGAAGCTGTCTCCGAAGATCCTCGAAAGCTGCCTGGCGACGCACCCGCGCGTGCGCGTGGAGGCGCCGCGACTGCTCAGGAACCCGTTCTACGAGGAGCCCGAGCACGCGATGATCCGATCGCGCGACGGCGCGCGCATCCACGACAAGCTCGCGCAGATCGACGCGCTGTCCGCTGCGTCGTAATTTTTCGTCCTCGGCTGAGCTAGCTTCGCCGCGGGTCGGTCCTATAATCCCGCGCATGGATCGAGCTCCCCGCATCGTCTATCAGCAGGGCGATCACGTCTGCACGCTCTTCAGCTCGCGCGAGGAACAGCTGCGCGCCGCCATCGACTACATTCGCGGCGGGCTGTCGCGCGGCGAGCGCTGTCTCTGTTTCTGCGGCGAACAGACCCCGGACGAATTCCGCGCGGAGCTGCGCGCGGCCGGCATCGACGCCGATGCCGAAGTCAGGCGCGGCGCATTGGTCCTGATCACGAAGCGGGAGGGCCATCTCAGAGGAGGGTCGTTCAAGGCGTCGCGGATGATCGACGTGCTGAACGGCGCCGTGTCCGACGCGCTCAAGGCGGGCTTCGCCGGGCTGTGCGTGGCAGGCGACATGACCTGGCTGCTCGACGGGGCGCCGGGCTCGCACGAGATCGTGGAGTACGAAGCGCTGCTGAACCACTTCTATTCCAGCAGGCAGGCGCTCGGCCTCTGCCAGTACAACCGCAACCGCCTTCCGGCGAAAATCCTCGACACCTGCCTGGCGACCCACCGCCACATCCGCGTTGAAGGACCGATGATCCTCGAGAATCCCTTCTACGAGCTGCCGGAAGACGCGATGACGATCCCGCGCGACGGCGACGGCGTCACGGAGAAGATTACGCAGATCGACGGGTGGCGCGTCTCACCGAGCGTCGCCTAACTTCGCGAAGATCGGCTTGAGCCTCGCCGCGCTCTGCTGCAGGTCCTCCGGCAGCACGCGCGTCGTGCCGATGACCGTCATGAAGTTCGTGTCGCCGTTCCACCGCGGCACGAGATGCGCGTGCACGTGTTCGAGGACGCCCGCGCCGGCAGGCTTCCCGAGGTTCACGCCGACGTTGATCCCGTGCGGTGAGTAGGCCTCGACGAGCGCCTTCTCGCTGAGCGCCTGCAGGTCCGCCATCTCGTGGAGCTCTTCGGACGTCAGCGACGCGAGCGAGCCCGTGTGCCGGTAGGGCACGACCAGCAGGTGGCCGTTGTTGTACGGATAGAGATTGAGGATGACGTAGCAGGTCTTGTGTTCGTAGACGATGAGGGAATCGGGATGCGGGGGACGGGGTGCGTCGCAAAAGACGCACCCCGTATCTGGCTTGGTTCCGGTCACGTACTCGAGTCGCCAGGGCGACCAGAGGTGGTCCACTACACCGATTGGACCGCGCCGGTGACGTTCCCGGTAATCGATGCCGCTTCGGCCGCCTCGGCCTCGCGGTTGATCAGCTCCTTCAATTCCTTGCCGGGCTTGAAGTAGGGCACCTTCTTCGGCGGCACGTCCACCTTGTCGCCGGTCTTCGGATTCCGTCCCTTGCGGGGCTCGCGCTTGCGCAGCCGGAAGCTGCCGAACCCGCGCAGCTCGATCTTCTCGCCCCGATGCAGCGCCTCGATGATGCTCCTGAACACCGTGTCGACGATGACTTCAGAGTGCTTCTTGGTGAGATCCGACACGCGCGACACTTCCTCGACGAGTTCCGCCTTGGTCATGCTGCCGCCAGGAGTATTCAATGGTGGCTCCTCTTACCGATTTCTGAAATGGTCGCCGAGGGTTGCCGTTCCGGTGCCCTCGTTCTCCGAATACGATTCCCAGTCCGGCCGATAGTCGTCCGACTTCAGCGCGCGAATGCTCAGGCCGATCTTCCGCTCCTGCGGGCTCAGCTTGATGATCTTCATCTGGTAGCTGTTGCCCACCTGCAGGTCGATCTTCTCGCCGCCGTGGCTGTCGTCGAACTCCGACACGTGAATGAGCCCTTCGATCCCCTCGTCGAGCTCCACGAACGCGCCGAAGTTGGTCATGCGCGTGACCTTCCCTTCGATCGTGTCGCCGACGTGATGGCGCGAGAAGAAGTCGTCCCAGATGTCGGTCGCCAGCTGCTTGAGGCCGAGCGACAGCCGCTGGTTCTCGGCGTCGATGCTCAGCACCATCGCCTCGACGACGTCGCCCTTCTTCAGCACCTCGGAGGGGTGCTTGATCCGCTTGCTCCACGACATGTCGGAGATGTGGATCAGGCCGTCGATGTCCTCCTCGACCTCGACGAACGCGCCGAACTCGGTGAGGTTGCGCACCTTCCCCTTGATGCGCGTGCCGACCGGGTACTTCTCGGTCAGCTCGTGCCACGGGTTGGTCTCGACCTGCTTGAGGCCGAGCGAGATGCGCCGCGCCGCGGGATCGACGCCGAGCACCATCGCGTCGACGGTGTCGCCGACGTTGAGAATCTTCGACGGGTGCTTGACGCGCTTGCTCCACGACATCTCGGAGACGTGGATGAGACCTTCGACACCTGCCTCGAGCTCGACGAACGCGCCGTAGTCGGTGAGGCTCACCACCTTGCCGCTCATGCGCGCGCCAACCGGGTAGCGGTCCTGGACGGTCGCCCACGGATCCTGCACGAGCTGCTTGTGGCCGAGCGAGACGCGTTCGGTCGACGGGTCGTACTTCAGCACGATCACGTCGACCTCGTCGTTCACCTTGAACAACTCGGATGGATGACCGACGCGGCCCCACGACATGTCCGTGATGTGGAGCAGGCCGTCGATGCCGCCAAGGTCGATGAACGCGCCGTAGTCGGTGATGTTCTTGACGGTGCCGCGAAGCACCTTGCCTTCGGCCAGCGTCTCGAGCGTGGTCTTCTTCTTCTCGGCGTTCTCTTCCTCGAGCAGCGCCTTGCGCGAGAGGACGATGTTGCCGCGCTTCTTGTTGACCTTGATGACGCGCATCCGGAGCTCCTGCCCCTTCAGCGCATCGAGGTTCCGCACGGGACGCACGTCGATCTGCGAGCCGGGGAGGAATGCGCGGACGCCGATGTCCACCGCGAGGCCTCCCTTGATTCGCTCGATGACGCGGCCGATGACGACCTTGCGATCCGCATAGGCCTTCTCGACCTCGTCCCAGATCTTCATCTTCTCGGCCTTCTCGCGCGACAGCACGATGTGGCCTTCCCGATCTTCTGTGCGCTCGAGCAGCACGTCGACCATGTCGCCGGGCTGCACGGTCACCTGGCCGCTCTCGTCGAGGAACTCGTGAACCTGAATCAGGCCTTCGGACTTGTAGCCGACGTCGACGACGACCGCCGTGTCGGTCACCTTGAGCACGGTGCCCTTCACGACCTCGCCTTCCGCCATGTTGCGGAAGCTGTCGTCGTAGATGTCGAGCATGGCCGCGAACTCCTGCGGATCCATGTCCTCGTGCTGCATCGGCTTGAAGGCCGGACCGGCGGGCTTGCCAGCCCTGGTGCGTGCCGGTGCTCCGGGCTGTTCGCCCGTCTTCTCAGGCGAGACTAACCCGTTATCAACATTCGCCATTCTTTGCGCGTCCTCCTGAATCTGATTACCGGTTTCTGTTGCGGGGACCGGCCCCCCACAGCTATAACGGCGAGAGAAGAGATCTGGTGGTTGGATGGAGCTTGTCTGTCAGCTACTTCCTTCGCCGATAAGCACTAGACTTTACGACACTTACCCGGAAACAGTCAAGGTAAGCAGGGACGGAAAGGACGACGGCGATGGCCAAACGCAAGGCCTCAGCAACCAGGAAACAGGCCCGCAAGACGCGCCCGACAGCACGCACCGCGCGGAAAACGGCGGCGCGGAAGACGGCAGCGAAAAACAGTCGAGCGGGCGCCAGGAAGGCCGTTGCACGGAAATCCGGCGCGGGTAAGGCCCGTAAGGCGGGTGGGGCGAGAAAGGCGGGTGGGGCAGGTAAGGCGGCTGGGGTTGCGAAGGCACGCCGGGCGGCCGGGATTCGGAGGGCGAGCGCCACGCGCAAGGCCGCCCCGAAAGTGGCCGCGCGAAAGGCGCCATCGCTCGACCGCGCACGCCGCACCATCCAGGGCGACGACATCGTCCCGACCCCGCCATCGTCGCTCGACCTCGACCGGAGAGCCTCGGCCGTTCGCAGCGGCCGTCGTCAGATGCGCGAGCGCCTCAGCGAGCACAACGAGACGAGCCCGGCATTGACCGCGGGCGACGTTGACGCGGATTGGGAATCGGCGGCGACGGTCGGCGACGAAGCGCCGGGCGGCGACAACCCCACACCCGATCAGGACATCGTCGACGACATCGGCAAGGCGGTTGGCGTGCAGTACGACGACAACGAGGAACTGAAGGGCGAAGCGAAGATCTCCAAGCGCGACAAACATCGCTGGGAGCTCGACCCCGCATCGTCCGAGGACTTCAAGGACCGTTAGTTCGTCACCAGCTGCACGACGAAGCGGGCGCCGCGACCGGGTCCGTCGCTGTGCGCCGTGACGGTCCCGCGATGAAGCTCGGTGAGATGGCGCACGAGCGTCAGCCCCAGGCCGAGGCCTTCGGGCCGCTCGTGAAGCGAGCCCGACGATCGCTTGAACGGCTCGAACACGTGCGGCAGGAACTCCGCCGGAATCCCGCAGCCGGTGTCCTGCACGATGATCCGCACCAGGTCGCCGTCACGAACGGTCTCCACCCGGATCTCACCGCCCGGCGGCGTGAACTTCACCGCGTTGGAGAGCAGGTTGCTCGCGATCTGCTGAAGCCTGACGGCGTCGCCCTGGACGAAGCCGACGGGCATCAGCTGCGCGGTGACGGCGATCCGCTTCGCGGCGATCTCCGGAGCCCACACGTCCAGCGCGCGGCGTATCGGGTCGCGCGGATCGATCTCGGCGGGCTCGAACAGGAGGCCGCCCTGCGCCATCGCGGCCACCTCCGCGGCATCGTCGATGGACTGGCGCAGCCGCGCGGCGTTGCGGCTGACGGTCTCGATCACCTGCCGCATTTTCTCGTTCGTCAGCACGCCCGCCTGCAGCAGGTGCGCCTGCGCGTGAATGATGCCGGCAGGCGTGCGGAGCTCCCCGGTCAGGAGCGCGAGGACGTCGTCCTTGACGCGGCTTTCGGACTCGGCGACCTCGCGCGCCCGATGCTCGGCGCGGAGCTTCTGATCGAGCTGCCGGATGGCAACCGCGATGTCCACGGTCAGAATGCCCGCGAGCGCCGCGCTCGCGACCGCCATGAGCGCGGTGCCGAAGCGTGTATCGAACAGCCCTTCCAGCTCGCCGGCGATGCGCACCCCGCCGAGCACGACCGGCAGCAGGATCGCCACGGGCAGGAAGCGCCTGACGGCGAGGCCCGCGGCGCCCCGATCCGTCAGCAGCGGCATCAATCCGGCCTCGGGCGTGGCGCAGAGGACGCCGGTCGCCAGCGCGCACATCGACATCACCGTCTGGGGCGACATCGCCGTGTACGCCGAGAGACCCCGCACCGTCGACGCACCGAACAGCTCGCCGAGCCCCGCAAGGTACGCGATCGTGGCGGCGAGCAGCGCGAGGCCCTGGGCCACCACTGGCGCGCGGGGCACGACGACGAGCGCGCTGCCGACCAGGGCGAACGCCAGGATTGAATTCGGCGCCGGCAAACCGGGCAGCGTCCCGGCGCCCGAGGTCAGCCCCTCCGGAAGATCTCCGAACCCGAAGTCGGTCTTCGTGAGATAGCCGATGGCCGCGGCGGCCGCAATCGCCACGACGAGCGCGCCGAGGCCGCGCGAGAAGCGAGGGTGTGAGGGGGCGTAGGCGAGCGCAATGCCCGCGGTGAGCAGGCCGAGCGCGCTCATCGGCATCAGCGCGGGCGCCTCGCTGGCAATCGACATCAGCCGCCCGATGCCGAAGAACCACCCCGCAAGACCGGCGATACCGGCGGCGATGGCAATCGCGGCAGCGATCCCGATCGCGATGCGCAGGTGCTCGGCAACGGAGGTCGACGGCGACTCCGGGTTCATGCAGCGTCGGCGGCGGAAGATGCGCTCATGTCGCGAGCCTGTGCTTCACCAGGGCCAGGACCTTGTCGACGACCTGTGCGATCGGCATGCCCGTGGTATCGATCAACACCGCATCGGCGGCCATCGTCAAGGGAGACGCGGTGCGCGTCGTGTCGGACCGGTCGCGCGCGTCGATGGAGGCGGCCACCGCCGCTTCCCCCGCCTTCCCGCCGCTGTGCGCCGGGTCGTTCAGGCGCCGGCGCGCGCGTACCTCCGCGGAGGCATCGAGATAGATCTTCACGTCGGCATCCGGAAAGACGACGGTTCCGATGTCGCGCCCTTCCATGACGACGCCGCCCGGCTCGCCCATGAGGCGCTGGCGCGCGACGAGCACCTCGCGGACGCGCGGTATCCGCGCGACGGCGGACGCCGCCTTGTCGATCTCCGGCGTCCGGATGTCCCGCGTGATGTCGTGGCCGTCGATCGACACGCGCCCCCCCTCGACGCGGATCTGCGATCGCTCCGCCAGCGCCGCGAGCGCCGGCTCGTCGTCGAGCGCGATGCCGTCGTGCACGGCCTTCCACCCGACCGCACGGTACATCGCGCCGGTGTCGACGTGACGATACTGCAGCGCCTCCGCGAGCGTCCTGGCGATGGTGCCCTTCCCCGCGCCGGAGGGTCCGTCGATCGCAACGATCAGCCTCTTCATCCGCAATCTGAAGGTAACATGAGCACGCATGGCAGCGCGGCGCGGCTGGCGCATTCTCGCGGCGGTTCTCGTCGTCGCCGCCGTCCTGACCTGGCTCGCCGCGCCGTACGCCCGCGCGGCGTCGCTGTTCGTGCGGGTGGCGCACGTCGGCGGACGCGTCGGGCAGTTTGCCGCGCAACACGCCCATACGGTCACCGTGATGCCGCCGCACACGGTCGCCACGCGCAGCATCCACTCGATGGGCATCAACGAGCCGCGGCTCACGGCGCTCGCGAAGGACCTGGCCGGCAGCGGCGTGATGGTGATGACCCTGGCGCTCCCGGATCTGATGCGGTACCAGATCACGGTTCGTTCGACCGACGTCATCGAGGACGCGGTGGGCTGGATGGTCGCCAGGCCGGATCTCGCGCCCGACGGCCGCATCGGCCTCATCGGCATCAGCTTCGCGGGCGGGATGTCGGTCGTCGCGGCGGGCCGGCCGTCGATTCGCGACAAGGTGGCGTACGTCCTCTCGTTCGGCGGCCACGCGGACATGCCGCGCGTCATGCGTTACCTGGCGACGGGCGAGGAAGTGCACGTGCCGGGCGTGGAGAATCACCCGCCGCACGACTACGGGGTCGCGGTCATCCTCTACGGCCTCGCGGACCAGGGTATCGTGCCCCGCGAGCAGGTCACGCCGCTGCGCAGGGGGATCGAGACGTTCCTCCTCGCCTCCCAGCTGACGCTCGTGGACATGAACCAGGCGAACGCGACGTTCGAGAAGGCACGCGAGTACGCGAAGACGCTGCCGGAACCCTCTGCCACCTACATGACGTACGTGAACGATCGGAACGTCGGCAAGCTGGGTCCCGCGCTCGTGCCGTATCTATCCGCGCTCGGTGCGGATTCGCCGACGCTCTCGGCCGACCGGATGCCGAACGCGCCGGCGGCGCCCGTCTTCCTGCTGCACGGGTTGGGAGATACAGTGATCCCCGCGGCGGAGTCGGTGATGCTGGCGGACTACCTGGGGAAGAAAGGTGCGGACGTGCACCTGCTGCTGAGCGACCTCATCACGCATGCGGAGATCGACCGCGCGGCGGCGGCAACCGAGACGATGAAGCTCGTGGCCTTCTGGGCCGACGTGCTCAAGCGGTGAATATCGGCCCGTTCACTGTTGGTTCAGCATTCGCTCGCGCGTCGCCTTGAACTCGTTCCCCGGTTTCCACTCCGGATACTTGTCCGCCTGCGCCACGCGGTAGCCGACGGCGAAGAACACCTTCAGGTCGTCGGCCGCGCCGCTCAAGTCCCAGTCCGGCTTCACCACGTCGGTCGGCTTGTGATAGTCGTGCTCCGTGTAGTCGTCCCTCACCTGCGTGCCGTACTCCGGCGGCTTGCCGACGAAGTCCGTCCCTTCGTCGGGATCGAGCGCGGGAACGCCCTGCTTCGCGAAGTTGAAATGATCCGACCGGTAGTAGAAGCCCTTCTCCGTCTCCGGGTCCGGACGGATCACGCGTCCCTGTTCGGCGGCGGCGGCGCTGGCGTAGTTGTCCAGCTCTGACGCACCGTAGCCGATCAGCGTCAGGTCCTTCGTCCGGCCGTGCACGTTGAGGCCGTCCATGTTGATGTTCGCGAGCGTCTTGCGGAGCGGATAGATGGGCGTCACCGAGTAGTACTGCGAGCCGAGCAGCCCCTGCTCTTCCGCCGTGACCGACAGGAAGAGGATCGATCGCTTCGGCGCGGGCGAGACCTTCGTGAACGCGCGCGCGAGCTCCAGCAGGCCGCCGACGCCGATCGCGTTGTCCTTCGCGCCGTTGTAGATGCGATCGCCGTTGACATCGGGCCCGACGCCGAGATGATCCCAGTGCGCCGTGTAGACGATGTACTCGTCCTTCAGCGCCGGGTCGTTCCCCTCCAGCTTCGCGACGACGTTCTGCGAGTCGATCGTGCGCAGCGTGTTCCGGATCGTCATCGACGCCGTGACGCCGAGCGGCACCGGCGTAAACGCGCGCGTTGCCGCCTGCTGCTTCAGCGCGTCGAAGTTCCGGCCGGCCATCTGCATCAGCGCCTTCGCCTGATCGAGCGTGATCCACCCCTCGACGTTGACCCGTCCCATGTTCTTGTCGGGCGTGACCAGGTCGAACTGCTCGGTCGTCTTCGCCTGCACGACCTCGAAGGGATACCCGGCGGGACCTGTCTCGTGGACGACCAGCACGCCGGCCGCGCCCTTCTGCATGCCGATCTCGTACTTGTACGTCCAGCGGCCGTAGTAGGTCATCGCCTTGCCGCCGAACGCCTTCTCATCGCCGGCCACCGGCGGATCGTTGACGAGCATGACGAGCGTCTTCCCCTTGACGTCGAGCCCCTTGTAGTCGTCCCAGTTGTATTCGGGCGCCACGATGCCGTAGCCGACAAACACCAGTTCGGAACGATCGAGGCTCGCCGAGTCGGCGACGTGCTTCGTCCACGCGACGACATCGTCTTTCCACTCGAGCGTGCGGCGCTGGCTTCCCTTCTGGAACACGAGCGGCGCCGCCGCCGGCGTGATGCCGACAAGCGGCACCTTCTGGATGTAGGTGCCGTCGGCGTTGCCGGGGCCGAGGCCGAGCATCCTGAACTGATCGACGAGGTAGCGGACCGTCAGCTCCTCGCCCTTCGTGCCGGGGCCGCGCCCTTCGTACTCGTCGGACGACAGGACGCGCGTGTGCGCGAGAACGGCCTGCGGATCGACCGACGGCAGCTGCGCGAGCGGCACCTGCTGCGGCGTCGCGGGCGCCTTCGAACACGCGCAGGCGATCGCGATCAGCAGGGCGAGACGAATGCGGCTCTCCATAGCATGTGATTATAGAAGCGTGAGCGACGAGGGAAGCGGCATCCGCCTTCAGAAGATCATTTCGCAGGCGGGCATCGCCTCGCGGCGCGCGGGCGAGAAGCTGATCGCCGAAGGACGCGTGACGGTCAACGGCCACACCGTCCTCGAGATGGGCACCAGGGCGGATCCCTCGCGCGACGACATCCGTGTCGACGGCCGGCGCATCAAGCCACCGGAGCGCCACCGCTACATCCTGCTCTACAAGCCGGCCGGCTACATGACGACGCGCTCCGATCCGCAGCGTCGCCGGACGGTGATCGACCTCCTCCGCGGCGTGAAGGAATACGTCTATCCCGTCGGCCGTCTCGACTACGACACGGAGGGGCTGCTGCTGCTCACCAACGACGGCGACCTGGCGGCGAAGCTGACGCATCCGCGGCACGAGGTCGATCGCACCTACGACGCGCGCGTCGCCGGCATGCCGGACGACGAGGCGGTCGAGCGGCTGCGCCGCGGCATCCCGCTGGACGGACGCCGCACGATGCCCGCCGACGTCCTGCTGATCAACAAGGGGCGCCGGGACGAGGACGGCGTGCTGCTCGTCACCATCCGCGAGGGGCGCAACCGCCAGGTCCGCCGCATGCTCGAGGCCGTCGGGCACCCGGTGCGGTCGCTGAAGAGGATCCGGTTCGGCCCGATCTCGGACAGGAGGCTGAAGCCCGGTGACTGGCGGGAGTTGACCTCGGACGAAGTGGAAAAGTTGAAGAAGTGGAAAAGTGGAAAAGTAAGTCGGAAAGTGAAAAGTAAAACGCCGGGTATCTGATCGGACTGGTGTTCTTCGGACTGGGTTCGACCGTGTTCGCGTACCTGTGGTTCACATCACGCTACATCCCTCGGGCGCTGGCCAGCCTGGGCCTCTTCTCGTCGCTGCTGGTCGCCATCGTCACGCCGGCGGTCATGGCAATCCCGAGTCTCGGCGCGATCGTGATACCGCTCTACTTCGCGCCGATCTTCATCTTCGAAGTCACGCTGGGCTTCTGGTTGCTGTTCAAGGGCTTGCACGCGCGTGGCGAAGTACCCAGGCGTACTTAAAACTTACTTTTCCACTTCTTCCACTTCTTCCACTTCTCCACTTTCCTCGCCCTCCTCCCGCAACGGCAGCATCTCCTCAGCCGGCGTCTGCTCGATGAGGCGCGCCGGCGGATCGAAGCCGAGCGCTTCGGCCATGTCCTCGATCTTCGGCAGGTCGGTCAGGTCGTTCAGGCCGAATCGAATCAGGAACTCCTTCGTCGTCGCGTAGAGAAACGGCCGGCCGACGACGTTCTTGCGGCCGACGATCTTGATCAGGTGGCGCTCGAGCAGCGTCGAGAGCACGCCCGAGGTGTTGACGCCGCGAATCTCGCCGACCTCGAGCGCGGTGATCGGCTGCTTGTAGGCGATGACCGCCAGCGTCTCGAGCCCCTGCACCGTCAGCTTCTGCGCCGAGCGTTCGTGAAACAGGCGCCGCACCCATTCGTGGAGCTCGGGGCGCGTCAGGATCTGATATCCGCCCGCTACCTCCACGAACTGCAGGCCGGGCCGCGAGTCGTAGTCGGCCTTGAGCGCCTCGACGGTCGCCTTCACGTCTTCCTTCGGCTCGTCGGCGAGCAGCCTGTACAGCGTCTTCGGCGTCAACGGATCGGGCGACGCGAAGATCAGCGCCTCGACGATGGCCTTCAATTCCGCGGACACGACTCGTGTGGTTTCGCTCATCTCTCCTCCGGCGGTTCGGCTCCGTACGTGGGGCGGGTTCCGCGACGCGACCGGTGCCGCCGCGTTGCGGACCCGCCATCATGCGGACCCGTCATCACGGCTGCGGGTCTCCGATCGGATGCGGCGCGTCGGCCGGACGCGCCCGCTTGTAGACGCGGATGGTGCCCGAACCGGCGGACTGGTAGACGCGAACGAGCTTCAGCCGGATCATCTCGAGCAGCGCGAGGAACGTCACGATCACGAAGCTGCGCGAGCCGTCGCCGTCGGCGAACAGGTCCTCGAACCCGCACGCCTCCGTCTCGGACAGCCGCTGGAGCAGCTGCTCGATGCGCGCCTCGATGGGAATCTCCTCTGGCGGCAGCACCATCGGCGGCCGCCGGCTGGCGCGCTCCAGCACGCCCTTGAACGCCGCGAGGAGGCTGAAGAGATCCACCTCGAGCTCCGGCTCGTACTCCTCGCCCGCCGCGTCCGCGACGCGCGCGTCGGGCCGCATGAACTGCGCGCTGCGCAGCGTCTCGCGTTCGTGGAGCAGCTCCGCCGCCGCCTTGTACTTCTGGTGCTCGAGGAGCCGGCGCACCAGCGCCTCGCGCGGGTCCTCCTCCACCTGGTCGTCCTGCGTCGGATCCGCCCGCGGCAGCAGCATCCGCGACTTGATGTGAATCAGCGTGGACGCCATGACGAGGAACTCGCCGGCGACGTCGAGGTTCAGCTCCTGCATCAGCGCGATGTACGAGAGGTACTGCTCGGTGATGAGCGCAATCGGGATGTCGTAGACGTTCAGCTCGTTCCTGCGAATGAGGTGGACCAGCAGGTCGAGCGGCCCCTCGAAGGTATCGAGCTTGACCTTGTACGCGTCGGGCGACGACTCGAAGTCGACGTCAGCCACGGCCGGGGCAACCACGGAGGCCGCGGACGCGGCCAACACGAAGCGCACGAAGACTTCCCGAGGTCAGGTCAGTGCGACGCGAGGCTGGTTTCCGGAGTTCAGTCGACGTGTGATTCATGAGACACCAAACCAAGTGCACTTCGTGTGCTCCGTGGGTGCACCCGAAGGGTGCCTTCGTGGTTCTCCCAGGCGTCAGTATCGAAGCCGGACCGCGTCGCGGACGCGTTCCATCGTCTGCTGCGCGATGCCGCGCGCGCGGCGCGATCCTTCGACCGCGATCTCGCGAATCCGTTCCGGCCGGCTCATCACCGCGCGGCGCCGCTCGCGCATCGGCTCGAGCACCGCGTTGACGGCGGCGGCCAGCTTCGTCTTCACCTCGACGTCGCCGACCTTGCCGGCGCGGTAGCGCGTCTTCAGGTCCTCGACGTCGGCGGTGTTCGCGTTGAACGCGTCATGGTACATGAACACCGGGTTGCCTTCGACCGTGCCGGGGATGTCGGCGCGAATCCGCTTGGGATCCGTGTACATCTGCCGCACCTTCTTCGTCACGTCCTCGGCGCCGTCGCTGAGATCGATCGTGTTGCCGTAGCTCTTGCTCATCTTCCGGTTGTCGAGGCCCGGCAGGCGGGGCGTCGGCGTCAGCAGCGGCTGCGGCTCGACGAAGATCTCGCCGTAGAACTGGTGGAAGCGGCGCACGACCTCGCGCGACAGCTCGAGGTGCGCGACCTGGTCCTCGCCGACCGGCACGAACTTGCCGTCGTAGATGATGACGTCGGCCGTCTGCAGCAGCGGATAGCTGAGAAAGCCGAGAGTCGACAGATCCTTCTCGGACAGCTGTTCGCGCTGCTCCTTGTAGGTGGGCACGCGTTCCAGCCACGGGATGGGCACGACCATCGAGAGCAGCAGGAACAGCTCCGCGTGCTCGGGGACGAGCGACTGGATGAAGATGGTGCTCCGCTCGGGATCGATGCCCGCGGCGAGCCAGTCGGCGACGTTGTCGAGCGCCCCGGCCGTGATGCCCGAGGTGTTGGCGTATTCGCTCGTCAGCGCGTGCCAGTCGGCGACGAAGTAGAAGCAGTCGTAGCGTTCCTGAAGGGCGACCCAGTTGGTGAGCGCGCCGACGAGGTGGCCGAGATGCAGCTTGCCCGTCGGGCGCATGCCGCTGACGACGCGAGCGCGGGAGTCACCGGCGTTCACGGCATGTTCTCACAACAGCATCGAGAGCAGGAACCGTGCGGGCGGCGTGATGATCGTCGTCAGGATGCCGGTGAACATCAAGCCGTAGAGAATCATGAAGCCGTACGGCCGGAGGCTCTCGTAGGCATCGGCGACCGGACCGCGGAGCACGCCGGCGAGCACGTTGCCTCCGTCGAGCGGAGGCACGGGCACCATGTTGAAGACCGCCAGCAGGACGTTGAGCAGCACGGCCTGATACAGGAACGCGGCGAGCGGCGCCAGCGTCGCGGCCTCGACGCCGCCGGCGACCGGAACCACGTGCAGGAGCACCGATGCCAGGATCGCGAGCACGACGTTGCTGGCCGGCCCCGCCGCGGCGATCAGCATGTACTTCCGCTTCCAGTGGCCCTTCAACCGCGTGATGTTGACGGGCACGGGCTTCGCCCAGCCGAGCACCGGCACGTTCGTGACCATCGCGATCAGCGGGAACAGGATGGTGCCTATCGGGTCGACGTGAACGGCCGGATTGAGCGAGACCCGGCCCAGCAGCCGCGCGGTCGGGTCGCCGAGCCGGTCCGAGGTGAACGCGTGGGCCGCCTCGTGAACCGTCAGCGAGAAGATGAGGACGACGAACTCGATGAAGATGCGGGAGAAGTCGAGACCGGCCGGCAAGGCGCCAAGCGTACTAGAACTGCTGGGTTTTCTCCAACGTGAAGGCGCCGACCGCGCAGACGAGACCGACGAACATCAGCGCAAGACCAGTGATGGACACCGGCGCCGCCCACAGCAGCAGCGCGCCGGCCAACATGAGAAGCACGCGGATGAGAATGTGAAGTACGTCGGGTCGAATTGACGTCATGTCGCTCCCGGGCGGGAGCAGTGCAATTCGAACGCCGCGTGTCCGCGCGTGTCGCGCGGAGACGTCAATGCGAGTTGGCGCGCGCCGCGAGGTAGGCGTCGAACAACGTAAAGCCGAACTGCCGAGCTCGCCTGAACGCCTTGTAGAACCGAACCAGCCTCCGCACCCTGTGGTCTCCCTTCTGTCTTTCGGAGTGTGGAATGCTCAGCTGTAGATCCGCTATTGCTCCCGCGTGCTGGACAGCGTATCGTTGCGCGAGTCAGGGGGCGTTTGCATCATGACGGCCACCGGGCGCAAGCCACTCTCGTTCCAGCAACGAAACCTGCACCTTCCCCTTCGACCGCTTCGCATCCAGTCCATCGCACGCACGCCGGCGCGCCAGCCGGCCGATCAGAAACTCGTCGAGCGCGTCCGCCGGGAATTCAGCGACATGCGCGGCCTGTCGCCGACCATTGCGCAGGCACGCAGACTCTTCAACCTGGCCGACGACGAGTGCCTCGGAATCTTCGCACAGTTGCTGCAGGAAGGATTCCTCGACCTCTGCGCCGACGACCGCTACCGGCTGAAGGCGCGGTCGAGCTCGCGCATCTAGCCTGCGGGGCGCGCCGCGAATTTACGCGGACTTCGCGAAATAATCGATGACCGCGGCGGCGGCCTTGGGTCCGACCACGGCGTCGAGCTCCTCGCGGGTGGCGCGGCGGACGCCCGCGAGGCTGCCGAACCTCGTCAGCAGCGCCCGGCGGCGGCGCGGGCCGATGCCCGGCACGTCATCGAGCTGCGAGCGCAGATCGCGCATCGACCGCGCCTTGCGGTGAAAGGTCACCGCGAAGCGATGCGCTTCGTCGCGGATCCGCTCGATCAGCAGCAGCGCGGGGTCGTTGTCGGGGAGCGCAATCGGCTCCTGGCGGTCGCGCGTGAAGAGCAGCTCCTCCTTCTTCGCGATGCCGATGGCCACGAGGTTGCCGAGGCCAATCTGCTCGAGCCCGTCGTAGGCGGCCGTGAGCTGCCCCTTGCCGCCGTCGATCAGGATCAGGTCGGGGAACGGCCCACCATCCTCGAGCACCTTGCGATAGCGCCGCTGGACCACCTCGCGCATCGCCGCGAAGTCGTCGGAACCGAGCCGGGCGGGATTTAACCCGCCCCTGATCCGAAACTTCCTGTACTCAGACTTCTTCATTCTCCCGTCTTCACACACCACCATCGAGGCGACGGTCTCGCTGCCCTGGATCGTCGAGATGTCGAAGCATTCGATCCGGCGCGGCACGGACGGGAGGCCGAGGACCGACCGGAGCGTCTCGAGCGCGTCGAAGTGGGCGGCGATATTCTCGTTGAACCGCGTGCGGTACGAGAGCTCCGCGTTCCTCGTGGCGAGCTCGACGAGCGCCTTCTTGTCGCCGCGCTGCGGGACGAGAATCCTGACGCGGCGGCCCGCGCGCGACGAGAGCCACTCCTCCATCGCCTCACCGTCCTCGATCTCGATGGGCACGTCGACCTCCGCCGGCGGCACCCGCATCTCGTAGAACTGCTGCAGGGTCGCCTGGAGGACGTCGGCGTCGCGCACCGCGATGCCGCCGGGATCGGTGACGAGCTCGAGGCGCTCGATCACGCGGCCGCCGCGCATCGAGAACACCTGGATGGCGCTCCCGCTCGGGCCGACCTTGACGCCGAAGACGTCGCGATCGCCGAGCTGCGCCGTCGCGACCTTCTGCTGACGGTCGCGGAGAATCTGCACCGTGCGCAGCGCGTCGCGCAGCTGCGCCGCCTCCTCGAAGCGCTGATCCTCGGACGCGCCGACCATCCGCTCGCGGAGCGTGTCGATCAGCTCGTCGTTGCGCCCCTCGAGCAGCAGCCTCGCGTTCGCTACGGCCACCCCGTACTGTTCCTGGCTGCAGATCTCCGCCACGCACGGCGCAATGCAGCGCTTGATGTCGTATTCGAGGCACGGGCGCGCGCGCTGCCCCGTGATCACCTCGTTACACGAGCGGATGCCGAACAGCCGGTGCCCAAGCCCCATCGTCCGGCGGGCGATCTTTGCAGGGAGAAACGGACCGGCATAAAAATCACCGTTGCGTTCGACGCGCCGGGCGACGACCATACGCGGGAACGCTTCGCTCATGGTCAGCTGGAGGAACGGGTAGTTCTTGTCGTCGCGCAGCAGGATGTTGTATTTCGGCGAGCGCTCCTTGATCAAGTTGTTCTCTAGGGCGAGCGCCTCCATCACGGAGTCGGTGACGATGACTTCAACCGACGTGATTTCGTCGAGCAGCGCGTCGTGACGCGGGCTCATGCCCCAAGCCGCGAGATAGCTGCGGACGCGGTCGCGCAGCGCGCGCGCCTTGCCCACGTAAATCGTCTCGCCAGCCCGGTTGACCCACAGATACACGCCGGGCTGCTCGGGCAACCGCGCGATCTGCTCCTTGAGGTCCTGGATGGGCATGGGCTACTATGGCGAGTTTAGTTCCTACGACGGAAACCCTTAACTATACCAAAGCATGACGGTTACCGGGCTCATTGGAAAGGTGTGCATGTGGCCGCTGCGCGCGATCATCGACGCGTGCGTGGCGCTCGGCATCCATCCCAACACGCTGACGCTCGTCGGCGTGCTGATCAATGTCGTGGCGGCGTGCGCGCTGGCGGTCGACCGGTTCCTGCTGGCCGGCGTGATCATGATCGTCGCCAACATCTTCGATTTCATCGACGGCAAGGTCGCGCAGCAGACCAACACCGTCTCGCGCTTCGGCGCCTTCTGGGATTCGACGCTCGACCGGTTTTCCGACATCGCGCTCTTTCTCGGCCTGATCTATCTCTACGCGAGGATGGGACGCACCGATTACGTGATGGTGGCGTCGCTCGCGATGATGTTCTCGATCATGACGAGCTACGCGCGGGCGCGCGCCGAATCGCTCATCGAGAAGTGCAAGGTCGGTTTCATGGAGCGCCCGGAACGGATCGTCCTGTTCATGATCGGCGCGTTCACCAACCGCATGGGCGCCGTGCTGTGGGTGATCCTGATTCTCGCGATCTTCACGGTCGCCGACCGCATCTACTACACGTATCTCGTGCTGAACGCGCGCCCGATACCGCGTGGACGCAGCCCCATCACGAAGGTCTTCACGCGGGCGTTCTTCTGGACCGACGAGCGTACGACGCTCCCCTACGACCTGATGGTGGTTGCGATCCTGGCGTTCGTGTGGCTGACCCCTCCAATCTGGATCAACGACCCGACGGCGCCGAGCATGGGGCTGTGGGCGTTACTGGAACCCTGAGGTTCGCAGGTTCGCGGGTTCGCGGGTTCGCCTACGACACTTTGCGCTTGCGCGCGCCGTTCGCGGTCTTGGTTTTTGCGACGGCCGCGACCTTCTTCAATTCGGCCTTCGCCGGCTTCTTCTTGTCCTGGCTGACCGAGTCGAGGCTGCGCTTGAGCGCCTCCATCAGGTCCACGACGCGCGCGGGCTCGGCCACCTCGGGCGCGACAATCTCCTCGCCGGCAATCTTCGCGTCGATGATCTTCCGAAGGCCTTCCTTGTACTCGTCCTTGTAGTCCTTCAGGTTGAGCTCCGCGTCGAAGGTGGCGATCACCTGCTTCGCGAGCTTCATTTCCTCGGGCTTGACCTTCGACGGCACCGAGTTGAGCTCCTCGATCTGGTCGATGCTGCGGATCTCGGCGTCGTGATGCAGGGTGTACATCACGATCCCCTTCTTCTTCGGGCGCACGGCGACGAGGTACTCGCGGCCGTAGAGCGCCATCTTGCCGATGCCCGCCTTCCCCGCCATCCCTTCGCGCATCACCGCGAACGCCTCCGCCGCCATTGGACCGTCGGGCGCCAGGTAGTACGCGCGATCGACGTAGATGGGATCGATCTCGGTGTCGTTCGCGAACTGGACGAGGTTGATGACGCGCGTCGACTCGACGCGCACCTTCTGGATGTCCTCGTCCGACACGACGACGTAGCGCCCCTTTTCGAACTCGTAGCCTTTCACGAGCTCGCTGTTGGGCACCTCGCGCTCGCAGTGCGGGCACCAGCGCTTCTGCTGGATGCGCGTCTGGCACTCGGCGTGGAGCTGGTTGAAGGAGATGGTTTCGGAGGACTCGGTCGCCGGGAACACCTTGACCGGGATGTTGACCAGGCTGACCTTCAGGAACCCTTTCCAGGTCGGTCGTGGTGGCATATGCCCGACATTATCCGTTTGGTTTGCACATTTCTTCAATGACGAAGCGCGGCCAGCTGCCGTGCGACGGTCGCCAGCCTGGGAATGGTCGAACCGGGAACGCCTTCGAAGCCGCGGACGCCACGCGGGTACCAGCGGAGCACGTCGCCCGGCGAGAGCAACTCGGTCTGTTTTCCGACGGCGTCGCCGGTCGCAATGCCCTTGACGCAACCAAGGACCCGATCTGCCGTCAAACGGCGTCAGCTTCATCGCGGCTGCCCAGGTCGAGCCCGGTGCCGCCGATGCGGATAGTGCGAGCCTTGATCTGATCGCGGAGAAGGCGCCGAGCCTGGCCGTACAGCGTCCCCGGCACGTGCAGCCGCCTCGCGATGTTGCGGAAGTGCGAGATGAGGACGAGCGTCACCGAGCCCTCTTCCTTCCACGCGACCGCGGAAATCTGCGCCCATTTCATGAACCCGGTGTCGGACCAGACCCCGTCTCGATAGAAGCCGCGCGCAATGCGCGTGCTCAGCGGAAACGCCACGCCGTAGTACAGGAACATCATCGTCTCGCCGAGCAGCTGGTCCATCGGCCGGTGAAACACCCAGCGTTTCAGCGCGAAGAGCAGCGCCAGCGTGAACGCCAGCGCGAGGCTGAAGCCGTAGAACCGCGGCTTCTCGCCCTGCCAGATCAGGAGCGCGGAGCGCTTGCGCACGGCGAATCGCAGCAGGTCGGCGGCCACCACCATGTTGGCGACGAAGAAGCCGACGCCGAACAGGAAGAGAATCCACTGCAAGAGCTGCTGCAGGCCCATGGGTCTAACGCTTCCCGGACCCGGCTTGCCCCGAGCGGAGTCGAGGGGGATCCGGGATCCGGGATCCGACGGCGCTCGATTCCCCCGTTTTCGCCGAGCGTGAGAGGTCGGGATCGAAGCACGCGCGGCAGCGCGCCTCGTAGGTGCCCTGCGCCCCGAGCAGGACGCGGTCGCCGCCCGGCACGATCCGCTGCGTGTGGTTCGCGGGGTTGCCGCACACCATGCAGATCGCCAGCGTCTTGGTGATGTACTCCGCGATCGCCAGCAGCTGCGGCATCGGCTCGAACGGCTTGCCGAGGTAATCCTGGTCGAGCCCCGCGACGATCACCCGCTTGCCGCGGTCGGCGAGCGCGTTGACGACGGCAGGCAGGTCCTGGTCGAAGAACTGCCCTTCGTCGATGCCGACCACCTCCGTGTCGTCCTCCACCAGGTCGAGCAGCGTGCGCGAACTGGCCACGACGCGCGACGCAATCCGCATCTCGCTGTGCGAGACGATCGCGTCCTCCGCGTACCGCGTGTCGACGGCTGGCTTGAAGATCTGGACCTTCTGGCGCGCAATCTGCGCCCGCCGCAGGCGGCGGATCAGCTCTTCGCTCTTGCCGCTGAACATGCTGCCGACGATGACTTCGATCCAGCCCTGGTTGGGCTGTTGGCGAACTACGTCCATGCGGAAATTCCCGATTCCCAACGCCCGACTCCCAGGACGGCCCTACCCAACCAAATTGACCCGGCTCATGCGCGCGCGAGGTATTCGCCGGTCTCGGTGTTCACGCGGATCATGTCGCCCGGGTTGATGAACGGCGGCACGCTGACGACCAGCCCGGTCTCGAGCGTTGCGGGCTTGACCTGGTTGCTGGCGGTCGCGCCCTTGATGCCCGGCACCGTGTCGAGCACCTTCAGATCGACGGTCTGCGGCAGCTCGATGCCGACGGGCTCGGTCCCATAGAACTCGACGTTGATGGTCATCTCCGCCTTCAGGTAGTTCACCGAGTCGCCGAGCGCCTCGCTGTTGATGTGGGTCTGTTCGTACGACGAGGTATCCATGAAGTAATAGTCTTCGCCGTCCTTATACAGGTACTGCATCTCGCGCTCGTCCAGCGTCGCGCGCTCCACCGAATCCTCGGACCGCAGCTTCTGGTCGGCCAGCGCGCCGCTGCGGATGTTCCGGAACTTCACGCGGACGAAGCCGCGGAGGTTGCCGGGGGTGACGTGCTGGAGCTCGAGGACCCGGAACAGGTCCTGGTCCATCTTGACGAGCATCCCCTTTTTCAAACGCGTCGCTTGTATAGTCGCCATAATCCCGGTTGTGGGGTGGGTGTCCACCATCCACCCATCCACCATCCAGCCAATCATACCGAATGGCTATGCTAGATTACGGTCATGGCGTTTGCGCGCTGGGATCCAATCCGGGATCTGCTGGCCATCCAGCAGCGCCTGGACCGCTTCGCGCCCGCCCCGTCCGGGTGGATTCCGCCGATCGACGTCCACGAGACCGCCGATGAGTACGTGATCTCGGCGGAGCTTCCGGGGCTCGCCCGCGATGACGTGGAGATCCAGGTCCTCGAGGGCCGCATCCAGATTTCCGGCCAGCGCCGCGAACGCGACGTGCCGTGCGAGCAGTATCACCGCGTCGAGCGCGGGCACGGCAGCTTCAGCCGGACGCTCGATCTTCCGCACCCGGTGGACGAGGCGCGCGTGAGCGCGGATCTTCACGACGGCCTGCTGACCATCATCTGCCCGAAGGCGACCGAAGGGAGCGCGCGCCGCATTCGCGTGTCGTGACCGTGCGAGCACCACGCCTTGTCTTCGCGTTGCTGATCCTGGCGTGCGGCTTCCTCGCGGGGCTGGTCCTGTCGGGCCGCACGCGCGCCACGACGACCGAGGCGGCCGCGCCGCCGGCGCAGGCCGCGGCCTCGCGTCCCGCGCCGGTGCAGGCGCAGCTGCCGGTTCCACAGGGACTGCCCGACTTCAGCGGCGTCGCCGCGCGCACCGTCCCCGCGGTCGCCAACATTTCGTCCACGCAGGTCATCGCCCGGCAGAACTCGCCGTTCTCGAACGACCCGTTCTTCCGGAATTTCTTCGGCGACGACAGCGACCTGTACGGTCCGCAGCGCGACGTCGAGCGCAGCCTCGGCTCGGGCGTCATCGTCAGCCCCGACGGCTACATCCTGACCAACAACCACGTGGTCGCGGGCGAGCAGGGGCGCATCTCGCTGCGCCAGCTGCCGGCGATCACCGTGTCGCTCGGCGACAAGCGCGAGCTGCGCGCGCAGATCGTCGGCGTCGATCCGACCATCGACCTCGCGCTCCTCAAGATCAACGCGACCAACCTGCCGACGATGCCGTGGGGCGATTCCTCGCAGCTGAAGGTGGCGCAGTGGGTGCTGGCGATCGGCAACCCGTTCCAGCTCAATCAGACCGTGACGCTCGGCATCGTCTCGGCGCTCGGGCGCACGAGCCTCGGGATCTCCGGCTACGAAGACTTCATCCAGACCGACGCGGCGATCAACCCGGGCAACTCGGGCGGCGCGCTCATCAACACGCGCGGCGAGCTGGTCGGCATCAACACCGCGATCTTCAGCGAGAGCGGCGGCTACCAGGGCATCGGGTTCGCCATCCCCAGCAACCTGGCGCGCCGCGTCGTCAGCGATTTCCTGAAGTACGGCGAAGTGCGCCGCGGGGGCATCGGGTACGTCGAGATTGCGGCGTTCACGACGCAGGAAGCCGCCGAGCTGGGCGCGCCGAACGCGCGCGGCGTGCTCGTGCAGCGGATGCGCCGCGACGCCTCGGCATTCGAGGCCGGTCTCCGCCCCGGCGACATCATCGTCGGCTTCAACGGGGCGGCCATCACGGAGGGCGGACCGCTGACGCGGTTGATCCAGGACGCGGCCATCGGCAGCACCGCCACGATGGACATCATCCGCGACGGCCGCCGCATGCAGCTCAGGATCCCGATCGTCCGCGCGACGGAGCAGTGAACCTTCCTCCAAACTGGCCGCTGGTGACGCTGGCGCTCGCGCTGGCGCTGATTGCCTCGTACGTCGTCGCGGACGTCGTTTCGCGGATCGCGCAATCGATCCTCCACGCCATCATCGAGGACCGCGAGGTCCAGGAGCAATTCGTCGATCGCCCCCGGCGCATCGTGCAGCTGATGGTGTTCCTCGTCACCGCGTCGGCGCTCGCGTCGCCGGCCGTGAAGCTCGCAGGCTACCGCACGAGCTTCGGCGGCAACCCCGACGCGCTGCTCCGCTGGTTCCTCGACGCCGGCCTTCGTATCGTCGTCATCGCCGCCGCGGCCTACTTCGTCATCCGCATCGGCTCGGCGGCGGCGCGCCGCTTCGAGCGCGAGATGAGCCGCGGCACCGGCCTCGACGTCATCGAGCGGACCAAGCGCGCGCAGACGCTCGGACGCCTGATTCAGAAAGCGCTCTCGGTGCTGGTGATCGGCATCGCAGCGCTGATGATCCTGCGGGAGCTGCGCGTCGACATCACGCCGGCGCTGACGGGCGCCGGCATCGCGGGGCTGGCGATCGGCTTCGGCGCGCAGAACCTCGTGCGCGACGTCATCTCCGGATTCTTCCTGATCCTCGAAGATCAGGTGCGGCTCGGCGATCTGGCGCGGATCAACGGCGTCGGCGGCACCGTCGAGCAGATCAACCTGCGTACGATCGTGCTGCGCGACGGGGAAGGCGCCGTGCAGGTGTTCCCCAACGGCACGATCGCGTCGCTCGCCAACCTGAGCAAGCAGTACGCGTACGCGGTCGTGG
>Ga0137418_10001091_pt1 | contig 24824 bp, 22 predicted proteins | sample CZODoug3_1_2_16f_FD_122242 | JGI IMG/M metagenome (GOLD analysis project Ga0137418, IMG submission 122242) | Vadose zone soil fungal communities from Angelo Coast Range Reserve, California, USA - CZODoug3_1_2_16fungal (Hybrid Assembly) | ecosystem: Environmental > Terrestrial > Soil > Vadose...
TGCTGCCGGCGATTGAACAGGCGCTCGAATCATCGGTGGCGGATCGCCCTGACGTTCACATGGCGCTGGCGCTCGCCTTGCCGCCGGAGCGACCGGGTCTCCCCGATGATCTCCATCTCCATGCCCACCTTCGCGGCAGCGTCGCACGACGGTTTGGCGATCGGTTTGCGGCGATCGGCATGTTCGACGCCGGCCATGCCGCGGGACTCATGGCGCTGTCCGCGGCGATGCGCAAGATGTCCGACGGCGATTTCGAAGCCTGTGTCGTGGCGGGGGTCGAGTCATACATCGGTCCCGAGACGCTCGAATGGCTCGAGGAGACCGAGCAGCTTCATGGCGCGGGGGCGCTCAACAACGCGTGGGGCTTCGTCCCGGGCGAGGGGGCGGGTGCCGTTCTTCTGGCCGTCGACAGCGTCGTGGAGCGCGCGCACGGCGATCCGTGCGCGGAAGTGCTGAGCGTGGGCCTCGGTTTCGAAGAGAACCGGATCAGGACGCCCACGGTCTGCGTCGGCGAAGGCCTGACCGCCGCGTTTCGGGAAGGGCTTGGCGGCCTGCCCGTCGACGCGAAAATCACGGATGTGTACTGCGACATGAACGGCGAGCCGTACAGGGCCGACGAGTACGGGTTCGCGTGCCTCAGGACGAAGGACCGGTTCGTCTCGGCCTCGGACTTCGTGGCGCCTGCCGACTGCTGGGGCGACGTATCGGCCGCGTCCGCGCCGCTCGGCCTGGTGCTCTCCGCCGTCGCGTCCGCGAAGGGGTATGCCGGAGGGCCCTACGCGTTCCTCTGGGCCAGCTCGGACAGCGGAGAACGCGGTGCGGCGCTGCTGGCGCTGCGGGTGCAACGCGACCCGTTCAGCGCGTGAGCGGCTCGCGCGGCTCGACTGAAACCCGCCGCGCCGCCACTCGCTGTTCGATCCAACTTTTGCGGACGTTGACCTCCATGACAGCGGTTCGCCCCCCGAACCAGCTTGTCGATGGAGTTTCACATGAACCGCTTGATTTCCGGAATCCTCGTCGCCGGCATGCTCCCGCTGATCGCGGCATGCGGCGCGATGACGGGTATTGAACCGTCATCCACCGCCGACTCGGCATCGATTGCCTCGCCGGCACCACCGCCGCTTCCTCCGCCGGTCACGCCACCGCCGGCCGCAGCGCCGGCTCCCGCGCCGCCTGCAGCGCCCGCGCCGCCTGCAGCGCCCGCACCTGCGCCCGCGCCCGCGCCGGTGCCCGCGCCACCTCCGAGACCGGTGCCGGCTCCCGTCCCGACGCCTTCGCCCGTGCCGACACCCGGTCCGCCCGCGACAGTGCCACCGACGGACCCGACTCGGCCTCCAGGAACGACGCCGCCGCCGGCGAGCGATCCCGGAAAGCCTCCGACGACCACTCCCGTACCGCCGCCCGTGCTGACGCCGGTACCGTTCCCGTTCCCGCCGCCGGTGCTCACGCCGATACCGATTCCGCCGCCGCCGGTACTCACGCCGGTGCCGCTCCCGCCGGTACCGCCGCTACCACCGGTGCTCACGCCGGTGCCGCTGCCGCCGCCCGTGTTGACGCCGGCACCGCCGATCCTCACGCCGGCGCCGCCGGTCATCGCGCCGGCACCACCGATCCTCGCGCCGGCACCGCCGATAGTCGTTTCGCCCCGCTGAGCCGGTCCGCGCGGACCGGATGCCCATGAAGGAGCTGCGCGGACGTTCGATCGACGTCCGCGCGGCGTTACACCAACAGGGCCGCCCGACGGGCGGCACGTCGCAGGAGCACTGATGCCGTTTCACCGAATCGTGCCGTACGTCCTGATGCCGTTGACGATCGTGGCGCTGCTGCCAGGCATCGCCGCGGCGCAGGCTGCCGCCGCCGACACGGGCCTTTCACCACGACAGGTACTCATCAAGATCACGAACGCCGCCGGCGCCGGCAGCGGCGTGTCGAACATCGGCGAGGCGATCTCAGATCTCGTCGGCCTCGAAGTCTCGACCGCGCCCATCGGGTCGTCGGCCGGCGGCTTCACGTTCACCTTCGATCCGGCGACGCGGTCGTTCATGCGCGCCGCGCCGTCGTTCGGCCCGATGTTCGGCGACCGCGCCATCACGGCGGGCGAAGGGCGCGCCGGCATCGGCATCAACTTCATCCACGCAACCTACGACGCGCTCGACGGCATCCCGATTGACGATGGATCGCTGCGCACCGTGATCTTCCACGGCGGTCCCTCGGCGCCGGCGGGAGCGGCGGCGCTGACGATCACGAGCGACACGGTCGTGATGTTCGCGAACCTCTCGCTCAACCGATGGTTCGACGCGTCCATCGCCGCGCCGTGGGTGACGCTGCGGCTCGACGGGACGCACGTCATCGCCGGGCAGCAGGCGATCGGCAGCGCGACGGCGGAAGGACTCGGTGACGTGTCGCTGCGCGGGAAGATGCGCCTCTACCAGCGGGGGCAGGGCGGCGTCGCGCTCGGCGTGGACCTGCGGCTGCCAACCGGCGATCCGGAAGCGATGCTCGGCGCGGGCGTCACGCGCACGCTCGTCAGCGGCATCTGGTCGGGCACCGTCGGTCCCGTGGCGCCGCACGCCTCGTTCGGCTACGAGTTCTGGAGCGATCCGTTCCGCGCCTTCGATCCGCTGCAGCAGGCGCCGGTCGATGCCGGAAAGAACGGCACGCTCCTCCAGGCCGGCGTGGAATGGGCCGCGACGAGCCGCCTCACCGTGAACGGCGAGTTCATGCAGCGCACCATTCGCAACGGCGCGCGGCTCGCGTACAAGGACGTGCCGATGCGAACCAATCCCTTCGGCCTCACCTCCGCGTCGGTCGCCTCGATCGATCCACGCGGGCTCGATCGCGCGTCGATCGCCGGCGGCATCAAGTGGAACCTCGCCGGCACCGCGCTGGTGACGGCAAACGTCCTCCTGCCGATGACCGACGCGGGCCTCGTCGATCACCTGACGCCCGTTCTCGGGCTGGACTGGGGGTTCTGATCATGACGAACAGATGCGTCGCGCTGCTCGCACTGGCCTGCGCGCTGCTCGTGCCGATGCCGGCGGCCGCGCAGATCGACGATCCCTCGTGGGGCGTCACCGGCGGATTCAGCCCGCAGTGGGCCGTGCCGGGCGACTGGCTCGCCGGCCTCTTCAACGCCAAGACGATCGACGTGAAAGGCCCGGAGTTCCGCCTCGGCATCGTCCGCGGGACGACGCTGGGTGGCGAGTGGGGCGTGTCGCTCATCCACAAGCGCCTGTCGAAGCAGTCGACGGTCGCGGTCGATGGCGGCAGCGATCTGTTGACGGTCGTCGCCAACGACGCGGAGTTGCTCGGCGTCGAGGCGCACCGCTTCATCCCGTTCGCGCGGCTCGACAAGGTGCAGGTCGGCGTGAACCTTGGCGGAGGCATCGCGCAGCTTCGCGGCTTCGTCACCGGCACCTACGTCGGCGCCACCTCGACCGGCTTCACGCTGCCATTTCCCGACGCGCTGGCCGTCACCGGGCGCGAGATCCACTGGATACCGGTCGGGCGCGCGGAGCTCGCGGCCGCGACGCTCGTTGGCGAGCGTCTCAAGGTCCGCGTGAGCGGCGGCTTCAACATGCCTGGGTTCCAGATGGTCAGCGTGTCGTTTTCGTATCTGCTCGGACAGGACAGGTAATCATGCGCATCATCCTTTCCCGCATCGCGTTCCTCGTGCTGGCCGCCGCGGCGGCCGCGTGCAGTCCGGGGACGCTGCCCGGCTCGCCGAGCCCGATCGTGGTGGGCGGCGGCGGTGGCAAGTACAACGGCACGATCACGTACCGCCGCCTCGGCGGCAACTACACGATCAGCGAGGCGTCGCAGGCGCTCTCGCTGTCGCTCGCGCTGCGCGACGTGAACCAGATCATCGGCCGCTTCGAAACCGGCGAGAGCAGCGGCAGCGTGCAGGGCGTCCTGACCGGCGACATGTCGAACGGCTCGTTCGACGCGACGGTGCTCATCACGACCGACGCGCGCCAGGGCGGCACGGCGAGCCGATGCGAAGGGCGCGGGCAAATCACGGGCATCCTCTCCGGCCTGAACCTGACATGGACCGGCGGCTCGATTGCCTACGACAACTGTCCCGGGCTGACGATCAGCTCGCAGGCGCAGGCCGTGGCCGTGAGCCCGATTCCCGATGCCTCGCCGACCCGCGCCAGCCTCGTCATCACCGTGCTCGGCGGGGCGACCGTGCCGCGCGGCACGTGCGCGTCCGGCATCGCGGGTTATCCGTTCACCGTGGAGATGTCGGAGACCGCCGGCATCAACGTCTCGTTCGATTCGCAGTTCCGCATCGAGGAGCGGCGCAACACCGGCGTCGGCTCGTCAACCACGCTCGACATGCCAATCAGCGGAATCACGGGCGGCACGCGCCGTACGTTTGCGACGTGCAGCCCGGTGGCGGGAACCTATCAGGCGTTCTTCAGCGGCACCGACGCGAGGGGCAATCGTATTCGCGTGGCCAGCCCGGTCGTCACGCTCGCGCCCTGACGCGATCATCGAAATGAGGCGGACCTGAAGGTCCGCCTCTACGTCTCCTTTAAATCCGCCTCACCGCCGGCCGGCATCCATCGTGCCGATGCTGTCGATCAGCCAGCCGTCGCCGAGCTTCCTCAGCACGAACACATCCTGAACCGCCTGTGGCTGCGCGGCCTGCGCCGTCTTCGGCTGGCACGTGTACACCGATCGCACGGTGACGGTAGCGTAGGTGGGATCTTCCTGGTTGAGCGCCAGCTGCAGGTTGCCGAACGTCACGTCGTAGTCGCGGCAATCCTTGCCGAACGCGCGCTCGAGCGCCTGGCGCGCCTCTCGCGGCAGCCCCGGGTAGACCGCGACGAGCGACTTCACGTTCCGCTCCCGATACGCGCTCTGATAACGGGTCAGCGCCTGCAGGATGCCGGGGCGCTCGCGCTCGAGCGGCGGCGTCGCGACGGGCGCAGCCGCGGCGGGCGCAGCGACGGTCGCGCTCGCAGTCGTGTTCGCGTTCGCGCGCGGCGCGTCGGCTTCGATGGCCGACGGCGGCGCCGCCGCGATCGGTGTGGCCGGCACGGGTTGCGCCACCGCGGGCAGAACGGGTGAGGCCGCGGGAGGCGGCAGTGGGGCAGCCGGTGTCCGCTCGACCGGGGCTCGCTCGGGCCGCGTGGGCGCCGGCACGATTGGCGGCGTCGATTCGATCGCACGTGTTCGCGCCGGTGCCGGATCCGTGACGGCCCTGGGGGCGACGGGCGCCGGAACGATCGGCGGCGCGGGCGCTGGCGGCGGCACCGGAGACGACGCCGGCCCTGCGACCGCCGTCGTGGCGACTGGAGAAGGCAGAGACGACACGCCCGGCGCCCGGTCGCCGCGCGGCGCGATCCACATGACGCCGGCGACACCCGAGGCCACCAGCAGTCCCATCGCGGCCGCCATCTGGCGACCCGTGATGACGATCGTCGTCTGCGTCCGCGGCCGGCTCGCCGAAGACGAGGGTGACGGCGTGGACTTCGCGTCGGACGGCCTCACCAGCGTCGGCGCCGCGAGCGATTCGAGCGGCTGCTCCGGGTCGACGCCCCGCCGGACCTCGCGGAGCGCAACCCGCATCTGCTCGAGATCCTCGAACCGATCGTCGGGATGCTTGGCCAGCGCGCGCATCACGAGCCGCTCGATCTCGGCCGGGAGCCCCGGGCAGAGCGACGACAGCGGCGGCGGCGGCTCGTTCGGCAGCCGATGGAGCAGCCCGTTGTCGAGCGTCCCCGGAAACGCCTGCTGGTAGCCGAGCAGCTCGTAGGCGACCGCCCCGACGGCAAAGATGTCGCTTCGAAGGTCCACGCCGCGGCCGAGCATCTGCTCGGGCGACATGTAGTTCAGCGAGCCGATCAACGTCCCGTCCATCGTCATGCCGGACCCTTCGACGCGCGCGATGCCGAAGTCGACGATCCGGATGACGTTGCCGCGATCGACCATCAGGTTCGGCGGCTTGATGTCGCGGTGCACGATCCCTTCGCGGTGCGCGTGGTGCAGCCCCGCGCAGACCTGCTCGATGTACGAGAGGCGCAGGCCGAGCGGCAGCGGGTCGCGGGCGGTGATCACCTGTCCCAGCGACGGCCCGTCCACGTACTCCATCGCCATGAACGGCTGGCGATCGTGCTGCCCGACTTCGTAGATGGTGATGATGTTCTCGTGCCGCAGGTTGGCGGCCGCGCGCGCCTCGCGCAGGAAGCGCTGGAGCAGCTCTTCATCCGAGAGGGGGTTGCGCAGGACCTTGACCGCGACGGAGCGGTCGAGGTCGGCATCGCGCCCGAGGTAGACGGTCCCCATGCCGCCCTTTCCCAGGACGCGGACGATGTCGTACTTGCCGATCCGCTCGGGCAGCCTCGCCACGAACACCTCTTGCGGGAGACGACAGTATTAAAGCGGCGCGGAGAGCCGCGGTTACGGCGTTCTCCGATCGTCGCGCCGCTCGCGGACGCGGGAATCGGACATCTGTGATTCCAGTTCCCTCAGGCACGCAGCCCTGCAGCTATCGCAGAAGTCGACGTGCTGACCGGCGGAGTTGCGGCACTCGCGCGCGCACAGATGGTTCGCCTTCCGGTCGGAAACGACGTCGCACAGCAGGCAGCGGAACCGGACCATGTCGAATCTCCTCACTGGGGATCAACGTCTCCACGGCCTTCTCCGCACATGCCATGGGGTGTTTGGTTGCGGCGGCCCGGTCGTTACAACTTTGGTAGGGAGTCGCCGTTCGCCGGCGTTGCACGCTTCCCGCTCCCGCACGCGCCGCCGAGCGCGTCGTGGGCGATACTTCGGCGGTCATGCTCACGAAATACATCCTCGCCGGTCTTGCGGCGGCGTTCTTCGTCTTCGCGGCCGGGCGCGCGGCGGGCGGAGGTGGATGGGTACACCCGCAGGTTCGAACGTGGCTGTTGCTGGCCGTGATCTTCACCGGCGCGAGCGCATGGCTGTTCTACAACGGTTAGAAGCAGAAGAGGCGGGACCATGGCCGGGAGCAGAACGCGGACTCATCCTGGCGCGGTGCAGGGACACGAGCCGATCGATTCGGGAACGTCCGCGCTGATGCCGACGCCCGCCCGCCTCGAACCGGCACTTCGCGCCTCGTGTCGGGGTCGGGACGCTACGTGGCGATTGGTGAGATTCAGTACTCGCGGCGCGACCCGGCGCTCGAAGACGGCAAGCTCCTGTACGTGAAGCCGGCGATCTTCGCCCACGACGAGCCGATCGACGTGCGGAACTACGGGCGGACGAACCCGAAGTACCCGCACGAGCCGACGACCGATCAGTGGTTCAGCGAATCGCAGTTCGAGAGCTATCGCGCGCTGGGGGAACACATCCTGTGGACCGTGTCGGGCACGACCGGCGCCCAGGCGGCGCCGGCCAGCATCGCGGAACTGTTCAACCGCGCCGAGGCGTATCTCGAGAGAGCGTGAGGCGCTCAGCGACCGGTCGGTGTCGGTACGTCCTGGCCGGAGGTGGCCACCGGCACCACGGCCGGGAACTTCTCGAAGATCTTCGTCACCTCTTTGTTCACCCGCTTGTCGCGGTGCGATGCCGACGCCATCGGATGGACGTGCCGTTCGGCCATGCCGCGCCAGATCAACCGGCCTGTCGCCGCATTCTCGAAGTCCACGATCAGCGTTCCGGTGATCCGTTCCTCCGTGTACCACGTGCCACCGCCGTACCAGGGTCCCCAGCCCGTGTAATACGGGCCCCAGCCCCACCCGTAGCCGTAGCCCAGCCCCCAATCGACGGGCGCGTAGGTCTCGTACTCGGTCTTGAACGCCCGTCGTGTCGTGACGTACATGTCCGGGTGCGCATTATCGCGGCGCAGGCCCCTGGCTTCGAGCTGCGCGGCGATGGCGGCGTGCGTGCGCTGCTCGACGAAGGGACTGTCGTACGCGGTCGTCGACTCGGTCCTGTTGTCATCCGGGACGTCCCGGATTGCGAACGTCCTGATGCCCGAGAAGTTCGCGGTGCCGAAGTCGTAGGTGACTTTCTGAGCGAACGCTGACGCGGGCAGCAACGTCGCGACCGCAAGGCCGATCAATATCCGATGCATTCTTCTGTTCATGGTGCCTCCACATGGCGACCAGTGTCTGGGGCAATGAGGGGCAAGAAGCCTGCCTCGATGTCCCCGGCAACATGGGGCCGGATTCACGCGCGCGATGCCGCATCAGCTGACGATTGCGTGGAAATCTTTCGCGACACCAGCCGAAATCCCGCAGCTCGACGCGTGCGTTGGCGGAGGGCTCGCAAAATTCGCTGGTGAGATCGCGGTCGTTTGCTGGCAGGATTCGTGCGCTTTATCGTGCGCTCGAGAGCGTCGAGTGCATGTGATTTCGCCCGAGGGGACGTGTCTCAGGGATTTCGCGGCCGCGCGAAATGGCGTTACCATCTCGCCATCCTTACGAAAGGAGGATGGCCAACGTGAGCAAAGAGCAACTCCTCGACCAGGTCGCCACGACCCGTCGCCGATTCCTGCAGCGAATCGTCGGCGGCGGCGCGCTGCTGCTCGCCATTCCCGCGTCGACGATTGTCAGCGCCGCGCCGCAGGACGATCAGGGCAAAGGCGACGGCAAGGGCAAGGGAAAGGGCAAGGGCAAGGGAAAGGGCAAAGGGAAGGGCAAAGGCGACGGCAAAGGCGACGGCAAGGGCAAGGGAAAGGGAAAAGGTAAAGGCAAGGGAGACAATCCGCAGCAGTAGAGACGCGGGACCGTTCATATATCGAGGCTTCCTTTAGTCGGTTGCCGGGAGCGCAGGGCATCGTGCTCCCGGCGGCTTTCCTCCATGAGCTCCGACGCACTCCTCCTCAGAAATCCATTCGTCGCGCTCGCCCCTACCGATGACGGCTACCTGGCCTACGACGTCACGCGCAACCGGCTTCATCGCCTGAACCCGTCCGCCGCGCTCATCATCGAGCTGTGTGACGGGACGCGTTCCGCGGCGTCGCTCGTCGACGATCTCGCCCCGCTGCTCGACGACGCGCGGGGCGGCTGCATGCGCTGGATTGAAGGCGCAATCGAGGACGACCTGCTGAAACCGCTGGCGCCCGGCGCGTCCGGTCCGGCTGCGCCGGATGCCGGTTATTTTTCGTCCCGGGCGTCACAGCTGCGCAGCGAGGGGCACGTGCTCGCCGCGTTCGTCTGCCAGCACTACGCGACGCTGCAGATGGTGGATGCCGCGGATCAGTGGGCGGCGCTTGGCGACCTCGCGCACATCATCGGCCGGCGCGAGGACGCCCGCGACGCCTACGAGCGCTACCTGGCGCTCTCGCCGGGAGACGCGGAAGTCGAGCACCTCCTCGTCTCGCTGCGTGGCGATCCGGCGCCGCCACGCGCGCCCGACGAGTGCATCGTGCAGCTGTATGCGCGGTTCGCGGAATTCTACGAGCGCAACATGGTCACGGACCTCGAATACTGCGGACCGGAGGTGCTCGGACGGGCGCTGCACCGTGTGCTCGGGGCGACGGCGCAGCTCGACGTGCTGGAGCTCGGGTGCGGAACCGGCCTTGCGGGGCCGCATCTCCGCACGCTCGCACGGCGGCTGATCGGCATCGACCTGTCGCCGGACATGGCGACGCGCGCGAAGAAGACGACGTGCTATGACGCCGTGGAGGTGGCGGAGATCACCGAATGGCTGGGGCGCGGTGCCGGGCGTGACTTCGACGTCGTGGCTGCCTGCGACACGTTTATCTATTTCGGCGATCTGCGGCAGGTGCTGATGCCCGCGGCCGGCCGCCTTCGGCATCGTGGGACGCTGGCGTTTACCGTCGAGCGTGGGGACACGGGATCATTCCGGCTCACGGATTCGGGCCGCTACGTCCACGGCGAATCGCATATTCGCGAAGCGGCGGACGCTGCGGGATTCGAGGTGGTCAGCGCGGAGAGCACCACGCTGCGGTACGAGTACGGCGATCCTGTCGCCGGCCTCGTCGTCGTGCTTCGCCTGACGTAGGCGTCAGGCGGTCTGGCGCGCCGCCTCAGGTACGGAAACCTCGGCGTCGATGGCCGCGATCAGCCGCTCGGCGGTGTACGGCTTCCGCAGGAACCTGACGACGGGCATCTCGAGGCACCGCGGATCGTGCGACGCGACGCCGGTGACGACGATCGTGGGAATCGTGCAGAGGCGCCAGTCGCGGCGCTGCCGTTTCATGAACTCCCAGCCGTCCATGATGGGCATCATCAGGTCCAGCAGGATGACGTCAGGGAGAGCGCCCTTGGCCATCGCCGCGAGCGCGTCGCGGCCGTTCTCCGCCTCGATGACGTCATAGCCCATCGACGAGAGCAGGGCGGCGACCGCCTCTCGCGCGAACTCGTGATCCTCGACGACGAGGACGACGGGTTTACGCGGACCGCCGACAGCTTCGCGGACACGCGTCGATCGATGGTGAACAGAAACGAGCGTACTCATAGGGCGGAGTGTCCGCTCGCAATTTCCTCACCACATCGCCGCGGTGCGCGCGGTCGCCGTTAAATGCAGTCAGTGACGCGGGTTGGGCGTCGCTGCACACTCTCTCACTCGCGAGCGCGGTGATTCATCTCGGAACAGCGCGTTGCAGCCGACGGAACACCGCCCTTCGCGCCTGGGACGCTACAGCCGCGCCAGATAGGAGACCTTGAAGAAGAACGCGCGCGCGGTCGCGATGTACGGACGGCGCTCGACGCTCTCGAGCACCGAGCCGTACCCGACGTGCGCGACGGTGCCGGGCATGAGCTCGTACGACGCCAGGAAGTCACCGAGCAGCCGGCGGCGCATGCTGTCAAACTGCGCGATGCCGCGAAGAAAGAAGCGCGAGTTGAACTGATACGTGTTGCGCAGGTTGACGATGTGGACGCTGTAGACCTTCTCGCCGGTTGTCCGATCGAACTTCACGAAGTTATACGAGAGGTTGTGCGCGAGCTTTGCGCTCGGCTGCCAGTCGATTGACACGTTGCGCTCGCTTTGGATGCCGCCGAACGGCGCGGCCGGGTCGTAATAGATCGCGTCGGCGCGCTCGATGGTGCCCCGCACGTTCAGCCATCTGGTGAGCTGCGCGCCGCCGTCGGCGTGCGCGCGTCCGGTCGTGAAGCGCTGACCCGCGAACGTCTCGTGACCGCGCGAGTAGTCGAGGCGCAGGTTGCCTTGCCGCACGAAGTTGAAGCGGATGCCCGGCAGCAGCTGACTCTCGGTGCCGCCCTGCACGCGATCCCTGGCTGCCGTACTCCACACCATCGGCGCCACACGCTTGATCCAGGCGAACTGACCGGTCGGGTAGAACTGCACCTCCGCATAGTCCCAGGTTCTTGTCACGCCGACGCGATTCAGGAACGCCGTGTCCATCTGGAACCCGCGATCGAAGTGTTCAACATGGCTCATGAGCGTCAGCCGCCGCGTGTTGTACATCAGCTGCGTCTGGGCTCCGTTGCCCTGCGGCGGTTCGCCGCTGGCGGTCTGCGAATCGGAATGGAGAACCGCCGCGTTCCACGAGACGTTCGCTCCATGCCGGAACGACATGTCGGCCGCCGCGACGCGGTTGTGCTCGATACCGCGCTCCGTGTCGGTGACGAGCGCGCCGATGTACTGTCCGTTGCCGTAGTTCCGCAGCGCCCGTCCTATCGTGAACACCTTGTCGGCGCCGTCCGCCGGCGACGTATCCGACGCCGACAGCAGCGCAAACGTCTGGCGTCCCGCCGTGCCGGTCAGCTTCACTCCCGCGGCCGGATCGACGATGCGCCGCGTGTGGACCGCCGTCCGCATGGACGAGTCACCGCCGGTGCCCGCGAGGTTGAACAGCCCGAGACCTTCCATGAAAAACGGCCGCTTCTCGTCGAAGAAGACGGGAAAGCGCTGATTGACTTCCACCTGGAACGCGTCGCTTTCCACCTGGCTGAAGTCGGGATTGATCGTCGCGTCGAGCGTGATGGTGGACGTGAGCCCGTACTTGACGCTCGCGCCGAAGTCGCCGTTCGAAGAGGTCGCGCCCCACGATTGCGCCGCCTCCCTCGTCTGGTTCGTCGAGACCGTGGCGCTCGGTATCACTTCCAGCACGCGGGGCTGGCGCAGCTCGTCGAAGACGAGCGGCGCGTGCGATTCGAACACCCACTGCCCCGGCGCGATGGAGGGCCACGACCACGACACGCCCATCCGGCTGTTGTGCCGGAAGAACAGCACGCCCATGCGCACGTCCGAGCCGCCGCGAAAGCGGATGCTCTGCAACGGCAGGCGGATCTCGACGACGTAGCCGTCGTTGTCGACGCGGCCGGCGCTCTGCCAGACCCAGTCGGGCGACGAGTCCTCCTTCTTCCCCGTGTTCAGCGCATCCATCTGGATGCCGCTCGGGTTCACGAACATGTGGTACGCGACCTGCCCGGCGCGCGTGGAATCGAGGCTGAGCGCAATCCAGTCGTCGTTCCACGCGTTGTCGCGCCGCGTGATCGTCGTGCGGATCTTCGAGGGATCGTCGTCGAAGCAGCGGAACGCGAAGTAGATGGCGTCGCGGTCGTACGCAATCCACACGCTCGTTCGCTGCTTCGCCGGCTCGCCACGCAGCGGGTTGTAGGAGACCCATGGCTCCAGGGGATACGGCTCGTGCGCCCAGGCCGCGTCATCCAGCACACCGTCCACCTTCGGCGACGTTGTCGCGCGCACCGCGTGGAGTTCCTGGCTGGTGACGCCCTGGGCGTTCGCAGACGCTGCGAACTGCGAAATGACGAGCATGCCAAGTGCGATTGGGATCAAGAATCGTCCTTGCACATTCGTATTACGGGCCGGGGTAGTCGACGGTTTCACCTGCTTGTCCCGAGCGAAATCGAGGGGCCGCATTTCCTCGATGAAAACCGGGCCCGCGGCAAAAGGTTACAATCCGCTCGCCCCGGGCGAAGTCGAAGGGCGGCTGCATGCCATCCCGGCCGTTGATCGCGTCACTCGTGCTGCTCGTCGCGGCGGCGGTGGGCCTCTCCGCCCAGAATCCACCTGCGGCCGAGCCCGGTGCCGTCGTGCTGCGGCCCGCCCGCGTCTTCGACGGCGAAACGATGCACGAGGGGTGGGCCGTGCGCGTGGCGGGCGAGCGGATCGAAGCCGCCGGTCCGGCCGCGAGCGTACCCGCCGCGAACGCGCGCGTGATCGATCTCGCGGGCCTCACGTTGACGCCAGGCCTCGTCGAAGGCCATTCGCACCTGCTGCTGCACCCGTACAACGAGGCGCAATGGGAATTCCAGGTCGCGCACGAGCCGCTCGCGCTGCGAACCGCGCGCGCGGTGAACCACCTGCGCGCGACGCTGCTCGCGGGGTTCACGACCGTTCGCGACCTCGGCACCGAGGGCGCGGGCTACGCCGACGTCGGGTTGCGGCAGGCAGTCGAGGACGGGATCGTGCCGGGGCCGCGCGTGCTCGCCTCGACGCGCGCCATCGTGGCAACCGGCGCGTACGATCCGAAGTTCGTTCCTGAATGGAACGCGCCGCAGGGCGCCGAGGAAGCCGACGGCGTCGAATCGATCACGCGCGTCGTCAGCAGCCAGATTGGCAAGGGCGCCGACTGGATCAAGTTCTACGCGGACTATCGATGGGGCCCGGTCGCGGCCGCGCGCCCGACCTTCACGCTCGAATCGCTGACGGCGGGCGTCCGCGCCGCGCACGCGAGCGGCACGCCGGTGGCCGCGCACGCGACGAGCGTCGAGGGGATGCGCAACGCGATCATGGCCGGCGTGGACACGATCGAGCATGGCGACGCAGGCACGCCCGAGATTTTCAAATTGATGGTTGAGCGCCACGTCGCGCTCTGCCCGACGCTGGCCGCCGGCGACGCGACCGCGCAGTATGCCGGGTGGAAGAAGGGCCAGCAGGCCGAGCCGGACGCGATCGTCCGCAAGCGCGCCAGCTTCAAGGCCGCGCTTGCCGCCGGTGTCACCATCCTCAGCGGCAGCGACGTCGGCGTCTTCACCCACGGCGACAACGCGCGCGAGCTCGAGCTGATGGTGAGCTACGGGATGCCGCCGGCCGATGCGCTGAAGAGCGCGACCTCAGTCGCCGCGCGCGTGCTGCGCATGGACACCCGCATCGGCTCGATCAAGCCGGGCCTGCTCGCGGATATGGCCGCGTTCGACGGCGATCCCACGCGCGACATCTCCGCGCTTCATCGCGTACGGTTCGTGATGAAGGGCGGCAAGGTCTACTAGCCGCACCGCCGGGGAGTGCGTCCGCCGCGCGCCGCCTGGCGACGCACGGCGTGTCATCGCGCGCGAGGTCGATCAGTGCCCGACGGGCGTGAGCGCGTGCTCGAGGACGTAATTAGCGACTTTGGTGCCGAGCGCCTGTCCATCGTCCGTCGCGGCCCGGAAATGAATGCCGGCAAAGATGCGGGCATTCTTCACTTCCTCGAGCGCCGTTGAAAAGCTCCGGAACGAACGGCTCACCCCAGGCATCAGATCGTTCTCGACCGTGAAACGGGTCCGGTCACCGAACTGGTCCGCAAGCACGGCTGCCGCGGCTCCGCTGACGCACGAATGTCCCGACGGGTATTCGGGATGCGCGGGCGTCGCAAACAGCGGCGTCCAGGCCCTGTCTTCCGTGGTCGCGGCATTTCCGTCTGTCGCGGCGAGCGGAATCGCGGTGACCGGTCGCCAGAAGACGTAGGTGTACTTCGCCTCCCAGCATCCAATCGCCGCGTCGGCCATGGCCAGGTTCAGCAGCGCGAGCAGCCGCGCGTTGCCGAGGGTCGATGCGCGCCGCTCGGATCGATCACCACGACCATCCTCCGAGTCGCCGTGACGATCCTCGGAGTCGCCGCGCTCGCGGCCGTCATCGGCGATGAGCGACCTCGCTACCGTGTTCCACATGACGCTGCTTGTGCTCGCGGCCCAGAACCAGGCGAAGCGCGTCTGGTCGGCCGTCCGCACCAGGCTCGTCGCGCTGCCCATCGTCTTCGTCTCGTTGAAGTCCGCCGCGTAACGCGCGCTCGTCAGCGACGGCGGACCGGCGGGCCGGAACTGTGAAGGCGCGCTGATGACCCACGGCGTCATGTACGCGAACTGCGGCCCCGCGCCCGGCGCCAAGGCTGGCGGCGTCGGCCGCCACATCCCCACGGCGGTTCCGCCCACGAAGGCAGGCGGGGCCGGCGTGAAGCCGTCGGTACTGCGCCACGCGATGATGGCGTTGGCAACCGTCTCTCCCCACGCGGCGCCGGCCGCGATGGCGCCGGGAGACTGACGTGTCCCGAGCGCGGCCAGCGACACCGCGAGGCGCGCGTCGAAGACAGCCTTCTGTGCGGGGTATTGCTGGACGAGGGCCGTATACGCGGCCTTGGCCGCTGCCGCCTCCTGAGACGCACCCGCAGGACCCGCCGGCGGCACATGAACGGGCGTGTAGCGCCGAGCGATGCCGTTGACGGCATCGAAGACGGCCGCCTGGACGATGGCGGCGGGGCGGGTAGTGTTCACCCCCGAGGTGCCAGCAATCAGCGCGGCGCGGAACAGCATCTCGTTCCAGTTCAGGACTTCGTCGGCCCATGCCGGTGTGACGAGGGACACCGCGATGACGAGAGAGGCGAGGACTATGGTCCGCCTGTTCTTCATGGCGCCTCCTTGTGGCAACCAGTTCGAGGACGGGTAACGAGGAGGGAAATGGGTTTTGGAGGGATGACCTGCGCCGCCATCCTACTGCAGCGAAGTGCGCCGGCCGCGGGCGCTGCAAGGAAATCGTGCAACGCGCGCAGGCGGTACGTGAGCGGACGGATCGAGGCCTACGGCTGGCGCGACGCGATATACGCCGCCAGGTTCAGCATGTCGTCCTGGGTGAGTCCGACGACGACGGGAATCATCAGCGCGATTTCCTTGCCCGTGCGCGCGCCGTGCTTGAAGTCATAGAGCTGGCGCACCAGGTAGATCGGTGAGCGGCCTGCGAGCGCGGGCACGTTGCCGAGCCCCTTCAACTGCGGACCGTGACAGATGCCGCACGCGACGGTTTTCCCCTTGACGATCTTTCCGTTGACGACGTGATCGCCGCCGGTGGCCGCGAGCTCCTCGCCCTTCGCGATGCTCCCATTCGGCACCCAGGCGACGAACCCGCTGTGCCCGTCGCGCAGCTCCGCCTTCTCCGCGTCCTCGGGCAGCTCGATGATGCGCTGGCCGATCGGCTCTTTCTTCCCGTCCGTCGTCGCGAAGCGCATGTTGCCGGGACCGACGAACGTCGTCGGCACCGTGTCGGTCTCGACGATGCGCAGCCACGGCTTCGGCTTGAGCGACGCGTAGTAGTCCGCGGCCGTCCGCATCTCCTCCTCGGTGGCGGCCTTCGCGAGCGCGATCATGATGCTGTTGCCGACCGAGCTCTTGCGCCGGCCGTCACGGTACGCGTGCAGTTGCTCGACGATGTAATCGGCCGGAAGGCCGGCGACACCGGACGATTCCGGATGCCCGAGGCCGTTGGGCAGGTGGCACTGGCCGCACGCGCGCAGATCCGGCTTGCGGCCGTGCGCGACAACGTCGGGCATCGGCGGATGTTCGCCTGGGTACCAGTCGGGCGGCGCGAACGGATCGTTGATCTGCGTCACCGTGAACGCCGCGGTGCTTCCCTCGAGACGATGCGCCTTCCCGTCGTCGGGCGGCCGCTGCTGGCTCTGCGCCTGCGGGTAGGCCCACGGCGGAGGCGTCTCGCCGGCCTGGCCGCTGAGACGGAGCGATGCGATCGAGAGAGCAACGAACGAGATCAGCGTGCTGACGATGATTCTTTTCATGACGAGTCCCACCCGGATCCTGCTCACCGTAAGGAGAGCCGGAACAAATTCCGGTGCACGGTTGTCTTCACGTAGGCGTAAGTCAAGAGATCTGGCCCCGGAACGCGGTTGACTTGTTCGACGACGCGACTTCCCCGGATAGATAACGCTTCGGCGGGGATGATTCCCGCTTCAGGCAAATCGGGCAGCCCTGTGTCGGGGAGCACTGGAAGCACGACCATTTTTCCAGGGCTCGTCCCCGAAGGCGACGCACTGTTGACGTACAAGTAGTCCCCGGCCGGTGACCATGCCGCGCTGCCACACACTCCTTGACAGATTCGACGGGGAGAGCCTCCGGCAGTAGGAATGGCCATCGATGAGACCGTTTCGCCAGCGGCGAACACCGGTGCAATCGCAATTACCCAACGGCGGTCGCGCGAAATGTTCTGGATGGTGCTGATCGGATATTCGACGACTTTCGAGCGGTCCGATCCGTCCTTGTTCATCCGGCCAAGGTAATTGAACTTGCCGTCGCTGAAGCGAAACAGAACCTGGCCGCCGGTGCCGAAATGCGGCGAGTTTTCACCCGTGTTGGCGATCCGCTTCGGCGGCGAGCTCGCATCCGCCGGTGCCACCCAGAGCTGAGTGGGTTTCCCGTCTGGCGCCGTCGTGAACACTACTTCCTTGCCGTCCGGCGAGATGTCGTACTCCGTCATCGTGACGCCCGGCAGCACCGGCTCGCTTCGTCCTGACTCGATATCGGTCCGCCACAGCACAGTGGGCGATCCCGGCGACTCGCTTCGCAGGTCGGTCACCTGCGTCCCATCGGCCGAAAAAGAGGGAAACGAGACGGAGCCGAGCCGGACCACGACATCGCCTTCCGACGAGGCGGGATGATCGCCGTGCGAATCATGAATCCAGAGCGCACTCTGCGCGGCGCCGATCGACGTCACCAGCGATCCATCGGGTGCGACGGCGAGCCCGTCCTCCTGCTCTGCCCCCGATGTCAACTGTTCGGGCTCCCCGTTGGGGAAGCGCTGCCGCCACAGATGGTGTTTCTCGTCCACGGCGACCGTGAAGTACATCCAGGCTCCGTCGGGCGACCAGCCGGCGCCGGTGCACCATCCCGGCGGCCCCACCGGCCGTCCCGGCGAGGTGCCGTCCAGCGGGACGAGGCGGCATGGCTGCCACATCGGGCGGTAATCCATTTCGATCACGAGCGCCCATCGACGGTCCGGCGACGCGAACGAGTAATGCGCCATCGCGCGCTCGTGCTCTGGAAAATATACTTCCCGCTGGTCGGAGCGATTCGGTCCCGCGGTCACGACCCCCATGTGCATGCCCGTCTTTATTTCCGAGAACAGGAGCCGCCGTTCATCCAGCCATGTCAGACCGCTGGCATTCGCGAGCAGGAGCGCCGGCTCGCCTCCGAGCGGGGAGATCGTGTACGTGCTGTCCGGCCCTTTCGCCGGCGTTGCGGCGACGGTATACGCAATCTTCGAACCGTCGGGCGAAAATGCGAGACCGTACTTTGCCCGCGGATCGTGTGTGACCTGCACCGCCTCGCCGTTCGGGAGCAGCTTCACGTAGATCTGCGCGCTCGTGTAGAACGACTGGCCGCCGCGGATGAAGGCCAGCATGCGCCCATCCGGCGAAAGGGCCGGTGCGACGGCAGAATCGGTAAAGTTCGTCAGCTGCGTGTAGGTGAGCACGTCCCGTTCGGAGTTTCTGAACCGCAGTGCGCCGATTCCGGCGAGCGTCAACGCACTGACCGCAATCACAGCACCGACGACTCTGCCGGTGCGCGTCAAGCCAGAGGTTCGCCGGACGACCGCTAGAGGAACAATCTTCCGCTCTGGAGCGCCGATCGAACCGCGATCGGATGTCATCACCGTCACCGGCAGCGCGAACACGTACCCGCGGCGCGCAACCGTTCGAATGATTTTCTGCGAGTCGTCACCGAGCACACGACGGATGTCCAGGAGGCATTGCGCCAGTGAATTGTCGGTGACCGCCGCATCCGGCCAGAGTGCCTCGATGAGTTCCGTCTTGGTGACCAGACGCCCGTAACGTTCGACCAGATAGGTCAGCGCATCGAACGACTTCGGCCGCAACGGCACTTCTTCGCCGCCGCGATGGAGAAAGCCCCCATCCAGGTCCAGGACGAACTCACCGAAATGGAACTCGCGGCGACGCGTTTCGTCGACACGGGGACTGCCATCCATGAATGCCCCCCTTGGAACGGGAACCGCGCTGAAGACGGAGGAGCGGATTCTACCCGGAGTTCGGCCGGCCGTTTATGCAGATTTCATGGAGCCTTCAGCCAACTTTCAGCAGTTCGTGATGACTCGGCGCGCGGCTCGGCGATACCCTCCTCCACGAATTCGCAGGAGGAGAAACCATGATCAAACAACTGATGTGTGCAACCGTCCTCGTATTGCTCGGCCCCTCGGCTTGGCAGGCGACGGTACTTGCGGAGGAGGGACGCGAACACAGTGTGCAGACGGTGATTCAATCCAGAACATTCACGATTCCCGCCGGACGGTGTCCCCAGCTGCCCGCGAACGTCGAGGTGCGGGGACTCGGTGTCGAGCGCACGACCACGACCATCGAAGGCGCGGACGACAGGGGCGAGGACAGGGGAAAGACGGGCCTCCGCGGCAGTGTTCTGTCGCGCATCAGCGGTGCGGCGACGGATAACCTTGGCGGCACGTACACGTTCAGCTATCAACTGAAGTACAGCAGTCCAATCCCCGGGACGGGAATTGTGACCGATACGTTCAGGCTGACGGGTAACGGAGTCGCAAACGGGATGTCGACATTCTTCAAAGCGACGGTCGACTTCGACAGCGGTTTTAACCCACTCTTCGAGACATTCCACCTGCTCGAACAGTCCGGCGACCCGTTCGTGTGCGACCCCTTGTGAGCCGATCGAGAGCGATCCTCGCGGGCGGAGCCGTCTGGCTGGGGTGCCTGGTGGTGATCCACGGTGCCGAGCGCGCTGACGATCGCGCGCTCGACGGCCGCCTTGTGAGGGTGCTGGAAGATGCAGGCTTTACGGGGAAAATCGAGTCGTCTCTGGAACATCGCCTCGGACGCCCCATCGATTCCACGCTCGCCAACCTGGGACGCTTGTTGTGGTTCGACAAGCTCCATTCGCTTCACCACGACAATACGTGCGCCGGATGTCATTCGCCGACCAACGGTTTCGGCGATCCGAAAGGGATGGCGATTGGCGTGCAGAACAACAATCTGGTCGGCCCCGATCGCTCCGGGCCGCGCAACCAGCGGCGTTCGCCCCTCGTCATCAACGCGGCGTTCCTCTCCGCCCTCATGTGGAACGGCCGCTTCAGCGCGCCGTCCAGCGATCCGTTCGACAACACCTTCGGATTCCATTTTCCGCCGCCAGAAGGTGATACACGATTTCCGCCGAGCTCACCCGTCGTACGGGTGCTGCTCCAGGCGCAGGCGCACATCCCGCCAACCGAGATGGTCGAAGTCGCGGGGTTCACCGGCGTCTGCCGTCAGCGGGACTTCGGGCCGCGATCGGTCTTCTGCCAGTTCGACGATGGCCTGGGTGAGCAGGTCCCGCTGCCGGACGCTTCGGGCTTTCGTAACGAGCGGATCCGGCGGAAGGCCCTCGATCTGCTGAACGCGCAGCCTGAGTACCGGCGCCTGTTTGGCGAGGTCTTCCCGGCCGTAGCTACCGGCGCCCGAATCGACTTCACGATGTTCGGGCTTGCGATCGCCGAGTTCGAATTCACTCTGACGTTCGCGAATGCTCCGATCGATCGGTTCGCACGCGGGCAGCGCAACGCAATGACCGTCGCCGAAAAGCGTGGCGCGCTTCTCTTCTTCGGAAGGGCGCACTGCGTCACCTGCCACGCAGTGGCCCGCGAATCGAACGAAATGTTTACTGATTTCGTGAACCATGTTGCTGGTGTGCCGCAAATCGCGCCCTACTTCGGTGTCGGCGCAGGCAACATGATCTTTGACGGTCCTGCACAGGACGAGGACTTCGGCGCCGAGCAGGTGACCGGTCATGAAGCCGACCGCTACAAGTTCCGCACGGCTCCGCTGAGAAATCTGGCCGTCGCTCCGGCGTTCTTCCACAACGGCGCCTACACGCGGCTCGAGGATGCCATCCGGCACCATCTCAACGTGTACGAGTCAGCTCGCTACTACGATCCCGTTGCGGCCGGCGTGGACGTTGACCTCACGCATCGACTGGGACCGATCGAGCCGGTCCTGCGTCGACTCGATCCGCATCTTCGGCATCCGATCAGATTGGACGAATCGGAGTTCAACGACCTCGTGTCGTTCGTGCGCGATGCACTGCTCGACCCGCGGGCACGAAAGGAGAATCTCTGCACGCTCGTGCCCCCGACACTACCGAGCGGAATGCCGGTATTTGAGTTCGAGGGGTGTCCGTAGATCCGGCGGGTCCGCATTCGCCGTGCACCGGCGCTACGCGGCACCCGCCCTACACGTGGTCTATTTCGCCAGAGGATCCGGCCTCACCTGGAAGTGCGCCGCGAACGGCGTCGAACCCTTGCTGCCTTCCTTGAGCCACGGCGTGCGATCGCCCGCGGCGGCCCACAGGCCGCGCCCTTTCCATCCGGCGTTCGCATCGTCGATGCGTCCGTCGAGCCCCTTTGCGTAGAAGCCCATCGGATACGGCACGCGCAGGACGATCATCTTGCCGTCCTTCAACGCAATCAGGCCGTCGTTCTCGTTGCCGGTCGAAATCGGCACGTCGGCGCCGAGTCCCGACGTGTTGTGCTGGTCCACCCAGCTGTAATAGCTCGCTTCGGCGCTGTTGTCGCCGATCCCTTCGAAGCCGGGGCCCGGGTACTTGTAGAACGTCCAGCCCTCGGGGCACTGGTCGCCGGTCGCCTTCGGTCCACTGAGCGGGGCCTTGCACTTGCTCCGATCGAAGCTGCCAAGGTGGCCGCTCGCCAACGAGACCCAGACGATGCCTTTCGAGTCGATGTCGCCGCCGCGCACGCCGAAGCCGGGCGCCGGCACGTTATAGATCTCGCTGATCGCGGTCTCCGACGGATTCTTGCCGAGGACGACGCGGACCACTGCGCCGGGATTGCCGCGGTACGAGCCCCAGATCGATCCGTCCACCGGGCTCGGCATGATCGCGTAGAAGCCGGCATCGATGCGCTTGTCTTTCGTCGGATCGACGGGCTGACCGGGCTCGACGTACGCGTCGCGCTTCCCGTTGCCGTTGGTGTCGAGAATGAACGGCGTCCATCCCTGCGACTTCACGATGTCGCCGGTCTGGTCGTACATCTTCGTGTTGATCCATCCCAGGACGTCGCCGCCGCCGCTGAACCAGACGGTATCGTTCGCGTCGAACCCGAATTGCGGATGGTGCGTCCCAAAACAGGTGTTGAGCGGCGAGTACTTGCCCGCCTTCGGATCCCACACCGCGGCCTGGCGCAGCGATTCCTTGATCGGGAAGACCTTCGCCGATGGATGATCCGAACCCGCCAGGCAATACGCGGGATTCTCACGTCCGCGGGTCGACGCCGCGAGCCAGACGCGGCCCTTCGCGTCCACCATCGAGTTGTGGTTGTTGACCCGCGTATCCCAGATCTGCTCGTCGCCCCAGTACGCCGACGGCGCCATGGCCGTGACCGCCGCCGCGTGTCCCGGCCCGAGGCTCAACGGCATGTTGGGATCGAGCACGGTCGCGCGGAATATCGTCGCTGTGTTCTTCACCGGGTCGAGCACCGGCAGCATGTCCGTGCTGTATTCCGGCGAGCCGTACACCGGCCCGTACCCGTTCACGGTCGGCTTCCGCTTGTCGGTCGTGATCACGTCGTGCAGGTAATGCTTCTCGTCGCCAAGCCCCTGCAGCGTGACGACCACGTTGCGCTCGACGCCCTGCGGACGCGCCGGCTTGCTGCGCGGCAGCTCGCCCTTCGCGATGCGGTCGGTCCACTCGCCGAGCAGCTGCGAGCCGAGCGGGCCGAGCGACAGCAGCTGTTGCGTCATCTGCTGCCCGGACTGGCCGGAGCTGACGCGGCGCATCCATGCCGCCGCCGGCGTCGGGAACTTGCCGAACGCTTCGGGGATGGTGCGCGTCGCACGCTGACCGAGCTGATGGCAGCCGACGCAGCCGTTGTTCTTCATCTGGTTCAGCCAGGCGGTCTGCGTGATGTTCTTCGGAATCCTTCCCTCGCCGCCGAAGTCCGCGGCGCCGGGGACATGCAGCATCGAGAACCAGTAGATGGCGGGGTAGTACTGCGCCGCCGCCGAGTCGTTCGGCGCGACCGTCGCCGTCAGGTTCACGATCTTCCCGGGCGGCGTCGTCGTCTTCGGACCGTCGACGAGGCCGTAGCCGCGGGCCCACACCGCGTAGTTCGCTTTCGGGAGATCGGGCACGACGAAGCGCCCGCGGTCGTCGGTGACGACCGCCTTGATGTAGCGGACCGGCAGGTCGCGCGTTTCCGCGATGACCCAGACGCCCGCCTCGGGTCCGCTGGCGCTGGTGACAACGCCGCCGATGTCGTCGTTGTCGATGGCGACAGCGGGTTGCTGCGCGCGAGCGGTCACGAGAAGCAGCGACCCGACGAGCGCCAGGCACGCTGCGGCAATGGTGAGCTCCGGCTTTCTGGTCCGCGGCATCTTTTCAATCCTCCGTAGGCTGTAGAAAATACCACGCCTTCGCGCGACGGGCACCAGTGCGCGCTTCCCAATTCTTCGCGGCGGCGGCGTCGAACCCGGCGCGGCTGGCGGCGTTCAAGGTGAAGCTGGCGATTAGATCTGCGGAAGGACCTGAAAGTCGGCCCACCAGGGAATGGAGTCACCGCCGCCGACTTCAACGCGCTCGTCGAGGATCTGACCGGCGCGCTCGACGCGTTCAAGGTCGGGAAGGCGGAGAAGGACCAGCTCCTCGCCGTGCTCGGGCCGATGCAGGGCGCTATCGTGGAGAAGCGGTAGCCGGCAGCATCAGCGGCTGCTTCATCCGCACGATCTGCTTCGTTCCGTCGCCGTCGACGACGGCAACGCTCGTGACCCCGCCATCCGCTTCGTTCACGACCACCTGCCGGGGATGACGGATCAGATGATCGTAGCGGTCGAGCGCGACGTCGAGCAGGTCGTTCTTCGAGTCGTACGTGATGCCGAGCAGCGGGATCCACTCGACCGTAATCTGATCGCCGAGATCGAGAGAAGCCACCTCGATCTCGGCCCATTTCCCGGTCAACCCCTTCGACACGCGATCGAAGAACTCCCTCCATTCCGTCCGCGGTATGTCTGACGCCATGCCGTCCTCCGTTCCCTTTCGTACGTTGCCGCGAACCGGTCGGCGGATTGCAGCAGGCGCGTCCACAGGAGCTTGGATATGGACGACCTCGCGAACCACTTCCTGATGAACGCGGTGATGGTTCAGTACGCTGCTGCGAAAGGCGTTCCTATGCCCGAGGCCGCCGTGGCCGTGGCCGGCGTGCTGATTCTCGTCGGCGGACTCTGCGTGCTGACGGGTTTTCAGCCGTACGTCGGGCTCTCGTGTATCGCGTTGTTCCTCGACGAACACGGTCGTATGGCCGCCTCCGCCCTTCAGCACGTACAGGTTGCCTTTGATCTGCAGGACCTGGAGCGGTGGCTGCGGCGGTTGCTGCGCGGCCGGCGCCGCGGAGAGGGCGATGACGATGGGAAGCGCCGCGGGAATGCTGCGTTTCACGATCCCCCCGGTCTATGGCGCGATTCGATCCGTGCGTGCGGATTATCGCGCAGGCGCTCGCGCCGTAGCGCCCGCTGTCATCGGACCGCGGTCTGGTAACTGAGCGTCTCCTGCCACCGGCCGCCTGCCCCGAGCAGCGAGGTCGAGGGGTCGCGCTTCACCCACACACGCGTGATCTGCAGGAGCTGTCCGCTGTCGGCTCGATGCTGTGACGTCATGACGACCGCAGTGCCGAATTCGAAGAGTCGCGCCGAGAGCAGCCTCGTCGGCCGCACGCTGCCAAGCTGCGCCTTCGCAATCGCCGCGGCGCGCGTCGGCTTGTCGAACGTGCGATCGCTGTTCGCGCTGACGAGCGCGATCTCGTCCGCCGCCACCTCGCTCCACTCGCGCGCCTTGCCGCCCATCGCCGCCTCCTCGAGCGACGTGTACGCCTTCATCACCTCGCGCTCG
>Ga0137418_10001092_pt1 | contig 24817 bp, 28 predicted proteins | sample CZODoug3_1_2_16f_FD_122242 | JGI IMG/M metagenome (GOLD analysis project Ga0137418, IMG submission 122242) | Vadose zone soil fungal communities from Angelo Coast Range Reserve, California, USA - CZODoug3_1_2_16fungal (Hybrid Assembly) | ecosystem: Environmental > Terrestrial > Soil > Vadose...
GTTTGAAGTCTTTCTCCCTCTCCCTTTGGGAGAGGGTTGGGGAGAGGGCTTGTGCGCGTCAAGCTTCGCACCCTCCCCTAACCCCTCCCAAAGGGAGGGGAAGAAACCCCACGGACATTGACCCACCATCGAAGGCCTCGACTACTTGACCGGCTGATGCTTGAGTCTTAGGATCAAGATCAGCAAAAATTCACCAGAAAGCAGCAGTTGTTTATGGCAGAAAATCAGGAAAACATATGCGCGCATCCAGCCTGCGACTGTCCGGCCGAGCAGGGTAGTGAGTATTGCAGCGAATATTGTGAGAACGCCGAGAAGTCGCATGTGATGGAAATCGGTTGCGGCTGCGGACACAAAAGTTGTCGCTAGCCTTATCGAAATCGACAGAGAGAATTCCACCGCCCGGTCATTCCGCCAGAGCGAGCACCTCTTCCTGTAATTTTCATTTACAATAAATTTGCAACGTGCGCGTAGCCGCTGCACCGACAACGCCCTCTAGACTTCATTCATCCTGAGACTAGCCAAACGTCATGGTCTCCTGACCAGTTTAGGTTTGACGTTTGTAGCTGGAAATGTTCACAACGAACCACGTCTAAATTTTTCAGACTGTACTTGATCTACCAACGTCCATTTCAAGGGCGAAACAACTAAGAGGTGAAAAACATGAAGAGAATCATCCTAACCGCCGGGCTTTCGCTTGTTTGTGGCTTAGCAGTGAATGCGCAGACCGCGAACACAAGCGCGCGCGGGGAAGCAAGCAATCAAACTTCTTCTGCGGCCAGCGCGCGCAATAAGAGCATCAACCTTGATTCGGGAACGCGCCTGGCGGGCGAGTTGCAAAGCACGATCGACGCGCGCAAAGCCAAAGTCGGCGATCAGGTTGTTTTGAAGACAACGCAGGCGATCAAATCTGAAGGTCACACCGTTGTCGGCAAGGGTTCGCGCCTGATCGGCCACGTCACGGAAGTGAGTCAGAACAGCAAGAGCAACGGCGAATCGCGTATTGGCCTTCTCTTTGATCGTCTACAAGGTGGCTCGTTGAATATACCGATTGCGGCAACCATTACTTCGGTCGTTAACGGCACGGCCCGAGCGCGCGCCAACGACCAGGATATATTTGCCAGTGATGCGAACAGCGCCACCTCGTCGCGGGCCAGTTCCGGTGGTTCCCGCAGCTCGTCGGCTAACAATGGCGGCTTGCTGGGAGGCGCCGTCAATTCCACCACGTCGACAGTCGGCAATGTAGTTGGCGGCACGACGGCAGCGGTCGGTTCGACAGTGAACTCGACCACCAACGTCGTCGGCAACACGGCAACTGGAGTCGGTAGTTCGTTAGTCGGAATTCAGATTTCGCAATCGAGCAACGCCTCGGTCGAAGGCAGCTCGGTGTTGTCGTTGCAAGGCGGAAATCTGCGTCTGGAGAAAGGCACGACGTTTAATTTGGTGTTGACGCAATCCGCCAGCGCCAGTACTTCGAAACAGTAATCTGTAACTTTTCAACCTGGAGGTAATAGCAAGCGGCGACGCGAGCAATCGCGCCGCCGTTTTGTTATCTCAATAGGTAAATGCTGACAAGCCGTGTTGTTGCGGTTCACCGCGGCGCGTTAAAGTAGTTCCGCCGTGATGCTTAAAACCTTAATAGAGCTGCAACGACTGAAGCGCCTGGATCGCACCGGCTGGACGTTGCGTGGTCTGCCAAACGGAACGGAGTCGGTTGCAGCGCATTCCTTTGGTGTCAGTATCACAGCGATGATGCTGGCTGATGAGATTCAGTCACGAGGTCTGCAACTGGACACAGAGCGAGTGTTGCGCATGGCATTGCTGCACGACTGGGCTGAGACTCGCGTTGGCGACATGCCGCGGACCGCTACCCATTATTTTGGCGCCGAAGTGAGGAAGCTCGCGGAAGGCCGGGCCTTCGCAGAAATTGTTGTGGGAGCCGGCCCAGCCAAAGCTGAATACCTCAAGCTTTACGACGACTATGAACAGCGCCAAAGCATCGAAGCGCGCGTCGTGAAGGCGGCGGATGTCGTTGATCTGCTGGTCCAGGCTTATGCGTTGGAGCGTGCCGGAGCAATGGGTCTTGACGAGTTTTGGGATGTTGCAGTTGATGCCGACTTTCAACTTCCCGCAATTGCGCAATCCGTCGTGCGAGAAGTCATGGATTCGCTGATGGCCGAGCGCCGCAAAATCAATTAGGAACGATGGGAAACTGCGTGGGATGCTGATTTTGATTTTTGCAATGATGACGCGGCAAAGTGTGCTGCTCGGCGTTTTGCTTTTCGTGGTCAGTTTCGCAATCAGTCTGGGCATTGTTTCCTTCATCCTCGTTAAGATTCCGACTGATTATTTTCAAGAGAATCGCCCGCATGAGTTCTGGTCCGGACGTCATCCGGCGGTTCGCCTGCTTGGGATCACCGGAAAGAACCTTTTGGGAATCATCCTGGTCGCTTTGGGAGTCGTGATGTCGATTCCCGGGGTGCCTGGTCAGGGCATTCTGACAATTCTGCTGGGAATCATGTTGCTGGATTTTCCGGGCAGACGGAAATTTGAGCGCAGGATCGTGAGCCAGCCGCGAGTTCTGAAAAATGTCAACAAGCTGAGGCACAGATTTGGCAAACCCGAACTTGTGTTGTGATACGCGACCGCGCCAGGGCCTTTTATGACAATGCTCAACTTAAAAAGGTGTGGACTGGCCGCAAAGCAAATGCTGCGTCCAGAATTACAAAGGTGGGATGAAGGCTGCGTTGACAACAAAAATCGTCTTTGTTAGCTTGGGCCGCTGTTTTGCTTCCTTAGGACGGGCGTTAGGTTCACTGAGACCTTTGCTAATGGCCAACTCCACTGCCGCGAATTCACATTCCTCGGTGCGCGTTTCATTTTTCCTGTTACTAACCTTTGCTGTTGCGCTTAACGCGGGTTGTGGACTGTTTGGCACTCATAAGAAGGTGCAGGTGCCGCAGCTCCTGACGCCGTTGAGTGAAGCAGCCAAAAGCCGGCTCATCACCGAAGTTAACCGTCTAGCCAGTGTGCGTTCTCTGCACGGAAAAGTAGACATCGAATTTGAAGACACTTCCTTTGCCGACTCAGGCCTCGCGGAAAAGTATCGCCAGGCTGACGGCACGGTCACACTGCAACGTCCGGGTCAGATCTACCTAATCATTACAGTCCCGTTCATCGCCAAAGACATCGCGCAAATGACCTCTAACGGCGAAACGTTTCGGGTGGCTGTGTTGCAGGGCGATGAAAAGTATCGTCGTTTTGTGAAGGGAACAAATAGCGCGGTCTATGAAAAACTGGACACGGACGGCACTGAACCTGGCGCGCAAAAGCCCAGGAAGAACAGGATGAACGAAAAAGAAACTGTTAGTGCGCTTTCGAACTTGCGCCCACAGCACTTGACCGATGCACTGATGATTAGCGGTATTACGGTGCCGGCGCAAAGTGGATTGACCTACGTTCAGAGCGAGTTTTATCAGGAAGAGGCTGATAGTCGTCCGGAAAAAAGAGGCGCGCGGGTAGTCAGAGGTTATTACCTGCTGGAAGAGTTTTCGCAACCCGCTATGGGCGACACACGTTTGTTGCGACGGTTTTGGTTTGACCGCGTAAATGGAATTCGACTGGCGCGTGTGCAATCGTTCGATGAGAATGGCCTGCTAACTACGGACGTCTCGTATTGGGATGAAAAGCCCTTTGGCGAGGGTGGGCAGGCCCACCTGCCTAGTCGAATCGAAATTACTCGACCTCACGATCACTACAAGTTGAGCATTACTTACCAAACTCCAACCGCAGTTGAGATCGATAAGGAATACCGGCCTGAGGCTTTTGTGCTCGAGAACAGGTGGCAACTGTCCGAAGTGGACCTGGACGCTCGGCAACGCAACAAGGCCGCTGTCACACCTAAATAAGTTCCAACCCGCTTCGGTAGCTATTGAGCGGCTGCATGTATTAACATCTTGCGTCCCGCTTAACTTGCGCTGGTGCCTGCCATATTGAACGGATTTCAACTGCTGATGAGAACGATTCTACAAGCCGACAATCTGACCAAGACTTATCGCGTTGGCAAAGTCGATGTGCATGCTTTAAGAGGCGTCTCGCTTGAAGTTCATGAGGGCGAATTCGTGGCCATCATGGGCCCGTCGGGTTGCGGCAAGTCGACGATGTTGCATTTGCTCGGCGGTTTGCTGACGCCCACGACCGGTCGCATTGTTGTTGACGGCGAAGATTTGACGGCCGCATCAGATGCGAAACGCACCGATATTCGCCGGCGCAAAATTGGGTTTGTGTTTCAGCGATTCAATCTTTTTCCCACGCTGACGGCTGAAGGTAACCTTCGTCTGGCCGAGAGAATTCATGGCAATGGCGGCGACGATCCTGAACGACGCCGCGAGGTTTTGCGTTTGCTGGGACTCCAGGACAAACTGCACCATAAGCCTCTCGAACTCTCAGGCGGGGAACAACAACGCGTGGCGCTGGCCCGAGCCGTGGTGACCCGACCCGCGATCGTGTTGGCGGACGAACCCACCGGAAACCTCGACTCAGAGAACTCCGCGCTTGTCCTCAATATGTTTCAGGAATTGAATTACCGGTTCAACCAAACCATCGTGATGATTACCCACAATCCGGAAGCCGCAGCAATGTGCCGACGAATAATACAAATGCGTGACGGTCACATCGTGGCGCCGGCTGCCACCGTCCAATTGTAATCACATACAATTAAGTTGATTTACAGGGATTTTTGCCGCAGTTAGAATGGCTTCCGCCTTGTGGTGGCATTGGCGTGGCACTTGCTGATTTACTCTTTGGAGTCAATAACGACGTTGCTGAAAACTCTACGAAAGCTATTTTTTTGGAATTACGCAAGAAGCAGTTGGCAGTGGGACATATTGTGCGTCGTCATTCTGATTTTCATCTTTTTGACGCCAAAAAGCTGGTTTGAAAATGGCGAACGGCGGGCTGCCATGGCGCATCAAAGTCCAACTGCCTCAACCCTGGTGGTTGGGGCTGAAGTTGTTGAAAAGGCAGGGGATAGGGCGCAACTGGAACAGCGGCTGCGCGCCTTTACCGGACGCAGTGATTTGCAGGTCCTGGGTGTCCATAAACTGACCGGTGAGGATGGCAGGACAACCGGCTACGAGATTGACATCCGGTAGTCAACCCTTATAATTGCCAGGTTTTTCCAGCCAGGGTAATAAGGAGGTTGGGTTTTTTCAGATTTTATTCAGGAGTTCTTATGAAGAAAATAGTTCCTCTTGGCTTGGTTTTGACGATATTCCTCGGCGCCATCGCGTTGACATCTCCCAGAGCCGCGAACGCGCAAAGCGCCGGTCTGGTGAGTTCGGTCTTGAACAATATGCAGCGCAATCGACAGTCGCTGCGCTCGCTCAGGGCGAGCCTGAGCATGGAAAAATACAACGCTCAACTGCGCGATTCTGAAAAATTCAGCGGGGTTGTCCTTTATATACCAGGCAGCGGGCGTGACGCTTCCGTTCGCATCGAATGGCAAAAACCGCAGCATGAGATTCTGGCGGTTGCGAATGGCCAGTACACCTTGTTTCGCCCACGCTTGAATGTGGCATATAAGGGCAGCTCGAAATCCAGCAAGAACAAAGCGGGCGGCGTCTTGGAAATGATGTACATGACCAGGCAGCAGCTCGAGGCGCGGTTTCAACCACTGAAGGACGTGCGCGAAGAAACTTTGTGGGGTGGCGTTAGCACGACCCACCTGACACTCGTGCCCAAAGGTAACGCGAGTTTCAAGTATGCGGAAATCTGGGTGGATTCTTCCGGCATGCCGGTGCAAACAAAGATCGTGGAGAAAAACGACGATACCACGACTATGCGCCTTAGCAGCCTGGAACGAAACCTGAAGATCTCGGCCGATGAATTCAGCGTAAAGTTGGATTCCAACGTGAAGATCGTTAAAGGCTAAGAACAGTCGAATAATTAGGCCTTCCGGGCTCTGCGGTCTTGAATCCAGGGCCCTTTTCATTTTTTAGTAGCCTGGAGTTCAGTTGCCTTTGGTTGCCTGTATCGCTATCCTTCCGACGCGAAAGATAAGCCAGACCTGGATAAATCGGATTCTGTTCCCCAGATGCGTAAAAGTAAGTTCGTTAAACTAAAACTGCGCGAGGCCAGCTTCATCAGCCGCGCGTTGTTGTCCAGTCGTCATCCCGTTTTGGCGCACCTGATTCCGATGCGGCGTTGCAATCTTGCCTGCGGCTACTGCAATGAATATGACCACACCTCTGCTCCAGTACCGGTTGATGTGATTAAGAGCCGGATCGATAAGCTCGCTTCTTTGGGAACGTCGATCGTAACTATCTCCGGCGGCGAGCCGATGATGCACCCGGAACTGGACGACATCATTCATCACATTCGCATGCGCGGAATGATCGCGGGCTTGATCTCAAATGGTTATTACTTCACTCCCGAACGCATCAAGCGGCTGAACAAAGCGGGTCTCGAGTATTTGCAAATCAGTATTGACAATGTTGAGCCGGATGAGGTTTCGCGTAAGAGTCTGCGCGTGCTGGACAAGAAGCTGCGTTACCTTTCCGAATATGCCGATTTTCATGTGAACATCAATTCGGTGATCGGCGGCGGGATCAAGAATCCGGAAGACGCGCTTTCGGTTGCGCGTCGGGCTGTCGAACTAAAATTTTCCACCACGGTTGGCGTGATTCACGACAACGATGGGACCTTGAAGCCGCTGTCGCCGAAAGAAAAAGATCTCTTTCAGCAGGTGAAGAAGCTAGGCAACAAAGATCATGCGCGGCTGAATTGGTTTCAGGACAGTATCGCCGAAGGCAAACCTTACAACTGGCGCTGTCGCGCGGGCGCTCGCTATCTCTACATTTGCGAGGATGGTCTGGTCCATTGGTGCTCGCAGCAACGCGGCTATCCCGGTATTCCGCTCGAGCAGTATTCGATGGCGGATTTTGATCGCGAATACAACACCGAGAAATGGTGCGCGCCTACCTGCACGTTACAATGCGTTCATCAGGTGGGGATTCTGGATAATTGGCGCGATCCGCAGCACGCGCCCGGACAGACAAAGCCGGAAAATTCGCTGCAAGATACTATCCACGAAGTGCTGCGGGCAGAGTAAACGCTGCTAATTCTCACCCGATCCTGTAAACTTTCTTATGCCAACCGTGCTACGGATCGGCAGATTTCGCTTTTACTTCTTCAGCAATGAGCGAGACGAACCCGCGCATATTCATGTTAAGGCCGCTGAGAACCAAGCGAAGTTTTGGCTGAACCCATTACAGCTTGCGTCGAATTACGGGTTCGCAAGTCGAGAGTTAAAGCAGCTTGAGCGGTTGGTTGCGGAAAACGAGTCGTTTTTCCTGGAGGTCTGGAATGAGTACTTTAGTAGGCAATGACGCTAAATCTCAACGAGCCTTTGTTCCCACAACGGCGTTGGCAAAGTCTGTCGATTTTGATGAGGACACTATGCACGTGCTACTTACCGATGGGCGCCGCATTAGCGTGCCGATAACCTGGTTTCCTTTATTGCTCAAAGCTTCACCGGAACAACGAACAAAATGCGAAATTGGCGGCGGGGGAACCTCGCTGCATTGGCCGGAACTAGACGAGGATTTGTCCGTAGCTGGGTTGATGGCAGGCGCAGATCTTCAAAGCTCTTAAAAGCCCAAGCCAGTTGTTTCGCTGATGACCAACTACGCAACGGTCTGATGTATATCCCCGCCAACCGTAAACAGCGTCACTGAACTTGAAAGTCCCAGGCCGGAGAGTCTGCCGGCCATGACTACGATCATCTCGCCTTTTTCAACGGCCCCGCTTTCCAGCAAAGTTTTTTCTCCTACTTTGAGCATCTCTTCGGTCGAATCGGCGTGAGGCATGATCAGCGCTTCGACGCCCCAGATCAGCGCCAACTCATTTCTTACATCCGCCGAATTAGTCAAAGCAATGATCCTTTGTCCCGGACGCAACGCCGAAAGCCGCCGCGCCATCAGCCCGGATTCAGTCAGGACCGCGGTGACCCGCGTGCCCATCTCGGCCGCAGCGAATGTCGCAGCCTCGCACAACGCGCGACTTATGCGGCCAGACTGCCGGCCAACCAACTTCATGATGTTGTCGGTTTCCGGCTCCCTCCCGGATTCCGCGGACTCAATGATGCGGCACATTGTTTCCACTGCGGAGACTGGATACTGACCGCTGGCAGTTTCATTTGAAAGCATCAGTGCGTCCGTGCCATCCCAGACAGCGTTGGCGACGTCCGAAGCTTCGGCGCGCGTAGGCCGCGGACTGCTGACCATCGATTGCAGCATCTGCGTCGCAGTGATAACCATCTTGCCGGCGTCGACGGCCTTTTCAATGATTCGTTTTTGATAAACCGGCACCAGCTCCACGCTGGTTTCAACTCCCAAATCGCCGCGCGCCACCATGACCGCGTCGGCAGTGGCAATGATTTCGTCGAGATGATCGATCGCTTCGGCCTTTTCAATTTTCGCCACCAGTGGCGCGCGTCCGCCCGCATCGCGAATCAACGCTTTTGCGCGCGCGCAATCTTCGGCCCGGCGAACAAATGATAACGCGATGTAATCCACATTTTGCGCCACGGCCCACTGCAAATCATCCAGGTCTTTTTCGGTGAGCGAATCAATCGGCAAGGAAACGCCGGGCAGATTGATGCCTTTACGCTCGCCCAGGATTCCGCCATTGATTACACGGCAAACCACATCGGTCCTGGTCGTGCTTTCAACCAGCAACGCAATTGCGCCATCATCAAGCAAGAGTCTGCTACCTGGTTCGACAACGCGAGCGAGATCCGGGTAATTGGTCGCCACCTGGCTTTCGTCACCGATAACGTCTCGGGTTGTTAGCGTAAACTGCGCGCCGGTATTCAACGTCACCGGCTGCCCGTCTTTGAGTTGGCTGGTGCGAATCTTTGGCCCAGACAGATCCACCAGCACCGCCAGTGGCCGGTTCAACTTTGCGGCAGCCACGCGCGCTCTCCTAATGTCTTCGGTCTTTTCTTCACGCGTTCCATGCGACATGTTGATGCGCACGCCGTTGGCACCGGCCAGGATCAAGCTTTCTATGACGCTTTGCTCGCGAGACGCGGGCCCCAGGGTTGCGAGAATTTTCGCTTTTCTTACCGCAGTATCCACGTTATCCTCAATGACCGCAATTTGATTTATCTAGAATATTCCGGGAATCACCGCCGACACCTGGCGCGCATATTCTTCAAAGCGCTGACCAAACGTTTCGCGCAAAAGGCGCTCTTCAATGCGCACGCGAATCAAAGTACCAATTGCGAAAATAACTATAGCCGCAACCAGCGCTAGCCAGTGACTGATTGCAAGGCCGGTGGCTATCAGCATGCCCAGCATACCGGTGTAAATAGGATGTCGCACGCGCGCGTAAGGGCCTTTGGTGGCAAGCTGGTGATCCTGGACCATGCGCGCCGTTATGCTCCATTCTTTGCCGAGCGTTTTGACTGCACTCATTATCAGTAACACAGAACCTGACGCCGCCACGATGGCAATTGCCGCGGCCAAAAACTCCAGCCATCCAACACCGGCCACGATCGGAGAAAAAAACTGACGGTGAATTGACCACACGATTGCATAGGCCAGGCCTTGCAAAGCCACGCCCGGAATTGAGGCGTGGTCGCGTTTTTGGTCCGGCGCGTTCGGCGGCTTCTTGCGAAAGATAAAGATCCCGGCAAACGCAAACCAACAAGACATTACTACTACGAAAACTATTGTGGGCAATAACTCAAGGGTGATCTTCATCAGCTTTGCAGGCTTTCGACCTCGATGCGAGAGATCTCATGACTGCGCCAGCGAAACATGTTCGTCTTTCCCACTTCTTTCTTTAACAGTTGTTCTCGAATCATCCGTTAATTTTTCAGCTCGGTCTGAATCATTCTCTCCAGATCCGCGCTCGTAGTTGCGTCATAGCCTACAAATCGTTTCACCAGTGCTCCCTGGCGAGCGAATACAAACGTTTGCGGGATGGTTTTATCGTCAGAAAGAAAGAGATCGGTCAATGCCTTATCGGGAAAACCCAGCGGGTACTGAATGTCCAGCTCTTGTGCGAATTCAGGCACCTTGATGCGATCGTCGGGGCCACCGACGTTGAGTCCCACAACTTGAACGCCTTCTGGTCCATATTGCTTTTGCAGCTCGTTTAGCCGCGGTATGCTTCGCCGGCAAGGCTCGCACCAGGTCGCGTAAAAATCCAGCACCAACACTTTGCCGCGATAATCCGTCAGTCGCGCGCGCCTGTTGTCCGATCCAACCCAGCCCATCTCTGCATACGAAGACAATGGCGGCATTGGAAAAGTCGTGCTCGGCGGTCCGGAAGAAGCCTGATCATTGTTGGCAACAGGTTTTGTACAGGCGCTGAAAAGGATCGCTGGGGAAAGAACAATGACGAGCAGAAATAAACTCGACAAACAATTCTGGGAAGACAAATGATGCGCGAGAGTTTTCAAGTCGGGTTATTCTACACGCGTCTGAAACGCGAGTGGAATTTACTATTGCTGTTTTACCATTTACGATTCAAAGCATGGATTTCCCGCAAACCGAGCGCACCACGCTGAAACGGCTGCCCGAGCGCGGCATCTACGACCGTGAACTTGTTTATGCAATTCTCGACGAAGGCTTCATTTGCCACGTAGGTTTTGTTGCTGATGGCAAGCCGGTTGTGATTCCTACGGGCTATGCGCGCGATGCCAACCAACTCTACATTCATGGTTCACAGGCCAGCCGCATGCTGCGGTCCTTGAAAACCGGTATTGATGTTTGCGTGACGGTGACCCTGATTGACGGACTGGTGCTGGCGCGTTCGGCATTTCATCATTCAATGAACTATCGCTCGGTCGTTGTCTTTGGCAAAGCAACCGCGATTGAAGAACCGGACGCGAAACTGGCCGCGCTCCGCGCTCTTTCTGAACACATGATTCCCGGTCGCTGGGATGAAGTTCGCCAACCAACTGATCAGGAACTGAAAGCAACCACCGTTTTGTCGCTGCCACTTGAGGAAGTTTCGGCGAAGGTGCGCACTGGTCCACCGCTCGACGATGAGGAAGACTATGCTCTTGACGTTTGGGCCGGAGTGTTGCCGCTTAAGCTTGTCGCCGAGAAGCCGGTGAAAGACCCGCGTCTGAAAACAGGCATTGAGCCGGCGCCACATCTCTTCAAATATTCGCGCCAACCGGAGTAACTGGGGAGCCTAAGCCTTGGTGACATGAGGTCAGTACCACCTCGCGGTAGCGGGTGGGTCTCAGATTCGTTACACGGTACGGCGGAGATCGAGCATTCAAGCTATGAAAAGGCGCGGAACCCACCCGCTACCGCGAGGTGGTACTGACCTCATGCCACTGCACGAAGTGACTTCCGGAATGACACGACACGTGCTTACTGCAAACAAACCAAAGTTCATTTCATGGCTGGCCTTCTCCGCAATCTTTCCGGTGACGGCGCTATTGCTGCACGCCGAAGGCCGTTTGTGGATTTGTGCCTGCGGAAAATTGCTGGCGTGGTCCGGCCGCGTTTGCAGCGCTGACAATTCACAACACTTTCTCGATCCCTACAGCTTCACGCACTTGTTGCATGGCGTTCTATTTTTCTGGTTGATTTACTGGCTGGGGCCGCAGTGGCGCGTAACTGGCCAGCTATTGCTGGCGACCGCCGCTGAAGCCGCGTGGGAAGTCCTGGAAAACACAAACTTCATCATCGAACGCTATCGCTCTGCAACCGCCGCCCTGGGCTACAACGGCGATACGGTCGTCAACTCGTTTGGCGATATTCTCTGCTGCATTGCGGGATTCTTGATTGCGCAACGACTTGGCCTGCGCCGCTCGCTTGTTTTGTTTGCCGCTTGTGAATTGATCTTGATCGTGTGGATTCACGACAGCCTGCTGCTTGAGATCCTTATGCTGATAGCTCCCGTCAACGCGATCAAGGCTTGGCAGATGTGTTGACAAAACCTGTGAACCGGAAACTGTAAACCGGGAACCGTGAAACATCTTGAACTGTGAGCCGTAAACAGTAAACTGTAGGTCACGATTCACGATTCACGATTCACGATTCACGGTTTCCGGTTTACGATTCACTTCCGATGCCATCCGACAATTATCTCGGTCAGGTGCTCGATGAGAAGTACCGCCTGGAACGGCTGCTGGGCCAGGGCGGCATGGGCGCCGTCTATCTGGCCGTGCACCTCGGCACCGAGCGCTATGTCGCGCTCAAACTGATCACTCCTCAGTTCATGCGCAACGAAGAGTTTGTGCAGCGTTTCAAACGCGAAGCCCGCGCCGCCGGCCGCTTGCGGCACCCAAACGTCGTAGATGTTACTGATTTCGGCTTTGCGCTGGTGCGCGGAGAAAACGTCGCGTATCTGGTGATGGAGTATCTCGACGGCTGCACGCTTGGCGATGTGTTGAAAGAAGAAACGCGATTGCCTTTGGAATGGGTAGTAGACATTCTCGAGCAAGTCAGCTCGGCCGTGCATGAAGCACATCAACAGGGCATAGTGCACCGCGATCTGAAACCGGAAAACATCTGGCTTGAACCGAACCGGCTCGGCGGCTATCGCGTCAAGGTGCTTGATTTTGGAATTGCCAAACTTGCGGAGATTGAGACGACAGTATCGTCCGACATGAAGGACGGCGAGATGACGACGCCCGCGGCTGGACATGGCCCAAGTCAGAATTCGGAAACGGACACACTGCTCTTCGCTTCTGAAGATGCCGGGCCACCAAAGGCGAACTCAGCATTGGCCACTTCAGCTGCCGCGGGCAAAAACGACGACACGCGCATGTTCGCATCATCCGGCACAGCGACGGATATTGAATCGGCCGCCACCGCTGTTCTGCCTCCTACGATTCATGACGAGGATCGGACGCAAATGCTCGACGCTGAAGCGCGCCAAACCAGCGCGGCCCACCCAACCAGTGCCCGCGGCAACGTAACGCTCGGGACGCAGCTGACGCGCGTGGGTGCAATCATGGGTACGCCGCTTTACATGTCGCCCGAGCAGTGCAGCGGCAAGACGCTCGATGCGCGTTCGGACATTTACAGTCTAGGCATCATCGCTTACCAGATGCTGGCCGGTGATCCGCCCTTCGCCGGGCGTACCGACGCCGTAATGCGAGGGCACCGCGAAGCAGCACCCCCGCCGTTGCGCGAGCGAGCAAAGAAAGTTCCTAAGCGCGTGGCGCAAACCGTGATGTCCGCGCTGGCAAAAGATCCAGCCGCGCGCCCGCAAACTGCCGCTGCCTTTGCTTCGGCGCTGCGCGCGCAAGCCGACGGCATCAGCGCGCTTTACCGGCGCGCATTCGCGCTCTACAGCGAATACTTTCCCAAGTTTCTAAAGATGTCGTTGTTGGCCCACTGCCCGGTCATTGTTACCACCGCGCTAATGATCGTCTTGCAACTAGCACTCGAAGCCCAACCGAAAGGCATAACTGTCGCTAAGGTCTCGTTGGTGGTGGCTGTGGCGATTGTAGCCCTGCTGCATGTCGCTGCGTACTTCGTTGCCGCATCAGCCATTGCGGGCATGACTGCGGTCATTGTCACGCAATTGCAAGCGGCGCCGTTGCGGCCAGTGGAATTACGCACGGCCTTTGGTGTTTTGAAGAAACGCTGGAAGCCGTTTCTGAAAACCAGCCTGGTAGTAACGCTGCGAATTATTATTGGCACCGTGTTGCTGGTAATTCCCGGCATCGTTATGCAACTGCGTTATGCATTTTATGCGCCGGTGGTGCTGGTGGAAGGTTTGGAGAAAAAGGCCGCGCGCCAGCGGTCATATGAGCTAGCCTCAAGATCGTGGCGTACCATGATCATTGTCTGGTTACTACAGTTTCTGATTCCAATCACTGTCAGCCTGTTGGTGGGCCAGATACGCGTCGGCGCCAGGCAGCCGGGCGCACCAACGCAGGGCATTCACTTTCAGGAAATTTATAAGCAGCTCGCCAGCCTGGTTAACATAGTGGTGGTACCGCTCGTGTCAATCGTCTCGGCACTGCTCTATTTGAAGATGCGACAGCTCGGCGGCGAGACTTTAAGCTCCGCGCTTTCCCAGATTGAAGAAGTAGATAGCCGGCTCAGCGATTGGCAACAACGCATGCGCACCCGCCTTTCAGTGAACACGCCGCGCTCTTCGACGGCAGTAAGCAGTAAGCAGTAGGCAAAAAGCAGAAAGTCGCTTGCTGCTTTCTGCCTACTTTCTTTGTGCCTACGCTACTGCCTGCCTACTGCCTTCTCGCTTCTACTCAGCACTCAGTACTGGGCACTTGAATCGTGAACAGTAAATCGTGAATCGTAAATAGTTGTCGGAACTACCTGCGTTAGCGCGCGGGCGACTGTTCGTGAATCGTAAATCGAACACATAATCTGTGAAATCTGCGTAATCTGCGGATTAATATTCTTTGTCTATTCACGATTTACGATTCACGATTCACGGCTTTCTTCCGACCTCCGACCTAACCCTGTCTCAAATCGAGAACGTACTTTTCCCACTTCGTCTTAAACGTATCCATGTCGGCTTCCGCCAGGACTTTCTGCAGCGTCTTGAAACCGCTGGGATCTTCCGATTGCCCAGCATGAAACTCCCGATAAAACTTTACCAACACGCCTTTCTCCTGCAGGTAATAACAAAGGTAGCGCGCCTGCGCATAGTTGGTCCCTTTGTCCTCACTGTAGAACGCGTTCACATCCATCGCTGTCAGTTCTTTGAATGAAGGGACTTGCTTTGCACGTATTGCCCGCTGCAATCCAGGCAAACGCCAATTAGTAAACCCGTGAATGTGTCCGGCCGCATCGCCACATTGTTCATAGAGTGAACCCAACCCTTCGTTGAGCCATGGCGGACACGCGGCGAAGTTTGCTTCCATAAACGGATGCACAATCTCATGCACCAACGTCCCGCCGCCGGTCTCGATATTCATGATCAATGCTTTGTGAGTGCTCGAGTAATATCCATAAGGCGTGGACGGCTCATCGCCAAATAGCAGACGCGCGTGTTTCTCATAAGAGGCTGCGTCTTTGAACAGCCAGATGTCGAGTATTTCCGTTGGGTCGTTGGGAAAAAAGTCCTGCTTGAGCCGATCGACTGCCCATTTCACGGTACCCTCGGCGTGTTGCTGCACAGCCTCTTTGGTTTCGTCACCGATGATGACGAACGGCCGTTGAATGACGATAGAGAACTCCGCCGCAGATGCTCGCCGGTCTGAGTCTGTCACCCTCTTTTTGATTTTGCTCCTGAGCAGAGCGACGTGTCGCGTGAAATCAGCGTCGGTGAACGTTGCTGAAGTTGTTGGTGCTACGCTAGTAATGACGGACAGAAGTTCAGGCGCATTTGCGCTTGCCCGGGTGTTTGGCTGGGCATTTGACTGAATGTTTGGCTGGGTGTTCGCCTCGTGGCCACGCCCGACGGGCAACTTGCCGCCGTTCCATTGGCAGGCTACGACCAGAAACAACGCAACGGGAAACGAGTTTGTAATTCGCATCAGGTGACCTCCTGGCGATTAACTGGAACTATAACGACGAGCGCTATCTATGATTCAGTTCAGCCTCTGTGGGTGCGCTGTCTCTTACCTGCCGGCTTTCTGCCTTCTGCCTACTGCCTTCTGCTTTTCTGATCCGTGCCAATCCGCGTTAATCCGCGGCTAATATATTCCTTTGCCTATTCACGATTTACGATTTACGATTCACGAACCAATGGTCCACTATTCAAAGAAAGACTCATGGCTCATCGGATTCATTTTGGCCGGCAGCATGATTCCGCTTGTTCTCGGCCTGTTCTTTCTTTTCGTCGGTGGTCCAAATCGAAACGCAGGATACCTGCTATTAGTCATCGTCGTGGTGGAGGGCGTAGTAATGCTTTTACTTACCTACCCGCTCTACTATGAGGTCACTACTTCAGAGTTAATCGTTCGCTGCGGCGTGCTCATGAACCGGCACATTTCTCTTGGCGCTATTGATGAGGTGCAACCTGATAGAAATGCTGTGTCCTCTCCGGCGTGGTCGTTGGATCGGCTGCGGATCGATTATCGAAAAAATGGCGAGCGCGTCTCACTCCTGATTTCGCCTCAGTCCAAAGCCGCCTTCATGCAGGAGCTGTCACGATTCGATTGCGACTTAAAAATGAGCGGCGATCGACTGATTCGCGAATCCGCCTCTAAGTAGCTCTCACTCAGTACTCATCACTCATCACTCATCACTTTCCTCAAGAACAAGAGGAACTTACTGCAAACAATCGCGTACTCTTAGGTGGCCTGTGATCTATGAACTACCATCCAGTAAGAGCCATAAAGGACTCATCAATCTCAACCAGAATATATTTCGGACTAATTGCCTTCATGATCGCCGTAAAGGTGGTCTTCAAACTTTTCCCCACTGTCTTCCCGGGCGCAGACCAGGAAGCCGCGTTCTTCTGGACGACCATTCTGGCAATCGCAGTGATGGGTTTTATCGGCCTCATCCTTACACGCAGAACAGGCTTTCCCAAAATCTGGGACCCTAAAATCTCTCAGCTACAGAGATTCCTGATTCCCACGGTTATTGGCTTGGTCTATGGCGTGATCACTGTCATCGAAGATTTACGGAGTCCTTCACCCGTTCATCTTAAACTTCCGCTTTCCATTCCTTTCTATGCGTATGGCGCAATCCTGCTCGAAATAATGTTGCGCTTATTCGCCATTACGTTCCTGGTATGGCTCTTCTCCAATGTGCTGCTAAGAGGCAGGTGGCAGACGCAAGTGTTTTGGATCGCCGCTATCATTGCGGCCCTCTATGAACCGCTTCCTTTTATGAGAGCAGACCTCGCCGCCGTTTCGGGTCTTGGCGTGGCAATCGTATTACTCGAGTGGCTCCTACAGCCGCTGTTCCTGGCAAACGTGATCACAGGCTGGCTCTTTAGAGAGTACGGCTTTCTGGCGGCACTGCTGATGCGCCTTTCATTCTATCTGGTCTGGCATATCATTTACGGCGGCCTCATCTCGACCGCTCGATAAAGCTTACTCGCCCTCTGACTCCTGACCTCTGACCTCCGACCCCTGATCTGCCTTCCGCCTTCTGCCTTCTGTGAAGAGTAGCGAACTGAAGTCAAGATGCATTCGTATATCTTGTTCCTGTATCCTTACATCCTGAGGCACAAGATGAGTTGTCCTAAATGTGGATTGCAGACACTGCCAGGTCAAAAATTCTGTCGCTCGTGTGGCGCAAGCTTGCAGATGACTACACAGCGGCTTGTTAGACCAGCCACAATTTCTGATTCGGAACGGACGCTGGCAACGGGCGTTGCAGCTGGAAGACGACGAGGCCAGACCCTGGCACTTTGGGGATTTATTATTATGTTTATAGGCGTTGCAATCGGCGTCGTCGGCAAGAAGTTAGTGCATGACGATATTGTTACTGTCGTTGGCATTCTGTTTTCCTTAGCGGGGATGTTCATGACAGCATATCCGTATCTCTCACCTTCGCGGCGCCAACATGACTCCGGCCCGCCCTCACCACCGGAAGTTCTAACGCAATCACAATCAACAAGGTATCTGTCTCCGGAAGGCAATATTGAATATGTCTCAAGCGTTACCGAAAGGACGACAGACCTGTTGGAGACTCCTGCCGCAACAACATCGAGACCGAAAGCAGACGAAGAGTCGCAAGCCTAAACCACGCTCTCCACCTCCTGCCTTCTCCCTTCTGCTGCTTACTCCGCCAGTTCTGCGGAATCTGCGGATGTTTCTTGATGTTTACTGTTCACTTCCATTTACGATTCACGATTCACGATTTACGTTTTTGGCTCTTTTCCTGTCACAACTGAGCGTCGCGTGGTGTCTTTCTAGCAACAGGAATCCCCAAAAACGAGGTGAAAGAAAATGAAAACCAGGATCATATGGACGCTGGTCGTTGTTTTGGCTACGAGTTTGAGCGTGATGGCGATGGCCTGCGCTGTAAAGACGTCCGGCCTCGCTGCCGCCGGCTTCAATTCCGCGGCGCCAACCCAAACTAAACAGCAATACCCGGTGCGCGGTGAGATTAATCGCTCCTTTCAACTTTCGCCCAATGCGCAGATTGATGTAACCGGCATCGAAGGCGCGGTAAAAGTTGAGACCACCAATAGCAATCGGGCTGAAATCCACTTTGTGCGCCATGCGCGCACGCAAAGGGATTTCGATTGCGAAACCATAGCGGTCCAGGATGGGCCGTCCAGCCTGACCATCGAGCACCAAACGGACGCCTCGTGTCGGGTTATCCTGGCCTACGAAGAACTGACACTCATCGTCCCGCAATCGGCGAACTTGATCGTTGGACACATTGAAGGCGATTTCACCGTGGGCAAAACTGACGGTTACCTTCAACTGAACAACATCGAAGGTTCAGTGCGAGCAGAAGAAGTACAAGCGGCGCAAATCGAGGCCGTCGAGGGCGGTGTCACATTAAGCATCGCGCGTTTAGATTCACACGGGATAACTGTGCGAACGGTTGAAGGCCCAGTTGAACTCCGCGTCGCCAATGACATAAACGCCAATTTGCGTGTGCGCGGAGCGGAGAATGTTGACATCGATCTTCCCAACACACCAAACAAACGAATCGGCACGAATTTGTTTCAATCTGAAGACGACGAGCGCTCGCGACGTCGAGGAACCGAGCTGCAACTCGGTACCGGCGGCGCGACGATCCTGATCTCCGGAATCGAAGGCCGCGTTAGAGTCCGTGGCCTCTAACTATCAAGTTAGGTTCGAGCACCGAGTACTGAGTACTGAGTGCTGAGTGCTGAGTACTGAGTGTCTTGCTACAAGTTTCAAGTTGGAATGTCTCAAGGTCAGGAAGGCGGGCTTGCCTCGCTCTTGTCAGTACGTCGCGCGGCAGCGCGTCCAGTCAATCCATTCACGCTTCCCGCTTCACGATTTACTTCTTTTCTGCTTTCTGCCTACTGCCTAGTGCCTTCTGACCTCCGACCTCCGACCTCTGATTCTGCCTCCGATCTCCGCCCACCGCCCACAAGTCACTTGTCACCCGTCACTCGCTCCTTTAGTATTCCTCATTAAGCACTGCATCCCGAGCCTCTCAAGTTTCCCCGACCATAACTTGCGAACTCTATATCCGTGGACAAAGAACCTACACAGAACGAATTCCTTCTGGGGCAAATGCTAAATGCCAGCACTGAGGGCATTCTGGCGTTTGATCGCGATTGCCGCTACACCGCCTGGAATGGTGCGATGGAATTGATCTCCGGAATGCGAAGAGAAGACGTGCTTGGCAAATGCGCGTTTGACTTATTTCCATTTCTAAAACAGACCCGCGAGGACAAGCATTTCTACGCGGCTCTGGAAGGTTACACTGCAACCTCTCACAATACGCGTTACACAGTGCCAGAGACCGGTCGTGAGGGTTTCTTCAAGGGTTATTACTCGCCGCTGCGTAACGAGCAGAACGAAATCATCGGTGGTGTTGCTGTCATTCAAGACATCACGGAGCGAAAGCGTGCTGAAGAAGCGGCGCAGCAAGCTCACAAACGTTTGGCTTTTCATGTTGAGAATTCGCCGCTCGCGGTTATCGAATGGGACAGCGACGCTCGGGTGTCACGCTGGTCTGAATCGGCAGAGCGCCTGTTTGGTTGGAAAGCCGACGAGGTCTTAGGCAAGCACGTCGGTGATTGGCATTTCGTGTTTGACGAGGATGTTGACGCCGTCGCTCAGGTTACTTATAGGCAACGGGTTGGCGCCGAATTGCATGGGGTTCAGCGTAATCGAAACTACACACGCGATGGGTCAGTACTTTATTGCGAATGGTACAACTCAGTCCTGCACGACGGTAACGGCAAAATGGTTTCCGTGTTGTCTCTCGTGCTTGACGTCACTACGCGAAAGGCCTCGGAAGAAGAACGTACCGCATCGCTGACGCGTGAGCGCGAGTTACGCGAGCTGGCAGAAGAAGCCGACCGCCTGAAGGATGAATTTCTCGCCACACTTTCGCATGAGCTGCGAACTCCACTTACTTCCATTCTCGGTTGGGCCATGTTAATTCGCAGTGGAGATCTCGACCCGGGAAATCTACCTAACGCAATTCAAATTATCGAACGCAACGCGAAATCGCAGGCGCGACTAATCGACGATCTTCTGGACGTCTCGCGAATCATTCAGGGCAATCTCCAGCTCGATGTTCATCCACTAAACCTGGCGCCGCTGGTCGAGACTACAAATGAAGCACTGAAGCCGGCCGCGGCCGCTAAAGACCTTGAAGTTGAACTGGAGATCGATTCGGGAACGTGCATTGTCAGTGGTGACCCCACGCGGCTGCGCCAGGTGGTTTGGAACTTGTTGATGAATGCAATCAAGTTTACCCCGCGCGGCGGCACGGCTAAGGTCAGCCTTAAATGCATCTCAGAACCCGACGAGTCGTCGATGTTGGACAGCTTATCGGGACGACTCGCCAACTCGCGCTTGCCATGCGTGCGACTGACGGTTAGCGACACCGGCGAGGGCATTAAACCTGATTTTCTGCCTTACATCTTTCACCGGTTTCGCCAGGAAGAAAGTTCTATCTCGCGCAAAGCAGGAGGACTCGGCTTGGGCCTGGCCGTGGTGCGGCATTTGGTTGAGTTGCACGGTGGCACTGTGAGTGCGCGCAGCGCGGGGAGAGGCCTTGGATCGACTTTCATCGTTGAGCTGCCACTCGTGCACAGCACGCGCGACACGGCTGACACAACCGGACCTTTGCAGGAATCCGTTGCTGTGGCCTCTGCAAAAGCGGTCGGTTTATATGGCGTTCGAGTATTGCTCGTTGAAGATGACGACGACTCGCGAACCTTGCTGGCAGTTTTGCTGAAACGCAAGCACGCCGAAGTGATTGCTGTCTCGTCGGCTGCCGAGGCGCTCGATACATTGGTCCAAGGTCTAACGTCCAACGTCCAACCCCCTGAGCACTCAGTACTCAGCGCTCAGGACTTAGCATCCAACACCCAACCTCCGACCTCCACTCAGCACTCAGTACTCAGTTCTCAGCACTCAGTACCCGACACCCGACACCCGGCACCTGACACCCTTCCTGACATAATCATTAGCGACCTGGGCATGCCGGATGAAGACGGCTACCAGTTGATACGTAAGATTCGTTCGCTGGCAACTGACTCAGTACTCAGCACTCAGCACTCAGCACTCAGTACTCAGCACTCAGTACTCAGCACTCAGTACTCAGCACTCGGTACTGAAAACTCATCACTCATCACTCATCACTCATTACTTAGAGCGGCTTCGATTCCCGCTATTGCCCTGACTGGATACGCCACCGCTAAAGATCGCGAGCGCGCGTTGGCAGCGGGTTATCAACTACACCTCGCCAAGCCCGTTGAACCAGACGAACTCGTCACGGCTATCCTGACTCTGCTTCGCGGCCGGCAGTAAGATCGTGAATCGTAAATCGTGAATCGTAAATGGTTCGGAATGTCTTTGCACAAAAAGCGCTTGATTGTTCAGAACCTGAAGAGCCGATTGCGGCTTGCCGCCGCACAGTGCGGAAAGGCTCGGCCTTTCCGGAAGCGATATCTCTCACCTCTTTTCCTGAGGCTGAGCCTCAGGAAAAGTCATAAGGGTGAACTCAGCGGAAAGCCATAGGCATTCCGCACTGTGCGGCGGCAAGCCGCAATCGTTCCTGACCGCTGGGTTCCAATACGCTTTAGGTACTCTTTGTGCAAGGCCGTTCGGAATACTGACAATCCATTCACGATTTACGATTCGCGAATTCAGATTGGAAGTGCAACAGAACATTGTTTGAAAAACACTTCGTTAGGGGTCCTATAGCCAAGCGTCTTGCGAGGCCGGTTATTTAGTAAGTCTTCCACCTGTTGCAGGTCGCTGTTTGTGATCCTAGCGAAGTCGTACTTCTTGGGAAAGTATTGTCGCACCAGGCCGTTGGTATTCTCGTTCAAGCCTCGTTCCCAGCTGGCATAAGGATGCGCGAAGTAAATGCGCGCTTGCAGCTGGACGGCGATCAGTTCGTGCTCACAAAACTCTTTACCGTTATCCACGGTGATGGTGTGCACCCGATCAGCGAGTGGACCTAAGAGTGCGACACTGGCATCTTTCATTTCGGCCGCAGCTTTAGTTTGCAGCTGGCGCAGACGGGTCAGCTTGGATTTACGTTCAACGGCGCTGAGGATACCGCGTTTATGTCGCGCGCCGATGATAGTGTCAGCCTCCCAGTCGCCAAACCGCCCTTTGCTAGCCACGATCTTTGGACGCTGATCTATGCTGGTTCTGTTGGGAATCTGGCCCCGGCGGATGTAGCCGCTATAACGCTTGCGCTGCTTCTTTTGACTACGTAGATGCTGATGCAGGGTGCCGCCGCGCCGTTTGTCTGCATAGATGTAGAGATAGATGCTTTCATGGCTGACGGTGGGCTGGTGCTCCAGTTTTAGGCGCCCGGAGATCTGCTCTGGACTCCAATCCTGCTTCAAGAGCCGCTCGACCTGTTGCCAGGTCTGCCAGGCAATACGTGAACGATAGGCTTCGCACTGCCGGCCGTAGGCGAGTTCATCTGCCTGATAGGGACGATAACCTTTCTCTCCGCGGTTGCGCCGCAGTTCACGAGAGATAGTGCTCTTATGGCAAACAAGGTTCGCCGCGATCCGAGTTTGGTTCAATCCTGCTTTCATCAGGCCGTATAGATGGTATCTTTGTTCCCGAGTAAGCTGTGTATAGCTCATTTGTGTGCTTCCTTGACTTGGCGGTTAATAAAGCACGCTTACGCTATCGCAGCTTGCTCTTAACCACTAAGCTCAAAGTTGCACTTCAACTTGAATCCACCATTCACCATTTACTGCCTTTGAATGTCTCTGGGTTGGGAAGGCGGGCTTGCCCCCGCTCTGGTTCAGTACTCGGTTGCGATAGTCGGTGGGTAGTATCGGCGGATTACTGTTTACTGTCTGCTGTTTCCTGTCTTCCATTCCCGATTCACGATTTACGATTCACGATTCAGGGCTCTTGCCAGCGTCCCGCCCGCATTTGAAAATCGCCGCGCGCAACGAGTCCAGTCAATCCATTCACAATTTACAAAAACCAGCTTTGCCTCAAATGTCATGGGCCATGTTAGGTTCGGCTTTGCCGCCTGATGTGCGGCGGTGGCTTCGCCCCGCCGACAGCAGCCATATTATTTCCGGGCTATGCCCCTGGTCCGGGCTAGCCCTTCGGATTTTGTGGCCGAAGGCCGCACCAAGGGCTAGCCCGCGCAGCGCTTCTAGTCGCTCCATTCACGATTTACGATTTACGAAGTCCAGGTCGCTTCAGAAAACGCAACGCACTAACAACCACCAAAACAATGGTCGAACCCAACCCCAGCCAAAACCAACCCGTAAGCGCCACCGCGATCAATCCGGAAGTATGCTCTGCTCTCGTTCGTTCCCGATTCATGAGGTAGGCACTCACCAGGCCAGCCATTAAGCCCATCAGTGCTGATAATTCGCGCCTGTCTCTCCAACCTCGCGCTATGCCAAAGAACAGCACCGCCAGCATCAGAACCGGAATCAACCAGAGCCCACTATGACCATCGCGTGCAAGGTCAACGCCACTGAGTCTGCTTTCCGACGCGCCACAACTCAACTGCACCCACGGCAGGAAAAAGCACGTCAGCGCAATCAGCGCCATGCTCAAGGTCACGCGTTTGCTATCCATTGTCTCTTCCTCTCGTTGTCAGGAAATACTGGATACTAACCTCTGACTTCTGGCTTCTGACTTCTGATCTCTGACTTCTGACCTCCGACCTCTGACTTCTGACCTCTGACTTCTGACCTCTGATCGTTTAGAGAATAACGCTGAGGCGGGATTAGCCGAAGCCTGGGAGCGCGGCTTGAATGCCGCCAAGCGCCGCGCGTCGAGTCGCTCGATTCACGATTCACGATTTGCGATTCACGCTCTTCCGCTGGAACCGCTGGCATCGCTGCCTGCATCTAAAAGAGGCCGCGCGCAGCGCGTTCAGTCCGGCCAGCGCTTGCTCAACCGCCACAAATTCTCGTACGGCAAAATCACAAATTGCTTTTTGCCATCAACTATTTCCGGGTGTAGCTCAATCATGTTGCTTCCTCTCAGGAGTATGCATGTACGGAAGCTGATCCCTCATAAGCGTGGTTTCCACTGGCGCTCGTGGCGCGCAGCGTGAACGACGGCATAGATGACCACCGTGTTGTGAATTACCCGGAAGACAATACGGTAAGGAAAACGGTGCAAGTAAGCCCAACGTACTTGATTGCGACGATAACGAACCTGGTAAATCAGAGGAGTGGAGGACAGACTGTCCATCGTGTCTCGCGCGGCCCGAAGAAACTCGCGACCCAGCCCAACCTCCCGCTGCTCGTACCACGCTTCCGCTTCAATGAGGTCGGCATCCACTTCCGGACGAACAACCAACCGGTAGCTCACTCACCGAGCCTCCGGTTTAAGCGAGCCTTGACCTCTTCCCAGGGAATGGCGGTCTCAGGGTCCTTCTCGTGAGCTTCGATGCGCGATTCGATCAGCGCTTTCTGTTGGTCGGTGAGCGGGTCGTCATCGTCAAGCCAGCCATCGCCATCAAGTTCGGCAAGCTTGAGCCGGATCTCGTGCCTTTCCTCTGAGGAAAGCTTGGGGAGTTCTGCGAGGATGTCAGTCTTGCTCATACGAGAATTTTAATCGACCCTTAAGGCTTAATCAAACATTACTGATCACTCATCACTCATCAAGCCTAAGGCATCTGATGTCTTTCTGCCTACTGCCTACCGACGTCTGACTTCCGACCTCCGACCTCCGACCTCCGACCTCCGACCTCCGACCTCCGACCCCGACCTCCGACCTCTGACCTCTGACCTC
>Ga0137418_10001093_pt1 | contig 24798 bp, 16 predicted proteins | sample CZODoug3_1_2_16f_FD_122242 | JGI IMG/M metagenome (GOLD analysis project Ga0137418, IMG submission 122242) | Vadose zone soil fungal communities from Angelo Coast Range Reserve, California, USA - CZODoug3_1_2_16fungal (Hybrid Assembly) | ecosystem: Environmental > Terrestrial > Soil > Vadose...
GATGACCCACGCGTCCCAGGGCTGCGGATACGGCGGCGACTTCCCGATCCTGCCGACGACCTGGTCGGACCTCTCCGGGACGACGTCGACGACCGCACCGTGGAACCGGCGCAACCTCAAGGACCCCGCTTCAGAGGTCGGCGAGCCCGGCTATTACAAGGTGACGGCCAACGACGGCTCGGCCGACATCACGAGCGAGCTGTCCGCGACAACGCGCGGCGGCACGGCGACCTTCACCTACCCCGCGGGGACGACGCCGAAGGTCTTCCTCAAGCCGAACCAGGCGTCCTGGACGTCGCGCTACAGCTCGGCGATGTCGATCGATCCGCAGACGGGCATCGTCACGGCGCAGGCGGTGAACGGGAACTTCTGCCGCAAGGGCGACCGGGTCACGACGTACTACGCGCTCGAGTTCGAGCAGCCCATCGCGACGTCCGGAACCTGGGTCGGCGGCACCGCGGCCCAGGAGGGCCGGACGTCGGTGTCGAGCGACGGCAACAACGTCGAGCCGAGCTCGGTGGAACCACGGCGCAGGCGTTCGAGTATGCTGTCTCGAGCCCGTTTGAATGCCTGCTTATCACCGTGAAGCTGAAAGGCCCAGTTCGCTCCCATTTCGAGGGCATTGATCTCAAAAGCGAGCTGAGCAGGATCAATGTCGGTTGCCAATTGGCGCGCCTGCTGCGCATCAATGACGGCCCGCTGCAGCGTGGCCAGCCATTCCTTCATAATCTCGGCAACACGGTCGCGAACTGGTCCGGGACGACCGTCAAACTCTGCCGCCGCAGCCGCGAAGAAGCAGCCGCCGCGAAAGACGCCAACATTCATTTTGAAGTAACGGCCGTATTCCTGCGCGACAAGGTCGGCTGCAGCTTTAGAAGCGCCGAAGAGGGAGTGAAGCGTGCGGTCGATACGGCAGGTTTCGTCGATGCCATTGAAATCTTCTTTGCGCGCATAGTCCCAACGGGTGGGGAGTTCCTGCAGAGGGATTTCGTTGGGGGAATCTCCATAAACTTTGTTGGTGCTGAGGAAAAGGAAAACGGCTTCGGGGCAATGTTGGCGAGTGGCTTCGAGGAGATTGATAGTGCCGAGGGCGTTGACTTCAAAATCGAGAATGGGAATGTCGCGGGCTTTGTCGTGGGAAGGCTGTGCGGCGCAATGGACGATCAAGTCGAAACGGTTGCCCTCGAAAAGATTATCCAGCGCATTGCGATCACGAATATCGATGCTGGCGTGCTGAAACTGCTTGGTGGAACGCTTCAGCCGCTCCAGGTTCCAGGTGGTGTCGCCTTGCGCCCCAAAAAACAATTGGCGCATGTTGTTGTCCACCCCGATCACCCGATGGCCTTGCGCGTCAAAATACTGCACGGCTTCGGAGCCGATCAATCCGCTGCTGCCTGTAACCAGAATCGTTTTCATGTGTTTTGCACAAATTTTGAGCTTAGCAAAGGCGCGGGGCCGCACGCTATTTTTGTACCAGGGAAACTAGCGCATGGAAGTCCCGTAAAACAACCCGGTGCCATTTCGCAAATCTCGGCCGTAGGAGAGCACAACTGAGGCACTCCCAAAAATACGAATCCGCGCCTGTATCCCAACATCCACCAGCCACTTTCTAGAACCGAACAAACTAGTTGGATCCGCAATCGCTCCAGTATCCAGAAATGGGCCGAGCTGAACACGGAGAAACGCCCCGTCATACGCAGTTTTGTAGATTTCCGAATTCAGCAACAGGTATCGCCGGCCCAGCGGCGCGGCGCCCTTGCGGCCACCAATCGTGCCCGAGTGTGCGCGGAGCCAGAGATCGTTGTCGCGATCCATGCCCAATTGATAGAGCTCATCGATCGGAACGTCCCCGACGGTTTCAGCGCCGCGGATCGTTGATATAAACTCGAAATCGTGACCGCGGGCTTTCGGCAGCCATCGAGTCTCAATCTCGCCCTTGAAAGAGCTGAAAGCCCCAAGTCCTTGCGCGTAATTTCTTCCCGCTCGAATTTCCGCGCTGCCGTCGACCGTAAATCGCCGCTCCGGCACGCGAATCAACGAGCGATGCGCTGCTAGCCACGCATCCGACGTCTTCCCGTTAATGAAAAACGAGCTGGTAGATTGCGGCAACCCCGCCGGCAAATTCCTGAATTCTCGCGAAACAACTTCGACTCCGGTGGCCAAATCCCAGCGGCCACTTTCAACAATATGTATCTGCGCGCCTCCCGCAAATCGTTTCATGTTGAGGTCGGTAATGGCCGCCGGTCCGGCCGAAAATGTCCTGGCCAAATTCCAGTTTTCGTTACGCTGGTCGAAAAATAACCGCACTCGCTTGCCTGGTTGCCGGAAAAGGGGAAAGGAAATGCTCACCGCCACTCGCCGTTTCTCCTGGTCCCATCGCACCAGCGAATCGAAATTCACGGCCGCCCCGCGAAAACCGTAATACGACGGGTACACGGTTTGGTACGGCAAACCGCGCAGCAGCGAGATCGCGCCGTCGAGTAACGACGAACCCCACCGCGATTGTTCATTTAATCGGATCGTCGCTTTGTACCCATCGCCTTCCGTTGCGCCCGGAGTCGAAGACAATTCCACGCGGGCTTGCGAAAACACTTCCAGGTTTTCCAGCAGGGCGTTGGTCTTGAGGAGCGACTCCGGATCAAGCGCGCCGGGCGGAGCAAATGTCACTGCGCGATCGAGCAGTTGCTTGTCCGTTTTCGGCGCGGGCTGCACTTCAACCGCTTCCAGTCGCGGCTTCGCCACAACATTCCAGTATTTCAGTGACGCTTCGAGATTCCCTTCGAGCAGGTAAATGGTTCCAAGAAATTCCGCCGCATACCGATCATCCGGGTTTAGCCGTAGCGATCGGCGCAAGTCACGCTTTGCCGCCCTGAACGTGCCCAATTTGTATTCCGCGCCCGCGCGTTCCACCAGAAATCTCGCGTCTCGCGGCATTTTCCTGGCCCCAATCGAGAACGCCTCGCGTGCCTCTGTCCATCGTTCCAGCCGAGACAGCGCCATCCCCGCGTAATAGTCGAAGTCCGCAGACTGATCCGCCGGTCCGCGCGCTTCGCGCAAGACTTTTTCCCATTCTTTTTGTTCGTATAGTTTTCTCACCGACTGCAGGCGTTGTTCCTCGTCGGCACCTTCGATTCGGCACACCAAGCCCAGCAGCAAAACCACAGCGAAGAGAATGCGGGGAAGTCTCACTCCGGATGGCGAGGTACGGCCAGCAGCGTCCAGTTCTCCGTTCCTTTCCATACCTTCGCAAATTCATTGCGCTCAACGCGCAGGAGTTTGCTGCGTTCCGGGTCGTTCAGCAGTATAGCCACGTCTTCCGCTTCGACTCCGACGATCACCACGTAGTGCGCGGGACCGCCCTTCGGTTTCAAGCCGGCAATCAATGGACGTCCCTTGGCGATCTGATTGCGCAAATCGCTCCATTCTCCTCGAAATGCGAAGGTCTCGAATCCCGAGTCGCGCAAATACTTTTCCATGTCCGACGCAAAAATCCCGCGCGGTTTCGCCGCATACAACAATCGCTGGATGTTTGCTGGATCCGAGCGGTCATCGGGTACGTCCGCATCTTTGCTCTTCCAATATCGCAAAACCATGGCCAGCGAAGCGGACCCACACCCGTCCCGTTCCTGGTGGATGTACGGAACGTCAAGCCAGAGGCCCGAAGCGCTGGCTGCGGCCACCACGCACCATGCCACGATCAGCGCTCCGGTGAACACGAATTTTCCTTGAATTGGCAGCACTGCCTCGCCCGCTGGGCGGCGTACGGCCTAGCGAACTGCGACGATCACCAGAATCAGGCCGACCGCAACCAGCATGATGATAATCAAATCGCGATCCGAGAATCGCCCGGCGGCAAAATCTTTTTGCACCTCGCGCGAACGCTCGGCCATCCGCGCTAAGTCCTCGTCGCTCACCTGGCTAATCGCCCGATCAACTTTCTGGTAGTCGAGCCCGGTGGATTTCAGCGTTTCCCGGCCCTTTTCTGAACGAAACATCTCGCGCACCGCGGCTTCGTTTGCTTGCCGGATTTCCGAGGCTTTCTGCAAATCCTTACGAAGTTGCACGGAACTAACGACGTGATCGTTCTCCTGCGCGGAAACGGGAACCGTCCCCGTCGACGCCAGACTTGCAACCAGCAGCATTGAGCACACCCGCATCGCGTTGCGAAGCATCATTTATCCTCCAGGTGCTGGGTTCTTTTATTTTATGGGTGGTGGCTGGACGAAACAACAAAAATAAGCAATTTCAGGCCCGATGCCCCGCAATGAACGTAGCGCAACGCCGTCAGGGCTTTGCAGGGTACGTCTGATATTTTGCGGCGTCGACCTTTTGCCATTCGCCGTTCTGAATTCCCTCGCGAATTTGCGCCGCGGTTTTACCCTTTCGGGTTTGCTCGTAAGAATAAAGCGCTTCGCCCAGGCAGATATTGCACATCGATCCGTGGGTGCTGGTAAAACAATCGAGCAGGCTGCCGTGGCCGTGCGCTCGATCGCAATGGCAGTAACATGGCTGCTGGTACAGAACTTTCTTCACTTTTCCCGCAAGCGCATACGTATTCTTAATCACCGGATTATCGAAGCGCGCTGGATCCAGCGTGTCAGGAAGAGCGCCAGCGGGCGGTTGGGAATGATACGCGGGCACCGGTTCATCAGCCTGCGAACCACTCTGGCCTGCATGCAAATCTGCACCATAAGGCACCAACACCACCAGCAACGCTGCGGCAAAAAGCGCCGCTCCCGTCAGCCATTCGCGTCTTGTTTGCATCTTTGCTCCAGAAGGGCAGGTTAGAACGATTCGTAACCCGCACGGCATTTATTTTAACAAAGCGCGGCGCACACGATAATTTTCCTGAGGCCAGAAGCGCCTACTATTTCCCGGACGAAGCCATGTACGTCTCTTCGCCACGCCCTCTGCGCCGTACATCGATTCCCAATCTCTTAATTTTCTGGTTGATCGTTGACAGCGGAATCAAAAACCGTTCGGAGGCTTCAGTCTGATTCCATCCGGTTCGGTCCAGCATATCTACGATGATGCGGCGCTCGATTTCGTCCATAATTTGGAACAGCGATGGCCGTGACTGGTCGGCACCAGCGCGCGAACCAGGCTCACCGGGCAGCGGCGGCATGAATTCGGAAAGCTGCAGACGAACTCCGCGCACAATCTCCTTGCTGCGAATGGTTTCCGGCAGCAGGTCCCCATCGACACGCTCGGTCGTCGACAAGACCACGGCTCTCTCGACAACATTCTCAAGCTCGCGGACGTTTCCGGGCCAATCGTAGTCCATCATCAACTTGAGAGCGCCCGGCGTAAACTGCCGCATGGGCTTGCCATTTTCCTCGCAATAGCGCACCAGGAAATGGGCCAGCAGCGACGGGATGTCTTCACGGCGGTCGCGCAGTGGCGGCAGCGTCAGGTGAATTACATTCAAGCGATGATACAAATCTTCGCGGAATCGTCCTTCGCGGACGAGTGTCAGCAATTCCACGTTCGACGCCGCCACGATTCGCACGTCGACCTTGAGCTGTTCGGTACCGCCCAGCCGCATGAACTCGCGCTCCTGAATCACCCGCAGCAATTTCGCCTGGGTCTCTGGACTGATGGTTGCTATTTCGTCAAAAAAAATCGTTCCTTGATCCGCAACTTCGAACAGGCCTTTCTTGGAGGAAACCGCGCTGGTAAACGCTCCCCGCACGTGCCCAAAGAGCTGCGACTCCAGCAGATCCACTGGGATCGACCCGGTGTTCACCGGAACAAATGCCCGGTCCGCGCGCGGCGAAGCCGAATGGATGGCCTTGGCGATCAACTCCTTGCCGGTGCCGCTCTCTCCGCTGATCAGCACCGTGGAACGCGATGGACCCACTTGCGCCACCAAATCAAACAGCGCCAGCATCTTTTCGCTCTTACCGACGATATTTGCAAAACTGGACCGCTGTTTCAACGCGCGTTTGAGCTGAACGTTTTCTTCCCGCAGTTTCCGCGATTCCACGGCCTGCGCCACTTGCGCCAGCAATTCGTCGTTGGACCACGGCTTGGTGATGAAATCGAGCGCGCCGCCCTTGAACGCCGCCCGCGCCATATCGATCGAACCGTATGCGGTGATCAAAACCACGGGCAGGTCCGGGTCCCTGCGACGCACTTCGCGCAGCAGATCCAGCCCATTGCCATCCGGCAGGCTGACATCCAGGAGCAGCAGATCGTAGGGCCGCTCTTCCAGCTTTCCCAATCCGGACTGCCCGGTTTCGGCGCTCGACACGCCGTAACCCTCGCTGGTCAACAGCAGCTCCAGCCCTTCGCGAATTTCGGATTCATCGTCAACGACGAGAATCGCACCTTTAGACATGTACCGGCTTTCTCACCGCGGGAAACTCGACGTGAAACGACGTCCCTTTACCCGGTGCCGAACGCACATCCACTTTTCCCGCGTGTTCCTTGATAATTCCGTAGCTGACCGAAAGGCCCAGGCCGGTTCCCCGGCCGACCGACTTGGTGGTAAAAAACGGATCGAAAATCCGATGAATGTGCTCGCGCGGAATTCCTGCTCCGGTGTCCACGATTTCGATTTCCACGCTGCCGTTATGCGCTGCGGTTCGCACTTCCAGTATTCCGCCGGATGGCATGGCGTCCCGCGCGTTCAGAAACAGATTCAGAAATACCTGCTGTAGTTTGTTCGCCGAGCCGCGCACCGCCGGCAATCCCTCGCCAAGATTCTTTACCACCTGAATCTGCGAAGTCTTGAGCGGATGCGAAACCAGCGAAAGCGTTTCTTCCACCACATGATTCAGATCGACATTGGCGATCTCCGCCGCTCCGGTACGCGAAAAGTTCAATAGATTGTTTACGATTTCGCTGGCGCGGAAAGTCTGCTTCACGATCTTTTCGATGATCGAATGCCGCGGATCGTTTTCCGGCATCTGCTTGGCCAGCATTTGAATGTAATTGGAAATCACCGCCAGTGGCGTATTCACTTCATGCGCCACTCCCGCGGCCAGCAATCCCAGCGAGGTCAGTTTCTCGGTCTGCGACATCTGTTCTTCCATGTGTTCCCGCTGGGTGACATCGTCAAACAGCAGCAACCGCCCGATTCGCTCTCCAGACTTGCTCACCAGCGGGGTAATCGAAACGTTCAGCGTCAGCGACTTCCCGTGATGTTGCAGTCTCTGTTTATAGATGCCGGTAATCTGCTCGCCGTCGCCGCGCGAAGCGATTTCGGCAGCCAGTTCGACTGGCAACAGCGCATCCAGCTTGGCTCCAACCGCTTCTTGCCTCGGCACCCCGAACAACTGCTCCATTCGAGTGTTCCAGCTCTCCACCAATCCGCTCAGGTCAACCGCCAGCACTCCGACGTTCAACGATTCGACAATATTCTCGCTGAAATCCTTCAGCCGAACGATCTCCAGCGCCTTTTGTTCCAGCGATGTATACAACTGCGCGTTGTCCAACGCTACCGCCACGTATCCCGCAATGGTCTCCACCAGTTCCACGTCGTCGCTGGACAGAAAATCGCCGTCCACCGTTTTGCCGAGTCCCAGCACCGCTACGCAGTGCTCACGAATGCGGCAGGGCACGTAATAATTCAAGTCCAGTTGTTCCAGCGAGTTCTGCACCGACGGACTCACGTCGCGTGCCGCGCGGGGCGACTCAAAAAAGAGCGCCCCACGCGTCATCTCGGGCCGGGCCGGCTCGAGGAAGCTAAAATCAAGTGGGCCATTCACGCGAACGCCCATCGAACGCGCCAGCCTCATTTTCCCTGGCGCTTCTTCGTCCTCCACAAAAATCGCCAGCCGGTCCACCAGCAGCGTCTGCGACACTCGGTCCATCACCGAGCTCAGCATCGGATCCAGCCGCACTTCATTGGTCAGCGTTTTGCCAAATTCAATCAGCGTTCGCCGGTAGTCCAAACGGTCGCGGTAAAAGAAATGATCCAACCGGCCCTGGATCCAAACTCGAATCGGCTGAAACAAGAACGATGCAACGGTGATGGACAGCACCGCCACGATCCGGTCGCCGGAATTGCTGTGAAAGATACCGCCGCTCAAACCAACCAGCACGAAGCACACTGCCGCCACCGCAGCGGTCGCCGCGGTGTGCGCCAATCCGCGCTTGAAGATGATATCCACATCCATCAAGCGGTAGCGGATGATGGCATAACCGAAGCACAGCGGAATCAGCACCAGGCTCAACGACGAAAACACCATCCACGGTTTCTGTAGCGGGTTCAGCAAAAACGGAAAAATATAAAAAGCCGCGAAGGGAACACTTCCGATCAGCGTACCGCCGGAAAGCCATTTAAGCTGCTGCCGCAAGACCCCAGACGGAGATTTGCGGAAGCTGTGATAGAACACCAAGCCGGCGGCAAGGAAACATGCCGCGAGATATCCGAGTTCCACCTGATCCAAAAATACTCGCGCCCCAAACCACGGCAAAAAGCCAAGGGTGTTGCTGGCGACCCCAAGGTGCACCAGCAAAATTGCCGTCGGTGGGCCGTACACCAGCGCCAGCCGGGAAAACAGTTTGCGCGCGGCCTCGGTCCGCTCCGGAAACACCAGCGCAAAATGCAGCAGCAGCGCCGGCGCAAGCATTCGCGCGATGACGCTCGACCAGTACACCTCGTAGTCGAACGCGTCCAGTTTGCCGCTGTAATGGAAAGTGTAGAGAACGAATGAGACCAGGCAGAAAACGTAAAAATGAACGGCGCGCGGCGCATTCCACCGGCGCACAAAAATAAAAATCCCGATAAACAGGTAGATCAGCCCGACAATCCGGAGATAATTCTCGGCGGTAACAGGCTTCTCGGCTGGCGCCAGAATTACCGGTGTTTCAAACGAGTCGCCGGCACGTTCCACTTTGTACCGTAGCTGGCTCCAGAGCCCGGCGCGCCACACCCGCTTGGTGACCTGCAAAGCATTGGCAACCGGCTGCCCGCCGATCTCCAGCAGCACGTCACCCTGACGAATTCCGGCCTTGGCCGCAGGGCCGTTGGCGCTGACTTTCCAGGCCTCCACACCGTGGTCGGTGTCGCGCCACGCGACCGCATCGTCAGGTGACTCAAAGCGGGCGCGCTGGTCAAAATTCAACAGCGCAAAAATCACCGCCGCAAGCGTCGCTAACGCTAGTACCGCGGCTCCGAGGCTTACACGAAAACTCTGCTTCATCTGTAGGCACCCTCTTCGGGTACACCACCACTCTCTTAGTCTGGTGCAACTACCCTTCCACTCTTTGGATATCTTATTCTATTTTAACGCTTTTAGTTTCTTTAACTTATAGCACTTCCCACTTCGGCCTTCTGCGGAAGTCCAGTTTTTGGAAGGGTACCTACAACTTTCCAAACTTACCTAGAACTGCAAACTCAGCCCTCCACGAAACGTCCGGAACGCCGGGACCAGCGTGACCAGGCCATCTCGAGTATTCACGGTCACATATCCTTGCGCCAAGAGGTTGTCGCAATCCGCGATGGCCTCCCACCGCCCGGGGCCAAACTTAGGCAGCTGCTGGCGCACAGATACATGCAGAAATGGGTCGGTTTGGTACAACGATTCGCCGTAGCTATCCACGCGCGTTATCGCTGTCCCGCTAATCCATTTGTAGCCAGCCGTCACCCGCCCACCGCCACGTGGAAGTCTTGCCGAAACGTTTGCTCCCAAGCTCTGTCTCGGCGTCATGCGCAGTGAGTCTCGCAGAATTCCGTCGCCGGTCCCTGCCCTCTCCGGCGCCAGCGCTCCGGCCATCGCGTACACCGCCGTCAATTCCACATCATCATTCAACTTCTCGCGGTAGGCCACCCGGCCACCCCAGCTGCTGTTCGATCCGCCGTCATACGCAAATGCATTTGAAAATACGTCCTGGAAATAATCCTGCGCCGGCAAGTCGCCTCCGCGGCCATAAACCGCTGAGTGCTGGCTATCTTCGTGGAATGCCGCTACTTGCAATTTGCCGCGCTCACCGACTTTGCGCTCCGCGGATATTTCTTCGTGCCAGCCACTCTGCATCACCGGACGGCCATCTCGCCACATCAACGCCGGAAACGCATCGAGTTCATCCAGAGCCCGAACCAGCGCCGCATGCAAATCGTCGCCGCCGGCATCCATGGCGTTGGGAGCAGCAGGTTGCGAAGCAAATACCAAGTCCCCTCGCCAACCTCCGCCAAGTTTTGTCTCGACGCTCAAGCGCGGCCGCAGCGACGACGCCGATCTTCCCAGCCCCACCAAAACATATTCCCCGCCATAGCGCAGCAACAAGCGATCACCAACCGTCGCCGTTCCGCCCTGATCGATTCGCACTCCGCGGAAGGTCACTCCCTTGTCGCCCAGCTTCGCTTCGCGCAACACCACCGCGGTGTGTGGCCCCGAGCCAATCGTGCCTGTCGGCAGCCAGACCGTCGCTAAACCGCCAGCTGCGGTCTCGTCATAACTCATCTGTCCAGCCACCAACAGCCGGCTCAGGCCTCCAAGCTTTTGGTCGTACGCGAATGCGGTGCCGGGAGCGGACGCCACATTCGAGACGGATCCCGGACGCCGCGCTCCATCGGTAAATTCCATTAACATGCTTGGCGAGGCTGCCGCTGCATCCGCTCTCGTTGTCAACACCGCGCTTTCATCCCATTGCAGCACTGGCCTGGTGCCGGCCGCCGACCGCAGCACCCATTTCCAATCGTCGGCATCGGCCTTTGCGGAATTCGGCTGCCGCCGTAATTGCTCTAACGACGCAAACATCGATTCCATCTCAATCCGCACCATGGTGGTCAGGTTTGGATTGATCCGCACGTGTTGTTGGAGAGTTGGAAGAAATCCGGCGAGTGTAACTCGGATGGTGTATAGCCCGGGAGAAAGCTTGTCGCCCCGGAAAATTCCCTGGGTATTCGTCAGGTAGCCCAGCGAAGCCGCCACGCCCGGCGCTTCCGCAAATACTTCAACGCTCGCGCCCATCTGCGGAACGCCAGTAAGATCGCGCACCACGCCTGCAAGCTTCCCCGAGACAAGCTTCGACTGTGCCATCGCCCGGCCTGTCCCGAAAGACACGCTCGCCGCGATGATAACCAGGGCCCCTAGCGTCCGGAGTCGTCCCTGTTGCACGCGCTTACCTCCCAGGTGCAGTGTTCGCCGCTGTTTTGGTCGGAACCGCTACCGGCAGCTTTACCGAAAACTCTGCTTTCCGCGAAATCGTTTGATTGGACAAGGAATCCGTCGCCAACACTTCCAACGAATATTTCCCGGGCGTCAGCGTGCCCAGCGGCAACAGCCGTTCGATCGTTACTTGATCTCCGGTTTGCTTCATTTCGTCGCTGGTTTCCTTGAATTGCATCACCTGCTGCTCGCCTTTTTTGACCGTGTATTGAAACGAGGCGCTCGACTTGTGCGTTTTGTCGTCCGGCTTCAGGTTGTACACCTGCATGTAAATTCCCAGCTTGTCGGCGGTGGTGAAATCGCCTTCCAGCCGCGGCCGCACTTTGGAAGAGCCGAGCACAAACTGCCCGGCGCCAATTTGCTTCGCCGGCACATGTTCAATCTGATCCGCCAGAATCAACGAGCTTGCTTCCAGCTTTTCGTCTTCATAGCGCGGAACCTGCAGCCGCGAATTTACCACGCCGACGTTGCCGCTATGCACATCCTTGATCACCAAATCCAGCCGGTACAATCCTGGACGCAACGGCACGGCCTTCTGATAAATCGATTGCAACTTCACCGACTGCTGGAACAGCGAATCCGGGAAGTCGCGGCTCACCGCTTCTTCGAACGTTTGCACCACCCGCCCGGTCAACGTACTTACACGCCCGAACACATTCAGCGTCGCGGAGTGTACTCCGTCCTTGGAGCTAAACGAAAGCTGACTGTTGGGCACCTGCACCGTCACCGGCACCAGCACCGTGTCATTGGTCACTTTCAGGTAATCGGTCCGCCATGCGAAGTGCACTTGATCCCGCACGATGCGCGACGTCACTAACGCTTCCAAATCCTTAAATTTTACCGGAGGCGACTGCTGAATCTTGGCGAACTGCTCCAGCCGGGTGAACTCGTTCATGCTTGCAGGTTGCCCGCCCATGGTTGTCGGCAAATTGGTTCCGTCGGACCTGGTGAATCGATCCGCCTTCGACGCCATTCCCATCGATTCCATCAAGCTCAAACCCGCGCCAGGCACGTGCGTCAACGCGTCTTTTTCCGATGGGTCCATCGTCATGTGATATTCGCCGGAACCCGAAGGATCGACGAATTCAATAATGATGTTATTTCCCAAACCTTCCAGATACCGGTAGCGCCAAGTTTCCCAAGGATACGTCGTGGTTGACCCGCCGCCTTCATCCATCGGCCGATCGTATGTGCCACCCGTCGGATGCGAATCTATTTCGTCCGCAGGCCCCCAAATGATGTAAGTGCGCCCGCGGTCCGTCCTCCAGCCTGGAATACCCGAAGCATAATGTTCGTTGGCATAAGCGATTCTGCGATAGTGCTCTTCCTTAAAATCGTTTTCCGGCAAATCCGGATTGCTGCTGCGCCGCAGCCAGAACTGCTCGATAAACTGTTCGCGCTCTTCGCTGGTGCTCAACTGCAAAAAGGCGGTCCGCTCCGAAGGCGAAATGATGTACACCACGTCTTCGCTCAGCCATTGCTTGTACTGGGCATCCAGTTCTTTCAAGGCTCTGCCCATTTTTTTCTTTTGTTCTTTGGTTAGCTTTTGCGGGGTGGTTGAAGTTGCCGGGGCTTGCGCCTCCTGCTGCGCCACCACCGGTGACATCGAGATCAAAACCGAAAACACGGATGCTACTAGGGATTGAACAACCCTGGCCATTTGGACACCTCAACCGCTGAAACCTTAGAATTCTAACGCCCGGAGAACCAGCGCGTCAAATGCCAAATCTCCTGCATTTTCAGACACTTGACCCCGATTCCGTTTAGATTGCTAATCTCCAGGCCGGGTTGCCTGCGGGTTGAAAACCTGTACCTTGGTACAGGTATGCGGCACCGCTCGCGGTTGCCGTCGTATCCTAAATTCTTCCGGGTTCTTATTCTTGTATGTTGGAAAATTCTGAGCAAACTACTGCGGCCGCTGCGGGGTCTTTTCCGAATCGATCAGCGTGTCGAAGATCGCCAGCACATGCCTGCGGTAGTTCACCACTCTCGACAAGACGCTGCGCAATTCCGGCTCTCGCTCCGACTCGCGATGCCACTTCGCCAACACTTCTGGCGGCACTTCAATATCTTGCCGCAGCTTATCCGCGGAATGCCCACGCAAAAATAGCCCGTAAAAAAAAGCCGCTTCGCGTTGCGGAAATTCAAATTCCGTCAACATGTCTGCCGGCACGAATTGGACCGAGGTCGCCATGGCGAAAACGCAGTTTACCGAAAACTCCTTCCGCGTCAAGTAGTACGCCCGTCTTCAAGACGCGATTTCGTTAATCCCTACGTAGTTCCAGCCGCGTTCGCCGGACTCCTCAGCGCGAATCACGCTGCCCGATTTTCCCGGGAACGCCAATCTCCAGATTGGCGGGTTGCATCCTCCAAACGAATGCCCAATTAGGTTCCGGGGCGAAGCGGCTGTCCCACCGACCCACAATTCCTCAATATCAAGTTCTCGATATCACCAGCCTCTTCAAGCACTTACCGGCGGCCAGTTCCTCTTCCACTTCCAAATCCAACGCCCCCATTGCCACCCGCCCCTAACCGGCATACGATGCTTCCAGCCATGGCTGCGTTACATTCCACCAACGGTTCCGCTCTCAAGCGCTTCCTGCGCTTTGGCCTGTTCCGCGGATTGCGTTCCGTCGAAATCGATCCTGAAGATTTTCGCAATTACTTGGCGCGCAAGCATCGTCTGCACGTTTCCGATTTTCGCAACATGCATCTGGTCCCGATTGAGCGCTTGGACGCCATCGCAAAAATTATGATTCGCGATGCGCAACGTCTGGCTCTGGCCGAAGGCGCCGGCTTCGGCCTAGGCGGAATGATCACACTCATTCCGGACGCGGGCCTGCTCACCATCATTACTCTTCGACTGATTCAGCGCCTTTGTTTGCTTTATGGTTTTGAGTCCAAGACTCCGGAAGATCAGCGCGAACTCTGGCTGGCCGCGGCAGCTGCCACCGGCATCGACTTCGGAAAAGACCTCGCCGAAAAACAGGTGATTGAAAAACTCGCGCCGCGCATCGCTGAACGCCTCGCATTGAAATTCGGCGAAGAAGCCGCCGAAAAATGGATGGGCCGCTTAATCCCCGTCGCCAGCTCAGTGATCGGCGGAGCACTCAATTTCGCTTTCGTACGCTCCTGGGCACGCCGCGTTCAACGCAATCTTCGCGCCCGCCATCTCGCTAACCGCCCCATCAACTACGCCGGCGTTTACACCGATCATCCAAAAGTAGTCGTCCGCCTGCCTGCCTCGGTCCACTAACTTGTGGCGGCCGCCTTCCGACGCGAGATCGGGCTCCTCGGCGCAGCACCCCGGCCCTTTCGGGCCAACTCTCTAAACAAAATCTTCGACAATTACTAGCCCGCCGATTAGAATCCGAGATAGATGACGAAGCCATTAGCGTTTGACGTCTTCGCAGGCTGTGGCGGCTTAACTCTCGGGCTAAAGCAGGCTGGCTTTCGCGTGATTGGCGCGGTCGAGATAGACCCCTTAGCAGTTGAGACCTACAAACTAAATCATCAACGCATTCTAGTCTGGCCGCAGGATATTCGTCTTCTTCCCGCCGTCACCGTCGCCCGGCGATTGAGGTTACGCCGTGGGCAGTTAGACTTGCTTGCTGGCTGCCCACCATGCGAGGGTTTCTCGGCGATACGGAACCTTAACGGGGCTAGACGCATTCGCGACCCTCGAAATGATTTGGTTTTCGACTTCCTTCGTTTCGTTAGGGTCCTTATGCCGAAAGCGATCATGCTCGAGAACGTTCCGCGCCTGGGTAAGAACAGGAGATTTGCAATTTTCTGCAAGGCCCTTAGCCGTTTGGGCTATAAGTATGAGTATCGCGTTCTCAATGCAGCCGATTACGGCGTCCCCCAACGCCGGCGAAGACTGATACTTCTCGCCAGCAGATCCAGAACCGTGTCGTTTGCTGCTCCAGCGGTGAGACAGCGCACTGTTCGAGAAGCAATTGGCTGGCTACCGCACCCAAGAAAAACTAGAGATGCGCTGCACTGCGTCAAAGAAGGCCGGAGCGAACGCATCCGCGATCTCATACGACGAATACCCAGGAATGGCGGCAGCAGAAAATCACTCGGGACAAATTCTCAATTAGGTTGCCATCAGAGATGCGACGGCTTTAAGGACGTTTATGGCAGACTTGCCTGGAACCAGGTAGCCCCAACGATAACAAGCGGGTGTTTCAACCCGTCTAAGGGCCGGTTTCTCCATCCAACTCAAAATCGAACCCTAACTCTTCGCGAAGCCGCACTTCTACAGAGTTTCCCAAAGACCTACGCTTTCTCCATGCGGCGCGGAAAGACTGGGGCGGCTTCGCTGATTGGTAACGCGCTCCCTCCCGAATTCGTAAGGCGCCACGCCCAGTTTTTTTTCGGAATTCTCAAGAAGCGCAGGCGGCGACACCATGCCCACACTCCGCAACACACTGCTCGAAAACTTAACACCCAAACAAGCGGACGCCGTTAAATCGCAGAAACGCCGTGTGCTTGTCGTCGCTGGCGCGGGCTCGGGAAAGACCGAGGTTATGGCTCGGCGCATTGCGTGGTGGATCGGAGTTGAAAGCATTTCCCGGGATAACATCGTCGCCTTCACTTTTACGGAGCGAGCCGCGGAGGAAATGAAATTTCGGATTCGCCTCTGGCTCGAAAAGATCACTCCTCCCGGCGAAGATGTTGCACTCGGCAACATGTACGTTGGAACCATCCACGGCTTCTGTATTGCGAAGCTTCGCGAATTCTGGCCGGACATCTATCACAACTACGACATCTTAGACGAGGCGGCCCAGACCGCCCTGATCTTGCGGGGCTTCAACAACATCCTCGGGCTAACCGCCTTAAAAACAGCAATTGCGGCGACAAAAAAAGGGAATCAGTACGGCCAATTTGCAACGCTCGAAAATTTCTCGCAAGCGTACAGTCAACTTCACGAGCACGACTGTTTCGAATGTGAGCTTCCTAAAGGAGATCCCCCTTTCGAGCTTGGGAGGGTTGAGGGCGAGTGGTGTAAGGCGGCTCGGCTAAAGACAGATGTCGGTTCAGCCCCTAGAGCTACGGCCTTCGCTACTTCAGCCGCGCGTTACTATGCCTACCTTAAGTGTCGTCGCTTTCTCGACTTCAGCTCCTCGCAAAGTGAGCTCGTCCGACAGCTCCATGCCGACTCGAAAAGGAGAAAAGAGTTGGAGACCCAACATCTACATGTCGTCGTCGACGAGGTACAGGACGTCAACCCTGTCCAACGAGAATTGGTAAAGCTGCTCGTCACCGGATCCGGAAGGCTGACGGCAGTTGGTGATCACCGACAGGCAATTTACGGCTTTCGGGGAGCAAAGGTCGAAATTATTGCGGAGCTATGGGAGGAATTTCGAAAAGCGCCCGATTCGGAGGTCGTGGACCTAGAGGAAAATTTTCGTTCCACTCCGCGCATCATTGACCTAGCCAACAGATGGGCCGCGACCATAGGGCGGGTCGGGGTTGTTCAAACCCCTCCGATGAAGCACGGAGTCGGGACTCGCAAGGACCAGCATCGGTCTCACGTCGCCATGGTTAGTTTCAAAGAGCGCAAAGCCGAGGCCACCTGGATCGCGGACGCAATACGCATACTGGTTCCGTCCGAAACCGAGGGCGCCGTCCATGACAAAAAGGACGGCACGCGCCGAGGTCTGACCTTGTCGGATATCGCCGTTTTAGTACGTTCCTCAACCGACGTACGAACATATATGCAAGCCTTAGAGGACGCAGCAATCCCTTGCGTCGTGAGGGCTGGCCCAGACCTCTTCTCGCAACCCGAGGTGCTACTTTTCCTTGGTGCGCTCGGCTTGACAGCGGGAATAGACCAATTTTTCGGGTCACCGTTCAACCCAAAGAGTATGCCGAAACGTATCGAATCTGTCCTTGTTGGCTGCACTCCGGAACCCGAACCCGTGTTGCGCGAGGCGGCAAAAGCTCTGCGCCGGACCGGCCTTGCGTTTGACAGAAACGCGGAAGATCGCCTCCTCTTCGCGTCTAAAGCCATCCGCCTCCGCATCGAAGAGAACCGAAACCCGACTTCGAGCCAGGTCTCAGCGCTTCGTACACCGAAGCTGCGCGAATTCTTAAGCTCCCGAAATGAGCTTCGTCGTGTTTTTCCTCAGCAACTTTTCCACATGCTGCTCTCAGAAGCACAAGTGGAATCCTGGGATACCTGTGAAGGGCGCGGACAAACCGCGCTATATCACTTGGGTGCTTTGAGTGGCTTGATAACTGGTCTCGAGACGCCTGGCTGGACCAGTGCGAAGGATTACCGGTGGCAAATTATCGGCCTGTGTCAATACGGCGCAGAGGAAGGCCGAAGTGAAGAACAACCGTTGATGGTCCAGCCGGACGCGGTGAACATTAGCACAATACACGGCGTCAAAGGCCTCGAGTATGCGGCCGTTTTTTTGGCAGATGTTTGTGCCCAACGCTTTCCGAGCGCGTATGCGTCTCGCGTCCCAGATTTACCCTTAGACGGAAAGATAGTTCGCACGCTTGATATCGCCGCCCTAGCCGACAACGATAACCACGATGGCGAACGAAGGCTAATGTACGTAGCTATCACTCGCGCGGAACGGTTCCTCTTTATTAGCTATTCTAGTACCAAGGTCTCGAAATTCATCAAAGAACTCACGCCTCTCTTGAACGAGAGCGGTGGACTTGTGACGACAGATTCTGGAAAACTCTTGGACGGATTGCGTTACGCTCCAAAAGAGCATAGAAAAGACGTCAGACTATCTACCTCGTTCTCCGATCTTCGGTATTATCTAGAGTGTCCGCACGATTTCTATCTCAGGAAAGTGCTCGGGTTCGCTCCTACGATCGACCAAGCATTCGGATATGGACGAGGCGTCCATAATTTGATGCGCGCCGTTCATACCGAACCCAAGAAGTGGGCGAAACTGGCTAAAGATCGACCTGCTCTTGAAAGTGAAATTCGAAGATTGATTGCTCGCGGACTTTTTTACCTGCGATACACAACGGGCGATCCCGCAACCAATATGCGGGAAAAAGGGATTAGAATCGTGGCCGATTATATCGAGCGCTATCTGCCGGAGCTCGAAAACCTCACGTTTGAACCAGAGAAGCCCTTCGAAACGCTAGTGGAGTACGAAGACGGCACCGGGGGTGCGCTGATTTCGGGGGCAATCGACATAGTGCGCCAAGACAATCCGCCGCGAGTCACGCTCATCGATTTCAAGTCAGGCGAGCCAGAATCGGACAAACATCAAAAACTCAGCGAAGAGGAGATGCAATTTCAGGTCGCCCTCTATGCGTTTGCGGCGAAGAAAGAACTACAGTACCAGCCTGATCAAGGTCTCGTCCGTTACTTGGGAATAGATAAGAACTCCAAAGACAAAGCGGAACTGCGCGTACCTCTGGATGCTGCTGCGCTCGCCAAGACTAAGACAGCCGTTTCCCAAACAACGCAAAGGATTCGTGAACGGAAGTTTGTCTCGGGACCAGCGGTACGAGCAGACGGCCTACACCGATGTTCAACCTGCGATTTCGTTGGATTCTGTGGCATGAAAGATGCCGTAAATTTCAAGAAGTCAAATCCGCATAAGTGGTGAGCCGCATGGCCGACGTCTTCTCCCGCGCCAAGCGATCACAAGTCATGTCCCGAATTAAAAGTAGGGGCAACCGCGCGACCGAACTGGAGCTACTAGCCCTGCTTCGTCGCCACCATGTGTCAGGATGGCGACGCGGTGCTACTTCCATATTTGGTAGCCCCGACTTCACCTTCCCTCGTTTTCGCGTAGCGATTTTCGTGGACGGCTGTTTCTGGCATACATGCCCACGGCATAAGAGCATTCCAGCCAACAACAGGGCGTTTTGGCTCGCGAAGCTCGCAAGAAATAGGGCTCGAGACAGACTGGTGACACGGACCCTCAGGAAACAGGGCTGGGGGGTTTTACGCGTTTGGCAGCATGAACTCTCAGTTCGGAACGAGAAGCGCCTACTCCGACGAATTCAGCGCGCTTTGACGGAAACGCAGGGGGCTGGCCGTCGACGGAAGCTCCCGAAAAAACGGCGACAAGACCGGGCGTCTTACCTCGGCCAGCATAGGATTTCAGTCGATTTTGCTTGACGACCACGTACCTTAATGATACCCTATGTTCGTGGTTAGCGCGACGCTTCCTGTACGCCTTCCGGCATCGCACTACACTCCCACCCACATCGAAAATCTCCTAACCCCTGCATTTTCTGCGACTTCACAATTTCCAGGAATTTCCCAAAAAGCGTTCCCGCTAACTCCTTTATTTTCAGTCGGGCTGCGTCACTCTTGTTCGCTCTTTTTGGCTCTTGCCAAAATAAGCCTCCTGTTTTCAACTAACTCCGAAAATACCCCGGGGTACACCCCCTTCTACCCCCTTCCATCTAAAGTATTACTCGAAGCCGGCCATGCAGCACGGCATCGCTCCGTCTCCAAATCCGGAACCGCTACCCGCGCCCCTCGCCTGATTCTCCTCAGCACCAAAAAATCTTTCTCGCAAATTCGGGCGGAATTTGCTTCCGACGGAGACGCTGCTTTTTTCTCTCTCCACCCAACCCCCGCGATCCGACTTTCCGCTTGCGTCACTGGCTGGCGCTTAGGCAGAGTTAATCGGAATGACCTTTGTCCTCCCAAGCCCCAACGGCCGCTTTCTTTTAGTGCTGTGCTCCGCCATTCTGGCTGCGCTGCTTTCGTATTTCGGCATGCGCAACGCCTTGGCGGCCCACTATCAAGACACCGACACCCGAGCCGGCTACGAGCGTGCCGTGCAACTGGAGCCAGCCGATGCCCGCAACTGGTATCTGCTTGGCCGTTCGTATCTTTACGATTTGGAGCAGCCGGACGCCGCACGGGCCATCCAATCGTTTCGCAAAGCGGTTTCGCTGGATCCGTATTCCGCGGAAACCATGCTGGATCTGGCGAACGCCTACGACGGCGAAGGCGACACCGCGCATGCCCGGGAATCCTATGTCGCCGCGCAAAAGGTTTACCCGCTTTCCGCGGATGTCTGCTGGAGTTACGGAAATTTTCTGCTGCGCCAGGGCCAGCAGCAGGAGGCGTTCGCGCAAATCCGCAAAGCCGTGGAGCTGGAACCGAAGCGCGCCACCGAAGCTTTTGCGCTGGCGATGCGCGTGCAGCCGGACGCGAAAGTGGTACTGGACACAGTGATTCCGGCCAGCACCGCGGATTACCTGCCGATTATAGGTGCCCTGGCAAATGCGGGAGACCTGGATACCGCGCAAGTGGTGTGGGAGCGCTTGATCGCGTTCCAATCAAACGGGTTGCAATCAATCGAGTTGCGACAGAGAGTCCCGCTCCGGGATATGGTGAACTATGTTGACGCGGCGAAACAAAGGCGCGGCCCAGCCGCCTACGTGCGCGCCTGGCAGCAAGCCGTTTCGATCATGCAGAATCCCCCGCCGCTCGATCCGCCGGGTTCGCTAATCTGGGACGGCGGATTCGAATCGGGCTTTGCCGGCGGAGGCTTCGCCTGGCGCTATTCCGAGCACATCCGCAACGTACAGGTGGCGTTTGACAGCGCGGAAAAACATTCTGGCAACCGATCGTTTCGCATTCTTTTCAACGGGCGGGAAAATCTGAATTTGCAAGATGTCTGCCACGACATTGTTCCCGAGCCTGGCACACATTACTTACTAACCAGCTGGATAAAAACGCAATCGCTGACCAGCAGCGAAGGCGTGCGGCTGCAAATTTTTGTTTACACTCCCGATCACAATGAAGCGGTGACCACCGAGGAAGTGCACGGCTCCAACGACTGGAAACAGATTCAGCTGCCGTGGACTGCGCCGCCCGGAGCGCGCTTCGGCAACATCTGCGTGCGGCGGCTGATGAGCGGCATGCCGGAAAGCAATATTCAAGGAGCAGCGTGGATTGACGACGTGTCGCTGGTTGCGGTGCCCGAGGCTGCCGGCAAACCATGAGGATATTGCGCGGCGGAATCTACGCGGTGATCGTCTTTGCGGTATTGAGCCACGGAGCGGTGGAACCGTGGGCCCGGGCGGTGGTGGAGTGCGCCGCGGGAATATTGCTGTTGCTGTGGTCGCTTAGCTATCTTCCGGCGAAAAAAGACCGGAAAATCGTGGTACCATCGCTGTTGTGTCCACTGGTTGTACTTGCACTACTGGTAACTGGCCAATGGTTTCTGGGACTTACGGCATCGCGATTTGCGACGCGGATCGAATTGTCATTGCTGTTGAGTGTGTTGATCCTGATGTTTGTGGCGGCGCAGACGTTTCGCACATTGAGCGACTTGCGGGGATTGGCATGGTTCGTGATGATTTTGGGGTTTCTGGTGGCGGGGCTGGGAATTCTGCAGCACCTGACGTTTAACGGAAAGCTCTATTGGTTCCGGGAAATGCGCTACGGTGGCATTCCATTTGGTCCGTACGTAAATCGCAACCACTTCGCGGGCTTCGCTGAACTAGTGTTGCCGATGTCGTTGGTGCCGCTGTTGACCGGGCGAGTACGGCGGGAGCGGCTGATCATAGTGGGAATTCTGGCGGTGATACCGCTGAGCGCGCTGATATTGTCCGCGTCGCGTGGCGGAATTGTCAGCCTGGGAGCAGAGCTGGCCTTCTTGCTGGTGGTGCTGGCCTGGAGGAGAACCGGAAGCCGGCAATTGTTCGCGGGCGGAGTGGTTCTGCTGCTGGCGTTTCTTACCGTCTCCTGGCTGGGCGTGCGCGAAGTGATATCGCGTTTTTCCGCGTTGCAGAGCCTGGAAGTCACCGAAGGAAAGCGTGCGGCGATGCGCAGCGGAACGTGGCGAATATTTCTGGATCATCCGGTACTTGGAACTGGATTAGGAACGCTGCAGCAGGTGTATCCGCCGTACGAATCTTTATACGACGGCAAGATCGTCAATCACACCCACAACGATTACCTGGAAGCATTGGCTGAAACTGGAGTGCTAGGCGGACTTTGCTGTGCGTGGTTCCTGGGCGTGTTGTTCTTGGGAGCGCTGCGAATTCTGCAATCTGGCGACAGATCGTTTTTGAGCACTCTGCGGCTGTGCGGATTCACCGCTTGCTGGGGCCTGCTGGTTCATAGCATGGTGGATTTTAATTTGCATATTCCGGCGAATCTGCTGCTGTTCCAGTTGATGGGGCTGCTGACCACGCTGGAAATTACGGAGACGACGGCGACGCAAACGCGCAGCGGACGTCGCGGAAGCGAAGGAAAAGCCTGATGGACTTACGGGTCCCGGCTGTATAATTACCGTCGAGGGGTAATGAGAGCAATGCAATCGGGGAGACTGTGCGCTGCACGTTGGAATTTGATTGCCAGCGGGATGTTCGCGCTACTGGTCGCGCCGATAGCGGCGCGGACACAGACCGTAGTGGGAACGCAGCAGCAGGCGAACGAACAGATTCGCAAACTTTCGGCAAGCATCGCCACGCCAGAGCACGACTACGTGATCGGGCGAGGTGACCTGATCACCGTGGAAGTTTTTGATATTCCAGAGCTTACGCGAGACCTGAGGGTCAGCCAGACGGGCTCGATCGGGATGCCGCTGGTGCCGGTGCGGCTGTATGTTGCCGGTCTGACCGAGATGCAATTGCAGCAGAAAATTGCGGAAATTCTAGAGGCCAACGGACTGGTATCACATCCACAAGTGATGGTTTCGGTGAAAGAAAAGAAAAGCAAGCCAATCACGGTAGTGGGAGCGGTAACGCGCGCGATGGTGTACCAGGCGGATCGACCGGTAACGTTGGTGCAGGTGTTGGCGGAGGCCGGCGGAATTTCGGCGGATGCCGGCGATGTGGTGATTGTCACGCGGTCAGAGACGGCGGGCGCGGCGACGGCGGATGAGCCTCCGGAAATCGGGCCAGAAGATGCGGTTGCGGCGGGCGAACCCGCGCAGAAAAACAAGAATGGCGCCGCCGATAAGGAAGCGGCGGCGACGCAGAACTCCAGTAGTACGCCTCCGCCGATCATCGCGGGGGACGCGGCTCCGCCGCTGCCGAACACCATCACGGTGAATCTTACTGATTTGCTGGAACGCGGCGACACGCAAAATAACATTCCGTTGGAAGGCGGAGATGTGGTTACCGTGCCGCACGCTGGAATCGTGTACGCGCTAGGGGCAGTGCAGCACCCTGGTGGATTCGTGTCGTCCAACGATCGAGCGCAATTATCGACGTTGAAATTGCTGGCGTTGGCGGGCGGGCTGACGAACATTGCGAAAAAAGACCGCGCAGTGATCATCCGCAAGGATTCGATGGGAAAGCAGCAATCGATCCCGATCGATCTTGGCAAGATTGTGGAGCAAAAAACCGAGGACGTGCGCTTGCAGCCGAGCGACATTCTTTACATTCCCACCAACGGAGCAAAGGCGGCGATCATTCGCGCCGGAGAAATTGGAATCGTGATCGGTTCCGCGCTGGCCATCTACCGGCTGGGGACGGGACGCTAGGAAGACGATGGCCGACGAAAACAAACTGGTCCCACGCGAGAACGGCAACGCCGTAGTGGAGGTCGTGAGCCAGGCCCAGAGATTTCCTTCCATTGATTTATCACCGCGGGAACCACACCTCTACGATTACCTGCTGATTCTCAGGAAGCACCAATGGTTGATCCTGTCGTTTTTGCTGGCGGTGGTGACGATTGTCTCGATCGCAACCTTCCGGATGCAGCCGGTTTATACCACTTCGTCGCGAATCGAAATTGACAGGGAAAATTCCAACTATCTGCCGTTCCAGGGATCGGATTCATATGACTTCATGACCGACCTGGACAATTACATCGAGACCCAATCGCGGATTTTGACCAGCGAAACGCTGGCGTTGCAAACGATCCGCAACAGCGGTCTGATTCCGCATGCGGAGCTGCTGGGAGGGTCCGGCGGCTCGGAAGCGATTACCTCCGGGAACCTGGCAAATCATAAGCGGCCATCTGAGTTGGGGGCGTTCCTGGGCAGCCTGAGCGTAAAGCGTGTGGCGCAAAGCCGGTTGTTGGATGTGAGCTTTGAATCGACGAATCCGCAACTTGCGGCGGAAATCTTAAACGCGCATATAGCGAATTTTATCGATCAAAATTACCGGAGCCGCTACGACGCTACAACCAAGGCTACGCTGTGGTTGCAGGATCAATTGAGCGACCTGAAAGTGAAAGTGCAGACTGCGGAAGATGCCCGGCTGGCATACGAGCGGCAGCACCAGATCTGGGAGTTGGATGATAAGCAGAGCATCACCACCCAGCGGCTGACGGATCTGAACAAAGAGCTGACCGATGCGCAGAGCGACCGGATGCGCAAGGAAGCATTATTCGAATTTGCGAAAGCTGGAAACCTGGATGTGGTGCCGCAGTTACGCGAGAATACTTCGTTTCAGGAGTTGACCAAGAAACGCGCGGAAGTCTACTCGAATTATCTGGACGCGCTGAACCAATACGGGCCGAATTTCCCGAAGGTGCAGCGACAGCAAGCGCAGTTAAAAGAACTCGATTCGATGATGGACGGCGAAAGGAAAAATATTCTGGCGGCGCTGGGTAACGATTACAACGCGGCCCGTCAACGTGAAGGATTGCTGAGTGAAGCACTGAACGACCAGAAGGTTGAAGTGAATCTGATGGCGCAAAGCATGGTGGAATACAACATCCTGAAGCGCGACGCCGAAGGCTACAAGACCATGTACGACGGGCTGC
>Ga0137418_10001094_pt1 | contig 24790 bp, 21 predicted proteins | sample CZODoug3_1_2_16f_FD_122242 | JGI IMG/M metagenome (GOLD analysis project Ga0137418, IMG submission 122242) | Vadose zone soil fungal communities from Angelo Coast Range Reserve, California, USA - CZODoug3_1_2_16fungal (Hybrid Assembly) | ecosystem: Environmental > Terrestrial > Soil > Vadose...
TCCACGGGCTTTCATCCTGGCAATCATATCTCTGTGTCAGCTTGCTAAGTTGGCGATTCCTCGCAAGTTAACAACTTGCCCTACCTGGCAAATTTGCGCTAACGCTACTCACGGTGCGCTATCACCTCGTCTATTAAACCATAATCCTTGGCCTGAGCGGCAGACAAATATCGATCGCGTTCAACGTCGAGCTCAATTTGTTCCATGCTCTGGCCCGTGTGTCTGGCAAGGATCTCTGAGGTCAGCTCGCGAATGCGGATCAGTTCTTCGGCGTGAATGCGCACGTCGGTTGCCTGGCCCTGCATTCCCCCCGAAGGTTGATGAATAAGGATACGTGAGTTTGGCAGCGCGAAACGCTTGCCCTTGGCTCCGGCGGTTAACAAGAGCGCCCCCATCGAAGCGCACATGCCGACACAGATCGTGGTCACATCGGGCCGGATGAATTGCATTGTGTCATAGATTGCCAACCCCGCTGTGACGGAGCCGCCAGGTGAATTGATATAGACGTTAATGTCCTTCTCGGGATCCTCGGCTTCGAGGAAAAGCAACTGCGCCACGATCAGATTGGCAATCTGATCGTCGATCGGCGTGCCGAGAAAGATAATGTTGTCTTTGAGAAGTCTTGAGTAGATATCAAACGCGCGCTCGCCACGCGACGTTTGCTCTACGACCATTGGAATTAGGGCCATGCTTCTTAAGCCTCTTAAGCCTCGATTGAAACTTGCCGCAAAGTTACCGGGACGCAGAGAAAACTATCAGCAAAAATAGAAAGGCCAGAGTGAGAACATGGAAAAGCGGAATTCCTTTTCAGCTTTGCTCTGAACTCTGTGCCTCTGTGTCTCGGTGGCCTTCGTCTTCTTTCCACTCTTCATCAGTTACGCGCGCATTGGCGACCAAAACGTCGAGCGCTTTGCGGTTGCGCAACCTGCCAGCGATGCTACGTTCGCCTCCTTGCTTTGTCAAGATAGCACGCACTTGTTCCGGCGTCTGTCGCGAAGCCGCAGCGACGGCATTAATCTCGTCGTCAATTTCCTGATCGCCGACTTCGATTTTTTCTTCGTCCGCAATGCGCTCTAGCAACAGCGAGCCGCGCAAATCGTACCCCGCTTGCTCTTTCAAAGAGTCGCGGGCCTTGTCCCAATCAAGCTGAGGATTGCGCGGGTCGATGCCCTGGCCGATCATATCGCGCACGACCGATTCAAACCGATGTTCAGTCTGGTGCTGGACTAATCGCTCCGGCAATTCAAACTCATGCGCCTCAACCAGCTTTCGGATCAAATCAGCGCGCATTCTTCCTTCGGCTTCGTTCTTTGCCTGAGCTTCGAGGTCCTCGCGAATCTTTGTACGCAACTCAGCCAGCGAGCCGGCTTCATCACCCAGACTCTGCGCCCACTCATCATCAAGCTCGGGCAGTTCCTTTATGCGCACGGCGCTAACCTTGACGGTGTACTCGATGTTCTTTCCAGACAAACCTTTCGAGCTGAAATCCGATGGATAGCTGACAGGGAAAGTCTTCTCATCATCTGCCTTTGCCTCCAGTAGATTGCTCGTGATTTCCGCCACCACACCCTCGCCGCCCAAAACAACATCAACGTCCTCAATATTAATCGGTTCCGCGTCCAGATCGTCGAGAAATTTGCCGTGAAAGTTGGCGGTCACGGTATCTCCTAGTTGCGCCCCGCGATCCTCGACCGGCTCGAGCGACGCCGAGTTTTCGCGCAACGATTCAATTACGCGATCCACGTCTTCTTCCGCAATCGGACGCGTGCGCCGAGCTATCTCTAGTCCTTTATACTCCCCGAGTTTGATTTCCGGCAGGACTTCGACGTTAACGTTGAAGGAAATTGGTTTCTGGCCGAGTTCGCTGAGTCCTTCGGTGTTTTCCAAATTGAGTTCCGGTTCACCCAGCGGTTCGAGCCGGTGTTCTTCGATTGCTTTTTGCACGGCGTCGGGAAGCAATTCGCGCAGCACTTCGGTGCGGATCTGTTCTTTGAAACGAGTGCGCACGACGGCTCGCGGCGCATGTCCGGGTCGAAACCCTGGCACGTTTGCCGACTTGGCATAGTTGTCACTGATGCGGTCATAGACGCTGCGTACAGTCGCGGCATCGATCTCGACGTCGATCTGTTTGCGCGTGGGTGATATTTCTTTGAGTTCAGTTTTCATAAAAATAGAGGTCGGCGATCAGAAGTCAGAGGTCAGATATCATAGGTCGATGGTCGCCCTTCGGCTGAATCCGCTGACCTCCGACCTCTGACTTCTGACCTCTGTCTTTGGTGCGAAAGGGGGGACTCGAACCCCCACACCTTTCGGTACCAGATCCTAAGTCTGGCGCGTCTGCCAATTCCGCCACTTTCGCATGATGGTTGTTGCAATAAACCAACTTTGTTGGCAGAAAAAAAGAATATCACGCAACAGCTGCTTCGTCACAGGAGGGGTATGATGCTTGCCGCAGTATTCGTAAGCGAGTCACATTGTTCGGTAACAAAACGCGTAGGTGAGATAAATGAGTAGTGAATGGTCAGTAACGGCGCTTCGAGAACAGGCGATGGATGCCCTTAGGCAATCTACAACCATGTTAGAGGTCGCTTCTAACTTGTTAGATGCGGGGAATCGAGCAGAAGCAGTTAGGCTAAAAGATGAGGCATGCGCTAAACGTAATGTTTCCGTATGGCTGATGAGTAAAGCGAACACTATTGAAAGTGCTATGCGAAGGGACGTGCGAGTCGGATTTCAGGAAGCGCACCGTAGAGCGTCACACTAAGCCGCTGGCAGAGACCGCTTAACTCCTAGTTGATTTCGCTTCAGGCAACCCGGTAAGTAGTCTTCGTCTGGCCCAAAAAGTCTTTGCCGGTTTCTTTCATAACCAGGCCGGCGCGTTCCAACTCAAAGTAGGCGCGCTGGATCTCGCCCTTATCGACGGAAAGCTTTTGCGCGAGCGCTGCAGGGGCGGGAAGTGTTTCGCCAGCAGCAACATTCTTCTGACGAATTTGGTTTTCGATTTGTTCGCGCACCTGCGCGTACACAGGACCAGCGGACAAATCTTTTAGCTCGATGTTCATAGTCGGGTTTCGTGGGCTAGAGATTAAGATCAAAACTCAAGCCGATACAATTTCAAACGTACTACTTCTCAAAAATAGGCAGGCTGGAAAGCCTTCTATGTAGGACAGACATTCCTGTCTGTCCATCTTTGCCATTCCAAGATGGACAGCTGGAAAGCCTGTCTATATAGGACAGACATTCCTGTCTGTCCATTTCTACCATTGCAGTTTGGACAGGCTGGAAAGCCTGTCCTACTAAAGAGTCCTGGTCACTTTCGACAGTGAACGCGGTTGGTCCGGATTCAATCCTTTGGCATCAGCCAACAACGCGGCAAACAGTTGGCCCGGAATTATATAAGGTATCGGCGCGGCAAACTCATCTATCTCCTTGGGCATGATGACGGCGCGCGTGCAACCGGCGGCCGCTTCCAAATCACTGGTAATTACCAAAGAATCCGCGTGCAACTCCTGCAAGCGGCCGATCAAACTCTTCACTCCCGGCAACATCACTCCCGGTGGTGCGAACAGGATCACGGGAAAGTGACGTTCGACCATTGCGACTGGGCCATGCAAAAAGTCTGCGGATGAAAAACGCTCGGCCACAACGTAACACGTTTCCATTAACTTCAAGGCAAGCTCGTACGTATTTGCATAGGCAAGTCCACGCCCAACCACGACGCAGTTCTCCATGAAGACGTAGCGTTGGACCAATTCGAGGATAGCGGGTTGTTGCTCAAGCGCGCGCGCGGCGAAATCGGGAATTGCAGCGCACGACCAGGCGGGCTTAGATTCCGCAAGCGCTTCGGCCAGCATATAAAACAGCAGCATCTGTCCGGTAAAGGTCTTGGTCGCCGCGACGGATCGCTCGCGTCCGCCGTGCATTAACAAAGTCTCATCGACGACGTTTACCATTGCCGACGATGGCTCATTCGTAATGCCTACCGTATAAGCGCCCCGGGCGCGCGCGCTTTCCAAAACCTGATTGATGTCCTCGCCTTGGCCGGACTGAGACACGCCGACTACGAGAGCGTGTTGTAGTTTGAGTTTGGCTCGATAGAGCGTGTGAACCGAAGGCGCGGAAAGCGAAACTGGAATGCCCGTGGTGATTTCCAACAGGTAACGACCAAACAACGCCGCGTTATCAGAACTCCCGCGCGCGACAAGCACAATTAGATCGATGTCGCGCTTTGCGAGCAGCGTTCCGAGCGCGATGATCTTTTTGCGTTCAGCAGCGATGGTACGCGCCAGCGCTGCCGGCTGCTCCGCAATCTCTTGAAGCATTAATGACAAGAGTTAATCTCCATTGGAATCTCATTTTTCCTGGAAGTGATCATCAATGTCTTTGCCCCGGTCGATGTGGCTTGGTTGGGAACTTGAATGGTAGTTGCTTCCTAAGAGCGGGGGCAAGGCGGGGTCCCCAGCGGGGCAGCCCCGCTGGGGTGCTAATCCCACCTTCCTGACCTTGAGCTCTTCGCAGTTGAGGACGAGAAATTAGATTGAAAGACTTTCAAGTTGGCTAGCATGAAGCAAGATCGAAAATCTCAAGGTTGGGAAGGCCGGTTTACCGCCGCTCTTATGCCGCGTAGAATCCGAAACGTGAAAAAAGATCTGGTAACTCTAAGACAAGTTGCTGAAGTGACAGGGTCAAAAACATCCGGCGATTCTGGTGCCGTCGTAACCGACGTTACTCACGATTCGCGCCGCGCTGGTCCAGGTAGTTTGTTTGTAGCCGTGCGCGGCGAATTGTTTGATGGGCACAAGTTCATCCCGCAAGTGATCGAGCAAGGCGCGGTTGGAGTCATGTCCGAACTTGAGCCGCCGATCGAATTCCAAGCGGCCACAACTCTTGCCTGGCTGCAAGTTGAAAATGTGCGTCGGGCGATGGCCCTGTCCGCGGCGGAAGTTCATCATCATCCGTCACGTGAATTGCAGCTCGTTGGAATTACCGGAACCAACGGCAAGACTACCACCGCGTATCTGATCGCTTCGATTCCGGAAGCTGCGGGCGAGCCGGTGGCTATGACCGGCACGGTTGAATATCGTCTTGGCCCGGAGCGGCGCAAAGCCGAGCGCACCACGCCCGAAGCGACTGACATGCAGCGTCTGTTGCGCGAAGCAGTGGAAATTGGTTGCAAGACCGCGGTGATGGAGTGTTCATCGCAGGCGATGGACTTTCATCGCTGCGACGCGCTGGAATATGCCGTTGCCGTTTTTAGTAATCTTACGCGCGATCATCTCGACTATCACAAGACGATGGAGAACTACTGGTACGCGAAGCAGCGGCTGTTTGATGGTCGCCTGGGATCGAAGCCGCGCGTGTCGGTAATAAACGCAGACGATCCTTATGGAATTGAGTTGGCAGATCGGTTAGAAAGGGAGGGCGCGCGCGTGGTTCGGTATGCAGTCAGATCAGATGCGGACGTTACCGCGCGCAACGCCGAGTTTTCGCTGGACGGCATGCGTTTCAATCTGCGCACGCCGGCGGGCGATCGCGATTTTCATTCACCGCTGGTTGGCCCACCGCACATCTACAACACGCTGGCAGCAGTTGCCAGCGGTTTGGCGCTTGGTTACAAACTTGATGTGATTACGCGTGCGCTCGAAAAGTGCGCGGGCGCGCCGGGCCGTTTTGAGCGCGTGGCCCATGACAAAGATTTCGCCGTCGTAGTTGATTACGCGCACAGCGACGATGCTTTATTGAATGTGTTGCGCACTGCGCGCGAGGTGACCAAAGGAAAAATCATCACCGTGTTTGGTTGCGGCGGCGATCGCGATCGCAGCAAACGCGCGCCCATGGGTGAAGCGGCGGCCAGCCTGAGTGATGTCGTGATTCTGACCTCCGACAATCCGCGCACGGAAGATCCGGAACAGATACTTGCCGATGCGGAACTGGGCATCAAAGAAACCGGCAAGCCGTATCGCAAGATTGCCGACCGGCGTGCAGCAATTCAACAAGCGGTTGCTGAAGCGCGTAGTGACGATCTGGTTTTGATAGCCGGCAAAGGACACGAGGATTATCAGATCATCGGCCGTGAAGTTTTTCATTTTGACGATAAGGAAGTCGCGCGCGAAGCGTTGGCACAAGCCAAGAAATGAGTAGTTTGAAACTTTATGTCGGGTAGCTTCTTGAATTCAATTTCTCTGTGTGACCTCTGTGTTCTCTGCAACTCTGTGGGGAGTGGTTGCCGGGCGTTCACTTACCACAGAGGCACAGAGGACACAAAGGTTGCACAGAGCAGACCTAAAACCAAGACTCTAACTAATGTACCGATCGCTTTGACGATCATTCTTTGCGTCTTTAGTTTTTTGGCTTGCCAGCGAATTCCGTTGCCGACGAATGCGGAGGCTGCGAAGCCGCCTGCGAATACTCGCGGCGAGCAAAAGCCTCCGCCGAGGCAAAGCGAGGCCTATGGACCACCGCGCACGCTGGCTACTCTCCAGGATCCCGCAATCAACGAAAGCAGCGGCATTGTTGCTTCCCGCACCACGCCCGGACTTTACTGGACGCACAACGATTCGGGCGATGGGCCATACATTTATGCGTTTGACGAACATGGCGCGCGCCGCGGAACCTGGCGCGTGAAAGGCGCGTCGGCGCGCGATTGGGAAGACATTGCCGCCGGACCGGGGCCGCAGGCCGGCACAAGCTATCTATACATTGGCGACATAGGCGATAACGAAGGGCGGCGTGCAGAGATTACGGTCTATCGCGTGATGGAGCCGACCATAAAGCCAACTGACTCCTCGTCGAGCAAGCTTAAGCCGCTTGTTACAGATGATGCTGAAGTCTTTCATCTTCGTTATCCCGACGGCGCGCACGATGCTGAGTCGCTGCTGGTCCATCCCGTAAGCGGCGACCTTTATATTGTCAGTAAAATTCCCTTTGCGAATTCATTTGTTTACGAAGCGCCCGCCCCGCTTAACACAAGCGGGACGACGACGCTCAAGCGAATTGCCGAGCTAAAGGTTCCCAGTCTTTTTGGTGGCCTGCTTACCGGCGGCGACATTTCGCCGGATGGCTTGCGCGTGGCGCTGTGCGATTACGTCGATGGTTATGAGCTGGTTTTAACCGATGCCCGCACACCGTTTGATCAAATTTGGAAACAACCGCTGAAGCCACTGGATTTGGGAAAGCGCAAGCAGGGTGAGTCAATCGCGTATCGTCTCGATGGGCGAGCGCTGCTGGCGACTAGCGAAGGGAACCATCCACCTTTGATTGAAGTGGTCCGTAGGTGATTTGAGAAAAGTATGGAACGCCAAGTGACTTTGCTTGATTATCCCTGACCTTTTGCCCTCCGTTCCCACAACCAATAAACCGGCAGTCCCAACGCGATCAGAAAAATGCCTGCTATTGGTGGGTTACGTGCCAGGACTCCGAACCCACTGAGCAGCTGACCGTGCAGCATCAGAGTTACGGCATCAGCAAAATCGGTTCGCGACCCCCACAAAGTAGTTCCAAGGATCATCGCAGTAGCCAAGAGGAAGAGAACTGGAACTGCCGGATAACCCCAGGTACGGTACGGGCGCTCCATGTCCGGCAACTTGCGGCGCAGAATAAATACTGCCGCCGTGACCAGCCCATAAAAAATCCAAAGACCGAAGATAGCGTAATCCGTCAAAGTATCAAACGAAGAAGAAAACGCGACGACCAGGATGCAGGCCCAAACGGCTTGCACGATGAGAGCGCCGATAGGAACGTGTGTGCGCGGTGAGACGCGAGACAAGCTGCGCAGGAATAAGCCATCGCGCGCCATCGCATACGGCACGCGCGCGCCCGTCAGAATCGACGTGTGCAGCGTGCCGAAAGTTGACGACAGCAAAGCCGCGGCGATGAAACTAATCGCGAGGGGACCAAGAAACTGTTTGGCAACTTCCGTGGCCACCGAGGATTTAGTTGAGATGCTCGCTATCTCAGTGGGCGAGAGTGCGTAGAAATAGGCAACATTGGCGAGCAGGTACAGGCCAATGATCAAAATCGTGCCGCCTATCAAAGCGCGGGGAAGATTTCGTCCAGGATTCTGAACCTCACCCGCAACCAGAGTCACGTTGTTCCATCCGTCGTAGGCCCATAAGGCTCCGAGCATCGCCGCGATGAAACCGCCAAAGCCAAAACGCGCCGCTGCGCCAACGCCCTCGCACGTGCCGCCGACATTCGCCATTAACAGATGAGACCAGTCAGCGCTGCGCGCAAACAAAAACGCACCTATGCCGACCAACAGCACGAGCGCGATCTTGACGCCCGATAAGACTGTAGCTACGCCGCCACTTACCGCGACCGCCAGACAGTTAATTCCGGTAACGATCAAGATGGACAGCAAGGCGATCACCTGAAGTTTTCCGAACGGCACCGGATGGCCAAGCACGGTTGTGGAAAAGAAATCGCCCGCGAGCGAGCCGCCGATCATGATGTTAAGGAAGAGTGCGAATTGTACGCCGAGCGCCGCCTGCGAGCCGGCCTTACCGATGAAAAACGACATCCAACCGAAGAGAAAACTCCACGCCCGCCCGTAGGCCTCGCGCATAAACACATACTCGCCGCCGGCTTTCGGCATCATTGCCGCCAGCTCCGCATAACTCAATGCGCCCGCGAGCGACAAGAGGCCGGCAATGACATAAACGAGCAGCACCATTTTTGGTGTGCCGACGTTGCAGGTCATTACGCGCGCTTTGAGAAAGACGCCGGTGCCGATCACGTTTCCGACGACAATCGAAATCGCGGCGATTAGGCTGAGGCCGCGGACTAGTTGGTTAGTTGTAGCTGAAGCCATGGAGGTGTCCGATTAATTGCGTGCCGCTGCGTCTTTATTCCTGATTTCCATAAGCTCCCTTAAGAATTCGTCACGCTCGCGACTATTCTGACTGGTTTCACGCGCTTTGTCGGTTACGTAGCGTTCTCCCTTCATTTCAGAATTTTGCAGCGATTCAGCCCACGCTTTAAGTTGTTTGGAGCAACTTTCGGCCTTGGGCTTTAATGCTCTAATCTCGCCGCGCAATCGATCGAACCCGGGCAGCCGTTCGAGCAAGCATAACATTGAGCGAACTTCGCCCGCAGAGCCACGGGAAATGTATAGAAACGCGAGCAACTCTTTATTGGTACCCTCGCTCGAAACCTTCGGCGATATTGTTTGACACGGAAACAGCTGCACGCTCAAGTTGATCTCTTAGGCTGAAGCGTTTGTCGAATTCTGGTTTCGAGGTAAGCATGTAGACGCCGATTGCCAGTTCGATAGCGGTGTTCCATACGGGTAGGTCTTCAAAGCGTTTGTAACGCATGGCGGAGGTTCTCCTTGCAATATTGCCAGGATCCAGGCTTCACATTCCAGATTCCAGATTCCAAATTGCAAATTCTCTCTTGTGCACGAACGAGGTTCAAGCTCTAGATTGAGTGGACAGTGACGAGGATAATGCAAGACCTCTGGCAACTGGTCGGAGTCGGCAACAGGTCGGAGTCGGCAACTGGCTTGAGTTGGCAACTTGCTTGGGGGCTTCTCGGTGCTGAACGTAATGGAAGAGTTTGGAATCTGGAATCTTGAATTTGGAATCTGGAATTAGAAGGCAAGAACTCTGTGATCACAGACCTGAAGCTATTCAAGCTAACAAGCGGAACCCGCATTTGGACATCAGACATCGGACCAATCACCACACATCATTCGCTATCAGGTCTTCATAAGTGTCGCGCCGGCGAATCAGGTCGGCGCTGCCATCAGCGCGAATCATCACGGCCGCAGGCAGCGGCCGGCCGTTATAAGGAAACATCTGTGCCAGCGAGTAAGCGCCGCAGTTGAGCAGCGCCACCACTTCGCCGGGCTGCACGTTCCTGGGAAGTTTTCGATAATCAGGCAAACGACCCTCGCGCTCAATATCAAAATAGACGTCGCCCGAATCACACAGTGGTCCGGCAACTTTGTAATCCTGTTCGTGAGGTTCTCCGGCGCGGCTCGCAGAAATCAGATGGTAGTACCACTTGTAATTGTTCATCGACAGCATGATGTTGTAGCCCGCATCGGTCAGCAGCCATACGTCACCTGTTTCCGGACGCCGTTTCATATTCAGCACTTTCGACAAAACCAGACCCGCATCCGCGATCACGCTGCGGCCCGGCTCCAACAGAATCGTGGTTTGTTCCAGCAGATGTTCGGCGCCGGCGGCGCGCGCCGATTCACGCGCGACTCGCAATGCTTCAGCCAAAACAACCGCCGGTTCGAGATCCGCTCCCAGCATGTCGCGTTCATGTTCCGGCAATTGATCCGCCTGCGATCGATCGCGCAAGTAATTCACCGGAATGCCGCCACCGAGGTTAATGTGCTCGAGCCGGTGACCTGTCTCGCGGTGAATGGTCACCAGGTGTTCCCACATGCTGCGAAACGCTTCCGCGAAAGGCTCAACGTCCGGGGTTTGCGAGCCCACGTGAATGTGTATGCCACAGATATGAATTAGATCGGGATTTTTCAAGCCGCGGCGAAAGGCGTCCAGGACTTCAGAAGAAGAAATGCCAAACTTTGAAGTTAGTAAAGCTGTTTGTAATCCCAGATGCGAGCGCGTGCCGATTTCCGGGACCAGGCGCAGAGCGATGCGCGCAGGCTTAGTAACTCCGGTTTCAGCTGCTACACGCCGCCCGGCTTCCTCAACCAACCCGATCTCGTAAATGGAATCTACGTTGATGGCGTAAATTCCAGCGCGCACCGCGTCGTCCAGCTCGCCCGCGCTCTTGCTCGTGCCGTTAAAAATAATTTGATTGGGTTGAAAACCGATCCGCAGAGCTTTGAAAAGCTCGCCGCCGCTGTTGACCTCAACGTCGATGCCCGAATCCAGCACGGTCTTCAACACCGCCATATTGGAATTTGCCTTCGACGCATAAAAGAAACGGATCGGGTGATCCACTGATTCGGCCGCGCGCTCTAATCGATCAATGTTCGATTTAATCCGCGGCTCGGAAAAGACAAAAAGAGGCGAGTCGTACTCATTTATGAGCTTGAGAGCGTCGGCGCCGTTGATGTTGAGATGGCCGTTACGCACTTCGAGGTAATCGGAAATCGTCCACGCCGGCCTTGCAGACATTGTTGTTGATGACATCGTTTGTTTTGGTAAAAGTTGAGCCTGTTGTTACGAATTTCGAGCGAAGATAGACTGCAGGTGGTAAAGCGTCAAGCTGATTCAGCCGCGCATTTAGCGGCTGATATCAACTACAAGAAATTCTCCGCTGAGTTTTGCGGAACCGCGAGCGGTAGCGACCGGATACCGGCGTTCAACTGTCTGAGAATGCGAAATAAATACTTGGGTATACGTTGCGTGTAGCATCCGGTCGCTACCGCTCGCGGTTCCGCAAACTATTGAAGATCAATTGCGGGCAAGTTTTCGCAGCACCTCACGAATCTGCTTGTAATGCCGCAGTTCGTGATAGCCGACAAACGAAACCGCCGCGACGCCGTCGATTTCACCCAGGAACGGATGCTTGAAAATGATTTGCCGGAAGCGATCGTTGCCTTGCCTTGCGCACAGGTTCTTCAAATCGTTGCGCGCGCGATTATAGTTGGCAATCGCTTCATCCTTGCCGCGGCATGCAATGACTTCTTCGGGTTTGGCTGCGGGATTAACAGCCTGGGGCGCTTTCACGCGCACCAGCCGTAAGGAAACGATCGAGGTAGGCACGAGTCTTTTGACAAACCGGACCCCTCGGGGCGGGCGCGACACTGCTTTCTCGAGGTCCTTCATTACACGCTCTTCGACCAGACAAAGATGCTCAAGAATCTGTGCGACGCTCCAGCCTCCGTCGGCAGGTTGCCGCTGAAACAGACCTTCAGGCAGCGGCGCCACTGTGGCAGTCAGTTTCTCGTGAACTCTATCCAGTCTTTTTAGAACGCGCTTCATAAGAGCAGTTGAAAGAAGCCGCGCAAAGCTGCAGCCTATTGGCGAGTGAAGTTGTAGGTGATGATTCCGATCACTTGCACCGGTTCGCCCACCAGGAGCGTGGGCGCGAACTTTGCTTGCAACGCTGCATTGATACTCGCCTGTGTTAGCGTTGGTGGTCCCGAGACTGCTTGGGCGGAAATAACGTTGCCCTGCTCATCAATTGTTATGCGCACGACAACCGTGCCCGCTGCTCCTGCAGCTTTCGCGGCCGCAGGGTATTCAGGTTGCGGCAGGCTAATCGCTTTGCCGTTCAGTACGCCGCCTGAAAGCGGGCCGCGTTTCCTGGCGCGGGCCGCGTCATTAGCTTCGCCGCCGTTAGCACTGCTGGGCGTTTCCGCTGGTGCATCTCCGGATGGAGGTGCGTCAGCATTTGCTGTTTCGACGCGCGCGGGCGGGCCCTGTGCGGCAATGGTCGCAGGCTGCGGAATTTTTTCCGGAATTAAGAATGACCTCAAAAATTGCTCCTGCGCTTCATCATCTTTTTTGTTATTCAAGAACACTACAGCATAGAAGCGCTTCCTAGTGGCGAACACCTGGGCGGTCCCCGAAAGATCTACGCTGCCCTGAGCAGGCGAGCTGTCCGCTGGCGCAACGCGCAGCGTCATACGGTATTCGCGTCCCGGGTTGCCTTGCAGAACCTTCTCGCCGACCAGTGTTAATTTCGCTACTGCCCCCTTGCGAAGCTTTGGCGGAAACAGGTTCTTGAAAGCGTCTACGTACGAATTCAAGCGCTCGGTTTCTGTATACATGGCCGGATTGGATTTGATTCCGCTCAACGAAACAACGCCGAAAACCGGTCCGTTTGGAATTTGCGAAATGTAGATGCTCGTGTTCAGTTCGAACTTGTGATACGGCTCTTTGCCCGACTGAGCAGTTGAGCCTTTCGGCATTTGCACTGAAAAATCTTCACCATCCGGACGCAGTGTTTCCCATTCAATAGTTTTTACCGCAGACTGCGCTGACAGAAATGAAGGCAGCGTGAGTATTAGTAAAGCGAGCGGGAAAGCTTTCAAGCCAAACGATTTCATATCGGTAACTCCTGGAAAAGCGCTATTCGGTATCGGCTTCGCACGAAACGTGACTGGTCCTAGTCCGCATTAGCGGACGATTGACAATAGCCCAGCGATTCATCGCTGGGAAGACAGGTATTCGTGGCAAAGTCGGTGAAACGGACGACTGATAGATTTGAGTTTGGCACTTGGCATTCAGCCATCCGCTTCACAGACTCATTTCCTTTCGCTTGCGATCCCAGCAGTAAACTGCTGGGCTATTCTCATTCGTCCGCTCTGCGGACTGGACGAATCGCTTTTCGTGCAGAGCCCTGTTCGGGATCAAAGCGATTTTAGCGAACTACAGAGGGCGAATTAAAGCTGCGCCACCATCTCAGCAGGGTTCCAATAGGAGTAAAGTAACTCGATCTTGCCTGCTTCGTTGACTGTCAAAGTGTCGATGCCTTCGAAATGCACAGCGCGTCCCTGTTTGCTAGTGCCTCTCCCGGTCCACTTAACTGCGGCACTGTTGCCGGCGATAAAAACGTGATCTTCAGTCAGGCCGACCTCCTTAAAAGGGGCGGTGATGGTTTGAAAAAACTCACCCAGTTTCTGATGGCCGTTGATTGCCGGAGCGCCAACAGGATCGTGACTGATGCCGTCTTCGGCAAACGTATTCACCCACGCCTGCTGATCCATCGCGCGAAGAGCTGCAAAGTATTCTTTAACTGCTTTTGCTATTACTTCCGGTGACATTTGCTTGTCTCCTCTCTCGATCTGAATGCACCAAGATGCGCCGCAATATTTTTCCGGATGCGGACCTTGGAATCTTATCAATGAACTCCAGTTTGCGAATTCTCTTGTGCGGAGCCACGCGCTCGGCAACGAATTCCATGATTGCCTGCGGAGTAATCTCTGCTTTGAGTACCACAACCGCCTTGGGCACTTCGCCAGCCTCATCATCAGGGTAGGGAATCACCGCCGCGTCGGCCACGCACGGATGCGTCAGTAAAATCGCCTCCAGTTCCGCGGGCGGCACCTGAAAACCTTTGTACTTAATCAATTCCTTGGCGCGATCGACGATAAAGAAATGGCCGTCTTCGTCAGCATAGCCAACGTCGCCGGTGTGCAGCCAGAAACCCGGATCGATCGTATGCGCCGTGGCTTCAGGACGATTCAAGTAACCTTTCATGATTTGCGGCCCACGCACGCAGACTTCGCCTTCCTGGTTTGGACCAAGCTCTGCGCCGGTCGCGAGATCGACTATTTTGCATTCGGTACTCGGTGCTGGAGGTCCCACCGAGCCAAACCTGACCTTACTCTTGTCCGCCGGTGATGAATGAGTGACCGGACTTGTCTCGGTCATGCCGTAGCCTTGACGAATGTCACAGTTGAGCCGGGTCATGCAGGCGCGCGTTAGACTTTCATCTAGCGGTGCGGCGCCGGAAAAGATCGTGCGCAGCGTCGGCAGCTGATAATTATCGACGACTGGACTTTTGCTGAGCGCGAGCACAATCGGCGGAACAATGTGCGCCAGTGTGACGCCATACTTTTGCACGGCCTGAAGGAACAACTCCAGATCAAAACGACGCATGGTGACGATGGTAGCGCCTTGATACAACCCCATGTTCAGAACTACCACCAGGCCGTAGATGTGAAACAGCGGCAACACACAAATCAGTGTGTCGCTGGAAAAAAAGTAATCCAGTCCTTCCATCTGGCACATGTTGGCAACCAGATTGCGATGAGTGAGCATGACGCCTTTGGGCAAGCCAGTCGTGCCGCTTGAATAGGGAAGGGCGACTAGATCTTCACGCGGATTGATTTCAGGTTCGGGAAAACCCCCATCATTTTCCATCAAGGCCGCGAAAGGCGTGGCGCCTTCAGCTTCACCGAAGACAAATACTTCCTCGACGTTCGCCTCGTTTGCCGCAGCGCGCGCTTTCGCTAAACATTCGGGAACGGTGACCAGGAACCGTGCGCCCGCATCCTTCAGTTGCTGGCCAATCTCATGTTCGGTGTAGAGTGGATTGATGGTAGTGCAGACGCCGCCAAGCGCGGCGACGGCGTGAAAAGCGATGGCAAACTCCGGAACGTTTGGGCTCAAAATGCCGAAAATTTCATATTGCTTAAACCCACGCGCCGACAGACCGGCAGCCGCGCGGCGAATCGAATCCGCCAGTTGCGCATAAGTTATCGTTCTTCCCGTCTCTCCTTCTATTAATGCAGCCTTCTCGCCGAGCGACGCAGCATTCTGCAAGACAAAGGAAGTTATTGAGACTTCTGGAATGCCGACTTCTGGATAGGGGCCACGGAAGATCATGATTTGGTGTAGCGCAAACTGTCAGTTTGCGTAAGTGGATTCCGCATGCCAACTTTTCAATCCCGCCGCAAACTGACAGTTTGCGTTACACGAGACGAGGCTGCTTACATTATCAGGTGACCCTGTTTCCGCAAAAGGTTTATATTGTCCGATAAACTTTTAGTTTGTCGCGGAATCACGACAAGCTAAAGCTTATCGGACAGCAAACGCCCCATGCCGGAACCCGAGTCACGCCCAATCAACATCATCTGCCTTGCGACCTACTTCAAAGGCGGCGACTTCATTCGTGAGTGCAAACGATTGGGTTGTCACGTGGTCCTGATCACGAAGGAAAAGATGCTTCAGGAAGACTGGCCGCGCGACTGTATTGATCAGTTAATGGCCGTGCCAAACGATGCAGGCCCGCCGCTGTTCATCGACCTGGTCGCATTTTTGTCGCGTGAAAGGAAACCTGATCGCGTGATCGCTTTGGAAGAGTTTGATGTGATGACCGCAGGGCTTATCCGCGAACACTTTTGCCTGCCAGGCATGAATAGTTCGACTGCGAGAACTTTTCGCGACAAACTGCGGATGGCTGAGGCGGCTAAAGCTGCGGGTGTTGAACTACCTGATTTTGTGCCTTTAATTTATCCCGCCGACATCGCTGAATTCGTCCAACGCGTGCCGCCGCCATGGATTTTAAAGCCGCGTTCGGACGTTTCCGCGATTGGCATTCGCAAAGTGGAACAGGCCGAAGACGTCTGGCGCATCGTCGATGAACTGAACCAGCGCGATAGTTTGCGCGAGCGCGCTTCGTATTATTTGCTGGCGCGATTTATTCAGGGCGAGGTTTTCCACGTCGATTCAATCGTTAACAACGGTCGCGTGGCATTTGCGGGCGCGAATCGCTACGGTCGCCCGCCGTTGGAAGTGGCACATCTCGGCGGCGCATACATTTCTCGAACCATCGCACACGGCACGGCTGATGAAAAGAAACTGTTCGACATCAACCGCAAGCTTATCAAGGGTCTTGGGCTGGAACGTGGCGCGGCACACGCTGAGTTCATCAAGAGCGATGCCGACGGACAGTTTTATTTTCTTGAAATTGCCGCGCGCGTCGGCGGCGCTTACATTGCCGAAGTTTTGGAAGCGGCTAGCGGTCTAAACCTTTGGCGCGAGTGGGCGAAGATTGAAGTGGCAGATGCGGCGGGGCAAGGCAGACGGCAGGAGCAGGCGGCAGGAGCAGGGCAGAAGCCAGAGGAAAGTCGGCACGAGCAGACGGCAGGAGCAGGGCAGAAGCAGGATCGTCAGAAAGGGCTTGGTCCAAATAAACTCAAGCCATCGCGAAAAGAGTACGCGGGGATCGTGCTATCGCTCGCAAAGCAAGAACATCCCGACACCTCTGCTTATGACGATCCCGAGATTGTCTATCGCGCGAAGAAGCGTCATCATGCCGGATTGATCGTGCGTGCAAAGAAACTGGAGCGCGTTGAGGAATTGTTAACTAACTACGCCATGCGCTTTGCAGAGGATTTTGTCGCCGTGGTCGCGCCCCTCGAGAAAGCAGAGTGATGAAGTCAAGTGCAGAACCGTGAGTCGGTAGCGAGTGGATGCTTGACTCGACTTGAAATTCGGCTAGGCCGTCTGATGTGCGGAAGGGCTTGCCCTTCCGTTAGAGTCGTGATTCGTTGGGCTACGCCCTAAATTTGGGCGTGCAGCCCAATACTTTTTTCAGGATGGACGGAAGGTCGTAGGCCTTCCGCACATCAGACGGCGGAGCCGAAACTTCGATCAGTGCGCTAGCAGACTTGATTCTTGCATCTGCTTGCGGTTCTGCCTTACTCGTGAACGGTTGTTATGGGTGTAAATCGGCGTCCATCTGTGGCCGGTTTATTTCAAATGCTTATCAAACCAATCGAGCACCGTGTGATACCAGAACGCTGAATTCTGCGGTTTTAGAATCCAGTGGCCTTCATCTGGAAACAAAACTAATTTTGATTCCACTCCTTGCCGCTGCAACGCAGTGAAAAGTTCCAGGCTTTGTGTGTAAGGCACGCGGAAATCGAGCTCGCCCGCAGTCACCAGCGTCGGTGTCTTGAAGTTACGCACAAACATGTTCGGAGACCAGCGCGCATACATCGCCGGGTTGGACCAGGGTGTGCCTTTGAATTCCCATTCCGGGAACCAGAGTTCTTCGGTGGCGCCGTACATGCTCGTCAGGTTGTAAACACCGGCGTGCGAAACCAAAGTCTTGAAACGAAAGCGCGGATCATTGTTGTGGCCGAGAATCCAATCGATCATGTATCCGCCATAGCTGGCGCCGGCGGCGCCAATGCGCGTCCGATCAATGAATGAATTGCGACGCAGGACATCGGCGACGCCGTTCATAATGTCGACGTAGGGCTTGCCGCCCCAGTCGCCGCTGATCTCGTTCGTAAATTGTTGGCCATAGCCGGTTGAGCCGCGCGGGTTCGGCTCAAACACCACGTAACCGTCATTCGCAAACACCTGCGGGTTCCAGCGATAGCCCCAGTTGTTGTTGAAGGCGCTCTGTGGTCCACCGTGAATGATGACGATCAGCGGATACTTCTTGTTGGGATCGAAGTCGACGGGCTTGATTACAAAGCCCTGAATCTTCTTACCTAGCGCGCCGGTCCATTCCGTTTCTTCAGCCGGCTTGAGGTTAGCGTGGGCCATCAGCTCGTTGTTGATGTGAGTTAGGGCAATAACGCTTCCGGCATTGCCACGAAAGATTTCGGCGGGCCCCGCCAAGCTGCTGCTCACGAACACGAAGGTGTTATCGGGGGCAACTTGCAAGTTGCTCGCGAAAACTTTGCCGGCGACTTTTTGTTGTTGTCCGCCGCTGACCGGAACTTTGTAGATATTTTCATAACCGCGATCGCCGGCAGTGAAATAGATCGTGTTGCCGTCGGGCGAAAGCGCAACTTCGTCAACACTTTGATCGAAACCGCGCAGCAGCTCGACGCTTGTTCCCGCAGAGCGGTTGTAAGTCATCAACCTCCAGCGGTCGGCTTCAAAGCCCGCAGTTGCTTGTGAACGGTAAATAATATATTTGCCGTCGGGCGTGTAGGCCGGCGTATCTTCGTAACCGTGATTGCTGCTGGTCACGTCGCGCGCTGGGCCACCCGCTATTGGCACGATATAGATGTCACTATTGGTTGAGATTGCCTCGATCTTGTCGGGATTGCGCAGGTAGGCGAGTTCTTTCGAATCGGGCGAGAACCCATAATCAACGTCGCCGGCTACGGCGTAAGGCGGTGAATCGAAATCGCCGGGAGTTAGATCGCGCGCGACACCGCCTTTGCTCGCTACTAAAAACACATGCGTGCGTTTCAGATCGCGCCACTCAACCCAGTGGCGAAACAGCAAACGATCGGTCACGTGCGCTTTGACTTTGCTTTTGGCTGCCGCCTCATCTTTCGCGCGGTTGCAATCGTCAGTCGTACATTCCGGGTAAACGTCGGAGACGAAAGCGAGCCAATGGCCATCCGGCGACCACACTGGACCACCGGCCCCGGTCGAAATTTTCGTTATTTGTTCTTTGTTGCTCCCGTCTGGTTCCATCACCCAGAGCTGATCGGCGTTCACGTAGGCGAGCCTCTTCCCGTCTGGCGACCAGCGAGGCGAAGTGGCAGAACCAGTTCCGCTGGTTAGTTGTTTGATGTCGCCACCGGCGCTCGACATGATATAGATTTGCGTCACCGTGCGGTTGGCATCAAAGTTAACGTCGCCGATGGTAAAGGCGACACGTTTTCCGTCCGGAGAAACCTGCGGATCGCCAACACGTCGAATCTTCAACAGGTCTTCAACTGAGTAGTGAACGCTCTGTTGTGCGCTGGCGAACGATGCGAACAAGATGAAAGACAGTCCGACTGCAACGAGGAAGCATTTCATAGTTACCTCTTAAGAGTTTTTCGCTGATTTTTGGGCTAGCGGGAATATTATGTCACTACTGGTCAGCGGGTGCACGTTTTCCCGGCCCGCCGCGCTGGTGGTCATCTTCGAACTAAACATCTGCATGTTAGCGTTGCACAAAAACAAATCCTGCAATGCGAAATGCGGCCAGATAATGTCAACGTGCGGAACGCTAGCTTGTAGTTGGTCAACGAATACAGAACCGGGGCGGTAGCGACCCGGTCCGCCACTCAATATAGTGGTAAGTAATAAGGAGCTTTTGCAAAATAATTCAATGAGAGTTGTGTCGCGACCCGGTCGCTACCGCTCCGGTTCTGTATTCGCCGACCCACAATGTAAATAAACTCCGGTAGGCTCCAGCAGAACAGATTGGCGAGAGAAGGAAAGCAGAAGCCGCCGAGACTCGCACCGAAACAATCCAATTAATGATTCGCAAAATCATACTCGCCGTACTCCGCTTCGCCTTGCGCGTCTATTTCCGCCGCATCGAAATCATTGGGCTGGAGCACGTGCCGCTCAAGTCGCCCGTAATCTTCGTTCTCAATCATCCCAACGCCCTGGTCGATCCTGTCTTTCTTTTCTGTCTGGCGCCGCGCCGCGTTTCGTTTCTCGCAAAAGCGCCGCTGTTTCGCATGCCGGTGCTCGGGTTTTTCATACGAGCGCTCGACTCGCTGCCGGTTTATCGTCGCAAGGATGAAGGCGAAGACGTTTCGCGCAACGAAGAAACTTTTGTGGCTGCGCGAAAGCTATTGGCTGGAGGCGGAACAATCGGAATTTGTCCGGAAGGCGTTTCACATAGCGAGCGCCGGCTACTGCCAATCAAGACAGGCGCAGCCAGGATCGCGCTTGGCGCTGTGGCTACGGGCGAGGTTGCCGATCTTAAGATCGTTCCGGCCGGCCTTTATTACACGTCGAAGACACAGTTTCGCAGCGGTGTCTTGCTTTACTTCGGAAAGCCTATTGACGTGCCTCCAGTTTCGCTGGAAGGGAAAGGAAATCTTCCGCGCGCGGCAGTGCGCGAGCTTTCCGACCGAATCGAATGCGCGCTGCGCGAGGTTATACTCGATGCCGAGCAGGAGGAAGCGCTGCAAACGATCGCGCGCGCCGAAAAAATCTTTTCCGCGGAAGCGGATGATCAAGCGCGCGAGAGCCTGGCCCAGGAGCTGCAACTTCAGCAACGATTCATCAAGGCCTACACAGTCTTGCGCCAGCAGGCACCTGAGCGTTTGCGCCGGCTCGAGCTGCGCATGAGCCGATTTGAACAGGAGCTAATACAGGCCGGTGTCGATCCGGATGATTTTTCGCCGCCGCCATCACCCGCCGCGGTGTTGTTGCACATTCTGATTCGCATCGGCGTATTTGCGATCCTGATCTTGCCGGCGACAGTCGGGGTTGTGGTGCATTATCCGGCCTACCGGTTGGGGCGGTATCTGGCGACGCGGTTTTCCCGAGATGAGGAAGACGTCGTTTCAACCGTCAAGATCATTTCCGGGATGTTATTTTTGCCGTTGACTTGGGTGCTGTTGGCGGCGCTCGTCTACAAGTTTCTGAATTTCCAGGCGGCGCTGGCGACGCTTTTGTTAATGCCGCTGTTGGGTTACCTGGCGGTGCGATTCTTTGAAGAGTTTGACAAGTCGATAGGTGGGTTGCGCGCCCTGGCGTTCTTTTTGATGCGCCGAAGATTTTTTGTCCGTTTACTTGCCGAACGCAAGGCTATCCACAGAGAAATCCTGGCTTTAGGTGAGGAAACTGCAATCGCCAGCCAGTAAATAGTCAGTCATTAAACGCGAGCGAGGGAAGTGGGGGAGTCTAACCCAATTGCAATTTATTTCTTGCGCGCTTTTGCTCCGGCTGAGCTCCTTGAACCTTTTGCGGCCGCGCGCCGCTTGCCGCCCGAGGCCCTGACAGTTCGGCCCTTGCGACCTTCGCTCTGAATCCTGCCGGCCTTCATTAGGCTCTCGTAACTGCCACGCACTACGTTCCGCGCTACTTTCAGTGAATTTGCCAGCTCACGTTCACTCGGAAGATAACTGCCTATAGTCATCGCCCCTGATTCGATAAGGCTTGTGAGTTGGTCCGTGATCTGTTTGGTCATAGATTCAGGACGCTTGCGGTTGACACGAATAGTTGTTTTCACTCTGACTCCTCCTCCTCCTCGACTCGATCGATTGTTTTAGGGGTAAACGGATTCTATGCAGCCATCATTCATGTGTCAACAGGACCATGCGGTCTAACGGGAGGGGCTAGTGGAGGTCGAGGTACGTTAGATTTTCCATTTAGCATTCGCGAATTCAACTTTGAAGTGCAGCCATTGCAGAACCGCGAGCGGTAGCGACCGGATGCTACCGTCGACGATGAAATAAAGCATTCGAGCGGCCTTCAACATTGAATGCTGGCATCCGGTCGCTACCGCTCGCGGTTCTGCATTGAGCGCGTCCTGATTTGTTGCCAGCATCAGTCTTCGGTGCGCGATTTTGTTGACCTAATACCGGTTGCACTTCAAACTTGAATCCACCAATGATAAATGGTAAATGGAAAATCTTGAAGGTTTTTAGTCTGCAACCTCTCAGGTTGGTACGGCTATTGTATGCGGCCCCAGGCGCTGGTCTTCCAGTTATCAATCGCATCGGCTCCCAAAATCCAGGGCGGCAGCGGCATCATCAACCTCGCGGAAAGCGCGGACACGTAGGGCTCATACATCAAACGCAGTTCGGTTAGTTTCAGTTCAGCGTCCACACCGTCCTTTAGCGACGCGCCGTTGTGCTCAAGGATTTCGCGCAGCCGTTCGAGATCGCCGGGAAACAAACGCGTGGCGCAGGCTTCCGGCGTCGCGGGTGCGGTGCTGAAGATTTGCGCGATATCCACTACCGCATGACGTGCCATCGCGAACGTGAGCCGTGCCTGCCACGCGGGCAGGCCTTCGACGCCGACCATTACCAGCGAACAGGTATCGAGCACAGTCGTTAGAGCAGCGAGCCACGATTGATTGTCGTGTTGTGAACGGAAATAACAGAGCACTGGATAGGACAAGTGACTTTCAAGCAGTTCGGCCGCCCAACGCTCCCACTCGCGCAGAACTGAGCCAAGTTCGTCCAGGTTTCCACTTTCCGCATGCCGGCGCAACATTTCCGTGGCGCTCGAAGGCGAGCCGGCACGCGCGTCAAGCAGTGTGATATTCATTTCGCGCCGAGAAAATGATTGATAGAGGACGGGCAAGTATCCAATTACGATCGCCAGCAAACCAAAACCATTCGCAGCTTCGATTACAGCGAGCATCCTGCCAATAGCGGACATTGGCACGATATCACCGTAGCCAAGCGTGAAAAATGTGACGCCGCTAAGATAAAGATCTTCAGCAAAGGTTGGACGTGCGCTGACATTCAAATGCGCGCCGAGGCTCCAATGAAGAATTGCGTAACCGAGAATAAGCCCAACCGCCCAAAGCGTCAGCAGCATCAGCAAAGACAAGGGACCAAATAATCCGAGTAATTCTTCGCGGCGCTTAGCTTTGTGAAGCGAGCGCGCGAGGGCCGACCAGGGCGTCCAGACGGTTCGATAGAAGGCACTGGCCAAACGGAAGCGGCGCGTGACTCGCCGCGGCAAGATGATGGTTTCGAAAGCGTCCCAGAGGATTGCGACGATTAACGCGATGCCAGGAATTATGGCCAGAAGCCTCATAATGAAGTCGCCCAGGTCAGATCAGCTACGAATCGTGAATGCGCAACGACGAGATGTTATCGTTGAATTGATCTTTAGCAAATGTTTCCGGCGTCCGGCAGTGTCCTAATCTCAGTTTTCTCTGGGCAACCTCCGTGCTCTCTGTCTCCGTGGTTAATTTTTATTAACGGTTGCTCACCACAGAGACACGGAGGGCACAGAGGACGCACAGAGATTTCGTTCAAACCAGGACTCTATCCGGCGTCCGGCGGCATTTTGTCGACACAAACGGCTGCGCTACTCTAATCGCGAGCCATTCCAAATTCATATGCGTTCCTTAATTATTCACGGCCACTTCTATCAACCGCCACGCGAAAATCCCTGGACCGGAATGATCGATCCGGAGCCTGATGCCGCTCCCTTTCATGATTGGAACGAGCGCATTCATGCTGAGTGTTATGGCCCGAACAGTGCTGTTCGCATCGCCGATCCGCTTAAGGGCGAACGGATAATCAACAACTACGCCAACATCAGTTTTGATTTTGGGCCGACGCTACTTTCATGGATCGAGCGGCAACATCCGGCAACCTATTCAAAGATCATTGCGGCGGATACGGACAGCCTGGCGCGTTTTAACGGGCACGGCAATGCCATCGCACAAGCTTACAATCACGCGATCCTGCCTTTGTGCAATGAACGCGACCGGCTAACGCAAATTCGTTGGGGCGTGGCCGATTTTCGTTATCGCTTTGGCCGTGAACCCGAAGCGATGTGGCTTCCGGAAACTGCGTGTAACGACGACGTGCTCGACTCGCTTATCGACCACCGGCTGAGATATGTGATCCTTGCGCCGCAACAAGCCGCGCGCATTCGGGACGGTGGTTCGGCAAGTTGGAAAGAAGTCTCGGAAAAGAGCATCGACACCAGCATTCCGTACTCTTATTACCATCGAAACGGTTCGCGACAATCGTTGGCAGTCTTTTTCTACGATCCTGATATCGCCCAGGCAATCGCATTTGAACAGGCACTGTCGTCGAGTGCGGCGCTGGCAGAACGTATCGCCGGGCGGCCCGGGTCAAATGGGATGGTTAATGTCGCGACGGATGGCGAGAGCTACGGGCATCATCATAAATTTGGCGATCTCGGGTTGGCCCATTTGACGGAAACGGCTGCGCCGGCGCGTGGATTTCGCGTGACCAACTATGGGGAGTATCTGGACCAGCAGCCACCGAACATGGAAGTAGAAATAGACAACGGTCCGGAAGGGGAAGGCAGCTCATGGAGTTGCATTCACGGCGTGGGGCGGTGGACCCGCGATTGTGGCTGTCACACGGGCGGTGGCGAAAATTGGAACCAGGTGTGGCGAAAACCCTTGCGCGCGGCACTCGACTTTTTGCGCGATGAAGCGGCCGCTGCCTTTGAAGTAACTCGCGGCGAACTCTTCATCAATCCCTGGATCACGCGCGATCACTCGATCCTTTTGATACTCGACGAAAAGAGATCTCGCGAACAGTTTCTAGGCGCGCATGCGCCGCAACCGCTAACGCGTGACCAGCAACAGCGCGCGCTCCAGTTTCTCGAGCTTGCGGTAGCGCAGCGACGGCCCGACGTAGCCGCGGCCGCGGGGCACGTCCTGGTACCGGCCCGTCTCCGCATCGTGCTGGAAGAACATCCCCGGATAGGCGACCTCGCCCAGCATGATCTGGTCGGCGCGCCGGCGGAGGGCGGCCAGGGCCTGCTCGGACATCACCGGTCCCAGGCGCGCCCAGCTGTGCTCGCGGAAGCGACGGAGCGGCTGGTCGAGGGGAAGGTCGGCGGCGGCGGGCAACAACATTGTTGGTTGAGCGTGTAACACGGGAGCGGGAACGGGAGCGGGTTGTGTCGCGAGGCGTAGATGGGCTCTGATGTGGCAGGAGGCCGCCATGGCCGAGCCCTACCTGGACCACGAGGAAGCG
>Ga0137418_10001095_pt1 | contig 24790 bp, 17 predicted proteins | sample CZODoug3_1_2_16f_FD_122242 | JGI IMG/M metagenome (GOLD analysis project Ga0137418, IMG submission 122242) | Vadose zone soil fungal communities from Angelo Coast Range Reserve, California, USA - CZODoug3_1_2_16fungal (Hybrid Assembly) | ecosystem: Environmental > Terrestrial > Soil > Vadose...
CTCGACAAGATCAAGGACCGCATCCTCGAGTTCCTCGCGGTGCGCTCGCTCGTCAAGAAGCCGAAGGCGACGATCCTCACCTTCTCCGGACCTCCCGGCGTCGGCAAGACCTCGCTCGCCAAGTCGATCGCGCGCGCGATGAACCGCAAGTTCGTCCGCCTGTCGCTCGGCGGCGTGCGTGACGAGGCCGAAATCCGCGGCCACCGCCGCACCTACATCGGCGCGTTCCCCGGCCAGATCATCCAGATGATGAAGAAGGCCGGCACGCAGAACCCGGTGTTCCTGCTCGACGAAGTCGACAAGATGTCGATGGACTTCCGCGGCGACCCGTCGGCGGCGCTGCTCGAAGTGCTCGACCCCGAGCAGAACAACGCGTTCCTCGACCACTATCTGGACGTCGAGTTCGACCTGTCGCACGTGATGTTCATCTGCACGGCCAACGTGCTCCACACGATCCCGCAGGCGCTGCGCGACCGCATGGAAGTGCTGCAGCTGGCCGGCTACACCGAGGCCGAGAAGATCGAGATCGCGAAGCGCTTCCTCGCGCCGAAGGCGGTCGAAGGCGCGGGCCTCACCGCCGACAACATCGTCATCAACGACGATGCGATCCAGACGATCATCCAGCGCTACACGCGCGAGGCGGGCGTCCGGAACCTCGAGCGCGAAATCGCGTCGATCTGCCGCAAGATAGCGCGCCAGGTCGTCGTCCAGGGCAAGACGTTCAAGGAAAACATCGGCAGCGAGAAGGTCACGGAGTACCTGGGCGTCCCGCGCTTCCGTCCGAGCATGGCGGAAGAGCAGAATGAGATTGGCGTGGCCACGGGCCTCGCGTGGACCGAAGTGGGCGGCGAGCTGCTGGTCAGCGAAGCGACGCTCATGGCCGGCAAGGGCAAGCTGACGCTCACCGGCAAGCTCGGCGACGTCATGCAGGAGTCGGCGCAGGCCGCGCTCAGCTACGTGCGGTCCAGGGTGCATGAGCTCGGCCTCGCCGAGGACTTCCACTCGAAGATCGACATCCACGTGCACGTGCCCGAAGGCGCTATCCCGAAGGACGGTCCGTCGGCGGGCATCACGATGGCGACGACGCTGGTGTCGGCGCTGACGAAGATTCCGGTCCGCCGCGACGTGGCGATGACCGGAGAAATCACGCTGCGCGGCAAGGTGCTGCCGATCGGCGGCGTGAAGGAAAAGGTCCTGGCGGCGCACCGCGCGGGCGTGACGAACATCATCCTGCCGCGCGACAACGAGAAGGACCTGGCGGATATCCCGAAGAACGTGCTCGACGCGCTCGATCTGCACCTCGTGTCCACGATGGACGAGGTCCTGAAGATCGCGCTGACCGAGCCGCTGCCGGCGCGCATCCCTGCGGCGCCGGTCGTTCCCGAGGTCGCGGACGCGAGCGACACGCGGACGCATTAATTCCGAGGCATCATCCGCTCCACGAGCCACGGAGACACGGAGTTTGTTACATCACAGTTATTCTCCGTGCCTCCGCCCTTCGACCGACGCCTGAGCAGCGGCGAGGGGACGTGGCGCGTCGGGAGTGAAGAGCCTTCGACGTGCAGGTTGTTGCCGAGTTCGTGACGAGCGCCGCGGGCGCCGGTGACTTTCCGCGCGATCGCCTGCCGGAGATTGCGCTGGTCGGCCGATCCAATGTCGGCAAATCCAGCCTGATCAACGCGCTGGTGGGCACGACGGTCGCGCGCACCAGCGCCGAGCCAGGCAAGACGAGGCTCGCCAATTTCTACCGGGTGAAGCGCGGCGCGCTGCCGCCGTTCTACCTGGTCGACCTCCCCGGATACGGCTACGCGCGCGCTCCGGGCGGGTCGGGCGGCGCCGTGAAGCGGCGCGATACGGCGACGCGCGAGTTCGACCGCCTCGCGGACGTGTACTTCGCGCGGGTGGCCGAGCGGCCCATGGGAGTGTTGCTGCTGGTGGACTCGCGGCATCCCGGCCTCGAGTCGGACCTCGACGCGTGGGCGTGGACCCGTTCGCTGCCCTGCCCGCGCGCGGTCGTCGGAACCAAGGTTGACAAATTGACGCAGGCGCAACGCGTGCGTCACGCGCGTGAACTCGAATCGTTGTTTCAACAGCCCGTCCCGCTCGTGTCGGCGATGGACGGCGAAGGATTGGACGTACTGTGGAAGAAGATCGCAAGCCTCCCAAGGCAAACGGCGGCGTAGCCACCGCCACCGCCCCCGCGGCCACTGACGCTCCGGCGGGCAGGCCGGACAAGGACGCCCCGCAGGGCAAGGGCCAGCAGGCCGCCGAGGCTCCGGCCAGGCAGGCCGACGCGCCCGCGAAGGGCGAGGCGCCGGCGGGGAAACCTCCCGCTGGTGACGCCGCGGCGTCCGCGCGCGGTGCGACCGCGGACGGCCCGGGCGGCAGGCAGGGGGACCAGGGCGCCAGGCCCGCCTCCGCCGAGGCTTCGGCGGGCAGGCCCGGCGCGCCGCCGCCGGCCCAGGTGATCTCGCTCTCGGCGATGAAGGAGATGAGCATCTCGGCGCTCACCAAGATCGCCAAGGACCTGGAGATCGCCGGCGCCACCGGCATGCGGAAGCAGGAGCTGATCTTCGAGATCCTCCGCGTCCGCGCCGAGAAGAGCGGCAACATCTTCTCGGAAGGGGTCCTCGAGACGCTGCCCGACGGCTTCGGCTTCCTCCGCGCCCCCGACTACAACTACCTGCCGGGCCCCGACGACATCTACGTCTCCCCCTCCCAGATTCGCAAGTTCGACCTGCACACGGGCGACACGGTGTCGGGCGTCATCCGGCCGCCGAAGGACGGCGAGCGCTACTTCGCGCTGATCAAGGTCGAGGCGATCAACTTCGAGCCGCCCGAGAAGACGAAGGAGAAGATCTTCTTCGAGAACCTCACGCCGCTGTATCCCCAGGAAAAGGTCAACCTCGAGACCGATGCGGAGAACCTCTCCGGCCGCGTCATGGATCTGCTGACACCGCTCGGCAAGGGTCAGCGCGGACTGATCGTCGCGCCGCCGCGCACCGGCAAGACGATGCTGCTCCAGAGCCTGGCGAACAGCATCACGAAGAACCATCCCGAGGTGTACCTGATCGTGCTGCTCATCGACGAGCGGCCCGAGGAGGTGACCGACATGCAGCGCTCGGTGCGCGGCGAGGTGATCTCGTCGACGTTCGACGAGCCGGCGCAGCGCCACGTGCAGGTCGCCGAGATGGTGATCGAGAAGGCGAAGCGCCTGGTCGAGCACAACAAGGACGTCGTCATCCTGCTCGACTCGATCACGCGGCTCGCGCGCGCCTACAACACGATCGTGCCGGCGTCGGGCAAGGTCCTCTCGGGCGGCGTGGACAGCAACGCCCTGCAGCGGCCGAAGCGCTTCTTCGGCGCGGCGCGCAACATCGAGGAGGGCGGCTCGCTGACGATCGTCGCCACCGCGCTCGTCGACACGGGATCGCGCATGGACGAGGTGATCTTCGAGGAGTTCAAGGGCACCGGCAACATGGAGATCCACCTCGATCGGAAGCTCACCGACCGGCGCGTGTTCCCGTCGATCGACATCACGAAGAGCGGCACGCGGAAGGAAGAGCTGCTGCTGCCGAAAGAAGAGCTCAACCGTGTCTGGGTGCTGCGGAAGGTGCTGACGCCCCTCTCGCCCACCGAGGCGATGGAGCTGCTGCTGTCGAAGATGGGGAAGACGAAGACCAACGCCGACTTCCTCGCGGCGATGGCGGCCGGCAAGTCGTAACCACGAAGGCCGCTTCGCGGCCTGCACGAAGCACACGAAGACCGTTACGGCAAGCGACGTAGGGGCCGACCTTCAGGTCGGCCCTTTGCGTTTGGGATCACCCCGTGACGCGGGCCCTGAACGCGACAAACGCGATAATCGCGAGGAAGATGAGCAGCACGATACGCGCAACGCCCATGAGGCTGGTGTGGGCGACGTGACGCGTGCCTTTCGGCTTGAGGCCGGTGATGGCGGCAATGGCGGCAACGAGTGCGGCGGCAATGAGCCAGGTGTACCAGGTCATGCCGTCGAAGAGTTCAAGAGTCGGGCCGACCCTCTCAGCCCGGCCGTATCCGGCGCTCCTGGCCGGTGAACGTCACCCCTGTGCGGCCCATGGGTTCACGACGCGAACGGTCCTACACCCGCCCTTCGCGCCGATGCGTGCGAATCGTGTGGTGAACGAACGCGCGTAGGTTGCCCTCTTCGCCGTGCTCCAGGATTTCTTTATAGACCCGTAAGAGATTGCATCGATTACCTTGCGCGTCGATGACGTCGGGTTCCCACGTACGGCCGTCATCCTGTGAGAGGAGATCCCATCGGCCGCCGATTGCTCGCCGGACCACTTCGCCAACGTACGCAAACAGACTCTGAAACACGTCGCCGGCCAGGAAGGGCTCGGACCCCGCCGCATCAATCGCGGCGTCGATCGCATCGATGCTCGACTCGGTCGCGTCGAGTGTGCTCGCCTCGACGTCGATCAAGCGCGGGAGCGCCGTCACGAGTTGCGGGACCCGTTCAATGAAATCCTTTGCTGAGGGGAAGAGATCCGTAAGAGCGTCATTGCCCGCACCAGCCGATTCTTCCGTTGCCCGATATTCTTCCAGCATGTCGTTATAAGACGTATAGTGACGCCCTCTTCCATCCGGAAATACGAAGACTGCACCTCCATCGTTCAGGACGTACAGCCGAATCGTAGTCTTCGGAAACGTAGTGCGATCGAGCTGACCATTCCCTTCTGTCACTAACAATTCCACAGTCTTCGCGTCGACCAACCGGCTTTGTGGCGGTTTCATGGCAACGGATCGGGATCGGGCAGAGGGTCGGGATCATCGAGTACAGGTCCTGCGCCTGGGTGCTCACCGAGTCGTCCTATCCTTCCCGGAAGCAGGTGAATGAATGGCAGCGAATTGGTACCTCCGATCACTCCAGAAGGACTCGAATTCAAGGGAACCTCATAGTCCATCCTCATGTACCCGCCAGGCAGCAGCGAGGCCCTGCGTTGGTGTATCTGAACCCCGCGAACCGTCGCGTCCAACAAAACGTCCGGGCCGATGAAGGTGTCAGCCGTTGTGAAAAAACTGATCGATGGCCACGTGAAGGTTCTGCGGGCAAGAGGACTTCGGCTCGCCACGTCGATAAACCCCAGCATTTGGAATTTATGGGAGGGATAGTCGAGCGTCATCACGCCCTTGACCGCCTTGACTTCCTGAAACGAGCTCTCCGGGTAGTCAATCGAAGTCACGCCGTACAACACGCGGAAAGTGCCAATAAAATCGGGAACCACCGTAGGAATACGCGCCGCTCTGTTGCGCAATGGAGACGACATTCTCCTCCCATTAGCGAACGGACTGTTGTTAACGCTCCAAAGCGCCAAGTCCTGGAACGCCAGACCAATTTCACGGTTCTGCTGAATGCTCCCCTCCGGAAAGTTGGTCCCGATGCCCAGAGCCTTCGCCGTCTGCCTCAACAGAGTCGTGGTGAGCGGTCGAGTGCTCATCGAGTAGGCACCGATAAAGTCGCCGACGTTAGGAACCATCCAGACCGTCGCTGCGAACACGGGGTCGGATCCCAACTGCGCCATTGGCAGACCGCTCCAGCCTCCCCACACGCCTCCGGCGATCGGCGAGGCATTGCCGCCCATCGCGAAGCCGCTCGTGTCGATCGTCGCGTTGACGACATACGCAGCCGCAGGACCAGCCGCGTAAACGCCACCGCCAGAGAGAGCGAACTTCATGCGAATGTGCTGTGGCGCCGTCATTGGCGTGCCGAGGTCGGTAGGGATGTCCAGCGTCTGCAGCGTCTGCGGATCGAACGACATCACCCTCGATCGGTACGCGTTCCCCGAGCCGTTGAAGAAGACGTAGCTGTTCATCACCGCATACGCAGCGTCCTCGCCCAGCACGTATTCGGTTTCGTAGTACCTCGTCGCATCGTTGGGCACGAGCTGGTTGTTCTTGGCGGCAACCCGGTACCCGGCATCGATGCGCATGACCGACGGACGCTTGCGATCGACGACGAGGAGACCGTCGTGGCCGTCCGGCAGCAGTAGCTGCTGTTCGAGCGTCTGATCGGGAATGTCCCACGACGCGATATCGATCGAATGCACGGCCATGACGCCACTGGACAATTCGATCGCGAACGCCGCCGAAATGGCACTTTGCGAAATCGTCCGCGAGCTGCAATGTCCAAATTCGTCCGTTACAAAACTCGAGACGAAACGCATGGCATCGCTCTGATGCGTCAGGAACACGACCGTTCCGTCTTCTCGGATGATGGGATGCGACACGTGTGCCGGCGTCTTCACCGCCTGGTTGAATCCGCACGTGCCGGCATCCACCTGCTGGAACCGGCCCTGCGGCAGTGAGTACTTCGTGACGGAACCATTTGGCGCAATGCTGACGAAGAACGATGTTCCCGTTATATGGAACTCGGATACGTAGACACTCCCATCGGGATGAATCGCCGCGTCGGTGAGAAATCCTCCGACCGCAACGTAATCCCAGGATAACTGTCCTGTGCGGCCGTCGAATCGCTGAACCGTGGCTGGCAGGCTGCCGCTCGAGGGAAGTACAACGATGACGCCGTCGTTATAGTCGGCGGCAATCTGTTGCGGAACGCGTCCCGCAAAACTCACCTCCGACAGCTGGCGACCATCGGCGCTCGTCGTGCGGATGCGCGTCGGTCGATCGAAGAACCGGGTGAGGTTGTCTCCACCCCACTCCGTTCCCTCATCGACGAAAAAGAGTGCGGGAGCCCGGGTTGGATCGCCGTCGCCGCCGCCGGTCGAGGCCGCACGCAGCACCTTTCCGCGCTTCGGCGCGCCGAGCCCGGAATTGTCGTTGAGGCTCCAGAGTGTCGTGCCCCTGGGAAGCTCGGTCCCGGCCGGATACACGGTGAAAGTGGCGCGCGCCGTGTGGCCGCTGTAGGTGACCGAAACCGTTGCTGTGCCTGCGAGGAGTGCCGTCAATGTGGTCACTCCGTCCGCCTCCGCAATGGCTGCGATCGACGGATCGCTCACGGCCCACGTCCCCTGATGGACCTCGTTGCCATTCTGATCCTTGGCGTAGACTTCGCGGCTGTCTCCCTCGAACATCACCGTGCTGCCCGGGCTGATTTCCAGCGATGTCACGGCGGGGTCGCCGACCGCAAACGTCACGCTGGTCGATGTCACGCGACCCGAGCGATCCGCCGCCTGTATCGGCACCGTGTTGCTGCCGCCGGCAACGGCCACGGAGCATGTGAACAGACCTCCAGTCAGGGTGGCAGGGACTCCGGCGCATGTCACAAAGTCAATCCCCGACACGTCGAATGCGCCTCCTCGGATCACGACGGACGTGGTCGCGGTTGGCAGGTTCGACCCGTTCGTCGGGTAGTACACGTGTACAACGGGTCCGGTCTTGTCGATGTTCACGTACCACGTCTTCGTCGTGCTGTTGCCCATCGTGTCCGTGGCGGTCCCCGTCACGGGGATCCTCGCGCCTTCACCGGCGACTTGAAGAGGTGGAGTGCAGACGGCAATCGCGACATCATCCGCGCAGGTGAACGTCGCGGTGACGTTGCCGGTATTCCAGCCTGCAGCGTTCGGCGCGGGTGAGAATGTCGCGGTAATCGTCGGCGCGCTCGCGTTTGTGCTCGTGAAACTCCACGCATAGTCACTCGCGAGCGCGTGGCCAGCCAGATCCTTCACGCCCGACCATCCACCCTTGACGATCGCGGTGTACGTGGCACTGCCAAGAGGCGAAGACGGATGCAGCGTTGCAGTGCGTGTCGCCGCCGCATAACTCACCGACGCCTGGATTGTAAGGCCCGCCTCGTTACGCAGTTCGAATGTCGACGTGTTGACCGAGGCTGAAGCCACCTCCTTGCTGAACGTGGCGACCACCTCGGTGGATGCGTTCACGTCGGTTGCGCCCGCGGCCGGCGTGACGCCTGTGACGGTTGGCGGAGGCTCCGCCGTGGTAAACGACCACGAATGATCAGCCACGAGTGGATTGCCGGCAACGTCCGTGATGCCGGCGCTGCCACCTTTCACCGTGAGCGTGTACGTTGTCCCTCCGGTGAGAGCGGCATCGGGCGTCAGAGTCACCGCATTTGTGGCTCCGTTGTACGACACCGACGCGGGAATGACCGCGTTCGCGGCATCGGTCAACATGAACGCGGACGATGTGACCGACGTGGAAGCGAGAGGCTCGCTGAAGACGACCATCACTGTAGCGGTCGGGCTGACGCCAGCCGCCCCGTTTGACGGTACGACGATAGTTACCATTGGAGCCGTCAGATCCACAGTCGTGAATGACCACGCATAGTCGGTGACGAGAGGATTGCCAGCAGCGTCCTTGACGCCACCGCTGCCCCCTTCTACCTTCGCCGTGTACGTCGTCGCCTCTGCCAGAGCAGCGCCCGGCGTCACGGTCGCCGTGTGCGTTTCGTCGTCATACGAGACGGCTGCGGCGACGGTCTCATTCGCGCCCTTCGTCAACACGAGGGCAAATGCTGTCACACTGGAAGAGGCGAGCGATTCGCTGAACGTCGCGGTCACGCTGGCAGTCACAGCTACGCCAGTTGCACCGGCACCGGGAGTGACGGACGTCACTGTCGGCGGCGTCACGTCATCAATCGACGTAGTCATGTCAACCCTGATCTCGTCCTCTGACAGGGCGCGGTTGTAGATGCGTACTTCGTCCAGCGTTCCGCTCAGTCCCTCGCCCCACGGTGCGCGTCCCAGCCAGACGTCGCGCGTGCTCGCGACAATCGGACCCTCCGCGGCGGTCGAATTCACCAGCTGTCCGTTGAGGAACATTCGCAAGGCCGACCCGTCGTACGTCGCGGCAACGTGGGTCCAGGTGTTGGCGATGACCGAGCGGTAAGCAAACACGCTGAAGCGTCCGGCGCTGGTCATGATCCCGAGGCCAATCGACCCGTCGCCCCACGCCATTCCGAGGTTGTACGGGGACCCGTTGAGGCCGTCACGCCAGATCAACTTCGGATAATCGGCGACCGACGTCGGATAGACCCACGCCTCGAGCGTGAGAGCCGCCGCGGATTCCAGCGACGGAGACGCCGGTATCCGCGCACCGTCGGTTCCGCCGGCCAACAGGAGCCCGTTTCCGTACTTGCCCGCGGCAGTCCACAGGCCCGCACGCGTCAGCGTGGCGGTATTGCCGTTCGCCGACGAATCCGCGGTCGTGATGCCGCTTCCTTCGCTGAATCCGTACGCAGCATGCGTCAACGCCGGATCCGGACTGGTCGTGAACGTCCAGGTGAGGGGCACTCTGAGAGCGCCTTCATCCAGATCGCCCACGTCGGTTGTGATGTGAACCGTGTAGCTGGTCAGCGTCGCGAGTGGTGCATTCGGCGACAGTGTGGCCACCTGCGCCGCCGCGTCATACGCGATGGTGGCAGCGACGTTCCCCGACGGCCCCGTGAGATAAAAGCTGCCGCCGGTGAGCGTGGCGGGATCCATTGATTTCGAAAACGTCGCGTAGACGAAGCTCGAAGGCGCAATGCCCATCGCATCCGCCGCCGGGCTGCGGTTTCCAACATCGGGCGGGTCGAAGCCGTTGACCTGCGTGTCGCGGTCCCTCGCGATTTCAGCCGCCGTCAACGCGCGGTCGTAGATGCGCACCTCGTCGTAACCGCCGGTGAGCCCTTCTCCCCAGGGCGCGCGCCCGAGCCAGAGGTCACCCGTGCCCGGTACGATCGTTCCCGACGCCGGCGCCGAACCGGCGAGCATTCCGTCTATATAGATGCGCAGCGCTGCGCCGTCGTACGTGGCTGCCACGTGGGTCCACACGCTGGCGACGACCGACGAGTACGCGAAGGCACTGAACGCGCCTGTCGTCGTGATGATGCCGAAGACCAGCGTGCCATTTCCGAACGCCATTCCCAGGTTGAACGGCGACCCGTCCTCGCTGTCGCGCCACACAATCTTGGGATAGCCCGCAATGGAGGCGGGACAAACCCACGCTTCCACCGTGAGGCCCGAGACGACGTTCAGAGATGACGACGCGGCGACGCTCACACCCTGCGCGTCGCCGCCGAGCAGCAGACCGTTGCCAAATCTGCCACCTGTCGTCCACGACGCTCCGGTCGTCAGCGCGCCGGCGTTGCCGTTTCCGCTGACGTCGGCGATCGTCGTGCCATTTCCTTCGCTGAACGCGTACGCGGCGACAGGGTCACTGGACTGCGCGCGCGCCACACTACCGAGTGACGCAACACAGAAGACGATGAGACGATAGCTTCGTGGCATCCACGCATCGTCAACCGCGATGTCGCGAGCGAAATGACAACCGGGTTCCAGGACGTGGAGGGTTTGCATGCGGGCGGCCGCAAGAGGGAACGCGATGGCGACCGGCGTAGGCGACGAGTGGATTGATCGCGTGATCGCCGTCTGCGGAGCGTTCGCCGCGCAGCCGGTCGCGCGCCGCTCGCGATCGTTCCGCAGCCTGTTTGCGGAGTTCGAAGCGCAGGTCCCCGACCCGCACTCGTCAAACGAGAACGTCGTGCTGCGGGCGATGCTCGCCGAACTGTCGCTGCGCTGGGGACACGCGGATCACTGGGGCTACCATGCCGAGTTTCCCGATGCCGAATGCGGTGCCGATCCGGCGGCGGCCGCGATGGGCGTGTGGCGCGAGCCGACGTCGAATGCGAAGACCGCATTTCGCGCATGGGCCGGCGCCTACATCGCACACCTCGAGCGCATTCATCCGCGCGGCCGCGCCGTGGAGCTTCGGCGCGATCTCGACGCCGACTTCGCGCAGCCGTTATCGATCGCCGGGCTGGCCAAGACACGCGGGGTCACCGCGCATTGCCTGCAGCGCGATTTCCTGGAGTTGACCGGCGTCACCATTCAGGCGTACGTCACCGACCGCCGGCTCGACGCGGCCGTCCGCCTGCTGAAAGAAACCCCCGACAAGGTCGAGTGGATCGCGAACGTGGTTGGATGGTCGTCGCGCAAGAATCTGAATCGGGCTCTGGCACGACGACGCGGCGTCAAGCCCGCCAGTATCCGCGCCGGCGCGTGCATGGATCAGCGGGCGCGCCGCGGCTGACTTTCCCACGAGTTGCCGCCGATAATCGGATGAACGGATGCCTCTTCGACAACGCGCCGCGCTTTCCGTAGCGGTTTCGCTCCTGACCGTCTACGGGCCCATCGTCGCGTGGCTGCACCTGGGAACAAACGCGGCGTTCCTGTACTTTGCGCCGGACGCGTTCTATTACCTTCAAATCGCCGATCGGGCGGCGCACACCGGGCTGCACGCGTTCGATGGCGTGCGCACCACGACCGGATTTCATCCGCTGTGGGGATTCCTGCTCGGCGCCGCGTTCAGCCACCTGCCGTCGCTGCAGACGAAGGACGCGCAGATGCTCTTCACCTTCGGCTTGAGCGCGGTGCTGACGGCGACTGGCCTCGGGCTCGTGGCGTACGCGTTCAGCCGTTTCATCGGAAGCGCGACGCTGCTGTTTCTCGCGCTCGTGCCCGGCCTCTATTACCTCGTCTGCGGGTGGGCGTTTCCGCCGGCCGGCAACAACTGGTCGTTCGTCAATGGGCTGGAAACGCCGGCATCCATCGTCGCCTTTGGCGTCTTCGCATGCCTGCTCCCGTCCGACGACACCACACCGATCACGTGGCGACGCCTGGTCGCGTGGTCGCTCGTGCTGGCGGCGATCGTCCTCGCGCGACTCGACGACGTGTTTCTCGTCGCGGCGGTGATGTTCGCCGTCGCCCGGCGTGAGTCGCACTGGAAAGAACGCGCCCTGAAGGCGTTCAGCTGCGGCGCTGCGGCCGCAGTCGCAATCGTTCTCTACATGGCCTACAACGTGAGCGTGTCCGGCCATGCCTTCCCCTCCAGTGCCCAGGTGAAGGAAGGGGCGTCGCTCGCGGAGAACCTTCACTTGATGGCGCTCCCCTTCGCCCCCTTTGGCCTGATGCTGATCGGCCCGGACGGCTGGCCGCTCGTGGCGTCGAAGGCGCTTCACCTGCTGGTCCCGCTTGGCGTGGCCGTCGTGTACCTGATGCGCGGACGTCGATTGTCGCTCGAGCTGCTCGCGCTCTACGTCGTCATCAAGAACGTGTACAACCTGGCGTTCGTATGGATCTGGCACCAGGGGTTCTGGTACTTCCCGCTCACGCTGCTGATCGCTGGCATGCTCGTCGCGACGCGTCTCGAGGCGCACCTGCGGCCCTCGCTACATCCTGCGAGTAACGATGGACGATCCGTCAGATCGTTCACGCTGGCGCTCTCGCTGGTCGTGCTGGCGGTCGTCGCGATCGCAGTCATCTTCCATGGTGGCCGCACCGGGTGGGCGGTCCTGATCGCGGTTGCGGCCTTCGGCGCGACGATCGCGTTGTGGGGGCCGAGGCGATGGTGGGTCATCGCCGCGCTGACGGCCTGGGGGCTGTTCATGGCCACCGCGGACATCGTGAATCGCGTGTCCTGGAAGTACGGCGACCAGTACACGAGGTTCTGGAACGAACGCGAGACGCTCCGGCACGCGTTCGAGGCGTCGCCGCTCGCGTCCCCCATCGTGGAGTTCGACGACGGCGTCATCACGTACGGACTGTCGGTCCAGGGCATGAGCGGTTTTGGCCTGGCGGCGGATAGCGAAGCCGTGGCCGCCAAGCGCGAGGGCCGCCTGCTCGACCTGGCGTACGAGCGCGGGTTCCGCAACATCGCGTCGCTCTACTACGTGCCGATGCTTCCATCCGATGCGCGCGCTGGTACGCGCATCGACGCAGCCATCGCGCAGATTCCGACGATGGCCACCGAGGCGCTCGACCGATGGAAATTCTCCATCGTGCTCCACGACGAGCGAACCGGGTTCCTCGTAGCGCGGTTCGACCCGCGATGATCGGACGAAACGCCGTCCTCCGCATTCCGTTGCTCGCGACATGTGCGTGGTTCCTGGTTTCGTGTTCGAGCGACCCGGATTTCGATCTCGTCATCCGCGGCGGCACCGTGTACGACGGGACGGGCGAGGCGTCTGGCATCCGTCGTGCTGATGTCGGCATTGCGGGCGACCGCATCCGTCAAGTCGGCGATCTCGGCACGCGCACCGCGCGGGAGTCCGTCGACGCCACCGGCCGGATCGTCGCACCCGGATTCATCGACGCGCAAAGCCGGTCCGGGCTCACCCTTCTTGCCGACGGCGCGGGCGAGAGTCACCTGCGCCAGGGGATCACCAGCGAAGTCCTTTCCGATAACAGCCCGGCGCCGTGGACGGCGGCCACCGCCGATACCGGCGCTCTTCGGCGCTACGGGATCACGCTCGATTGGATGGGACTCGGCGGGTACTTCGACCGGCTCGAGTCGCGCGGCACCGCGATCAACGTCGGCAGCCTGATTCCGCTGTCGCTCGCACGGGCCGCCGGAAACAGCACGTCGTTCATCGACGGGGCCATGCGCGAGGGCGCGTTCGGCCTCGTCGACGACGTCAACGCCGACGTGCCGGAGCTCGTCGCCGCGTCGATCCCGGTCGGGACGCGGGACGGCATGGTCATGCTGCGCGTCGATAGCGCCGCCGCGTCGAGCGACGAAGGGGTGCTGGCGGTGGGCGCGCACGCGCACCGGATTGTGATCGCCGGGCTGTCGCATGCGCCTGCCGATCATCCCGCCTCCGAGATGATCGGGCGGATGCTGCGCGCGGTGCCGCGCAACGTGTTCGTCTACGGAACGATCACCCCGTACGCCTCCGTCGCGGGGGAACCCGACGCAACCGTTCGGGAGACCGCGAAATTCGGCGGCGTGCTCATCGGGACCGATAGCGCCGCCGTTCGGGCGTCGTCCGCGCCCGCGGACACCCATCCCGCGGCGTTCGGCGCGTTTCCGCGCTTCGTCGGGCCGTACGTCCGCGACGGCGTCTTCGAGCTTCGCGAGGCCGTGCGGCGCGCGACGTCGGTGCCCGCGAGCGTGTTCCAGATTCAGCAGCGCGGGATCATCCGCGAGAACTATTACGCCGACCTCGTCGTCTTCGACGCGCGCACGGTGGCCGATCGCGCGACGTTCGAGCGGCCGAACGAGTACCCGGCCGGAATCGATTATGTGGTCGTCAACGGCGTCGTGGTGCTGACGCCGCGCGGGCTCACCGGCTCGCGCCCCGGCCACCGCCTGCTGCACGGCGCCAGCACGCGCTAACGGCCGCGGGCGATGTCGTCGTACAGCGCCAGGTGTCGCTCCCACATGTGGAGCGGCGTGAGCTGACGTTCCCAGCACGCGCGCGACTTCCGTCCCAGCTCGTCGAGCGACGCGCGATCGAGGGCCGCGATCTCCGTCAGGCGCTCGACGATCGTGCGCGGCTCCAGATCGTCGAGCATGATGCAGCCGGCCCCGAGGCGTTCGAACGTCCGGTTGCCGCCGACGGCGTGCAGCAGCAGCGGCCTGGCGGCCTGCGCAGCTTCGATCGTCGACAGGTCGAACAGCGTGAAGCGGTTCACGTTGATCAGGAAATCGACCGACGCGAGCAGGGCGCCGACGTCCTCGACGCGGCCGAGCGGGCGCAGCAGCGGGTGCGGCGGCACCTTGCCCGGATCGGGCCCGGCAACCGCCACACCGACGTCCGCATCGAGCGGCAGCAGATGCACGGCGTCCACGAGCGCGTCGAATCCGCGGTACGGTTCCGGGCTCCCAAGATACAAACCGATGCGATGGCTCGGCGGCCGCCCGCTGAACAAATCGACGCCGCCGGCCGACGGCGGAACCGACGCGCCGCTCAACACGTACCGCGCACCGGCCAGAATGTCGCCGAACCTCGCATCGATGGTCGCGAAGCTCTCCGCGGCTTCCGCGCAGGGAATGATGACGCCGTCAACCTGCTTCCAGACGCCGAGCTCCCAGTCACACCACCACGACACGTCTGGCAGCGCGAGCAGCGACTGCCAGCCGGCTTCCGGGACGCCCCAGCTCCACGCGGCGTACAGGCCGATGGGCGTCACCGCGTGGCACATCATCCAGATGCGCTGTCCTGCGCGACGGCCTTCGAGCGCGGCTTCCGTCGAAAACGAATCGTGCGTCAGGATGACGTCCGCGTCGGCCGCCGCATCGAGGCTCGCGGCCGTGTCGGCGCGAATCCGGTCCGTGAGCTCGCGCATCATCCGATCGATGTTGCCGCCGCGCGCCGCCAGGTCCTCCTGCGGCGGACGGTAGAAGTCGGGCTCGCCGAACAGCGCGCGCTTGACGCGGCCGAGCACGCTCCACACGTCCGAGCGCTGCGAGGCCGGTGTCGCCGCGGGCCTTGCCACGGGAAACCGCACGTCGTGACGGGAGGCCGGGGCCTCGGCTGCCGCCGATTGCAGTTGATAGAGGTAGCCGGCGGGACCACCGGTCCGTGCCAGGGGCGGCCCGATGTGAGCGACGATCATCTGGGCCGGCTATCCGCGAAGCTGCGCAAGCGCGGTCCGCAGGACCTCGACGCGCGTCGGTCCCGTAGCCATGTCGATCGCCGGGGTCGACGGCGCGTACGAGAGCTCGCGCACGCGCCATGAGGCGCGGTCGCCGATGCCGAGCACCCGAATCGCGACCTGAAAGTCGGAGCGTGCGACGTACTCGAAGGCCACCTTCTCCGCCTCGACGAATTCGCGAAACGCACCCGCCTCGCACTGCTGCCATCCGCCGTAGCCATAGAACTCGTCGAAGATGACGACGGTGTCGGGCCGCAGGAACGCGCGTGTCCCATCGAGGACGGTGCGCGTCGAGGAATACAGGTCGCAGTCCACGTGCATCAGGCCGATGCCGCGTGCGAGGCTTGCCCGGACCGCGGCGTCGCCGAGCGAGGCCTCGAACGGCGCCCGGACGATCTCGAGGTCGGCACGATTGGAGCGATATGGCTCGCTTTTCCAGTGGCCGGCCGGATGGCCGAGCCACGGTTCGGGGATCCCCTCGAAGGTGTCGAAGCCGAACATCGTGTTGCCGGCCGGTTTGTTGAGCAGGAACCAGTCGAGGCTCTCTCCCTCGCCCACGCCGAACTCGCACCATGGCAGAAGCGGATCCGCGACCAGTGTCAGCGCATAGCGCCACAGCTCGCGCCGGCGCGCGTGCGTCGGACAGAGCACGCGTCGAGGCCCGTCGCCGACTACCTGCGGGATCTGATCGATTGGGAAGAATTTCTCCCACTCGCCCGTGAAGCCGAACGCCCGCTTGATCGATCCGGCCGCACGCCGTGCACGCCGCAGCGCGGGTTCCGACGGCTCGCTTGCCGCGGTGTCGTCCCCTTCTGCGTCTGCCGCCGCCGCCTGAGGCTGATCTCCGAACGCGAGTCCCGACGCCGTTGGTATCCACGCCGTGCCGCGCTGAACCGTGACGGCGCCCGTCGTGCCGATCTCCGTGACGATCGCGGCGAGGGCCCGGTCGGATCGCGCCGTCGCTTCAATCCGCCAGCCGTGCTCGGACGCGGCATCGCGCAGCGCATCGGATCCCGCGTCGGCGGATCCGTCGGCATCGTAGAACCGATCGATCACGATCGCGGTGCCGCGCTGAACGAGCGTGCCGAAGGCGTCGAGCGTCCTGCGGATCTGCAGGTAGCCGCCGCCATCCATGTGAACCAGGGCGACAGGCCCCTGCACGTGCTCGCGGACGTCGGCGTCGCTGACGCCTGCAAGCCCGCCCGGCTGCCGCAGCGTGACTCCGGGCGTCCCGACACGCCACCGCTGATAGTCGAACCGCACGAGCGGCGCGTTCTGCGGCCGGTGCGCCGCGAACCATTCGAGCGACTCGCCGAGATTCGGCGACGTGATCACCTCCACCCACGGGCCCGCGACACCGCGAGCGGCCGCCGTGGCGAGCTTCCACAACTCACGGCGCCGGTAGCCGGCCGCACACTGGCCGCCGTGCGGCCCTTCGCCGGTGAACCCGGGACACCGCTCGAGCGCACGCGCCATCGCGGCGCCGTCCTTCGGCCGCGACCAGTACACCTGCCGCACAGGATGCCCGGCACCAATCGTCGAATACACCGCGGTGAAGGATCGGCGAGGCTTCGCTGATGTATTCGGCGGCGACGCATGCTTCAGCAGCGCGCCAAACAGGATGCCCGTGCCGGCCTTACCCCGCAGCGAGACGACGTCGCCGGCATAGGCCGACACGTCGAGCTCGTGGACGAACGATCCTTTTGTCGTGCCCGCGTGCTCTTCGAGCCCCGATCGCTGACTGCCGGCCAGCACCTGCAGGCACCCGTTCTGCTCGTCTGCATCGTCGAGGTAGACCATGCAATTGAGCTGCAGCGGCGCGTCTGCCTGGTCGGTCCAGTACGCGTAGTCCTGGTGCCACGGCACGAGGCCGCCGACTTCGGGCGACTTCATGATGAACTTGACGTGGAAGAGGCCGACGTCCGGACCGAGCAGCGGCTCGACGACGCCACGCACGCGCGGCGAGCGGATGATGCCGGCCAGCGCGGCGGACAGGCATTCCGCGTTGAGCACCTGCTGCACGCGCGGCGGCTTCGCGTTGGGCTCCCACGTGACGTCCACGTCGGGTGGAAGCGAGCCGCGCAGCGTGTCGTGATAGTCGGCGGTTTCGCGCTGCAGCTGCGCGACCTCGCCGGCGCTCAACAGGTCTGGAATCACCAGGTACCCATCGCGATCGAACCGCTCGATCTGCTCGCGCGTCAGCGGCATTCTTGGCGATTCTAGACGATTTAGTGCACACTGCCCGGCAGGTGGATTTCCGGCCGGGGATACTGTTCTCTCTCAAGGATCGGCGCTTCGATCACTGGACGCCGCGGTATCTTCGCTATCGGTTCCAGGCAGCGGTTCGCGCGGCGCTGCATCCGCAGGAACCATCGCTCACGCCGCACGCCATCCGCGAGCTCGAGCGGCGGCTCGGCCCGCACAGCGTCGGCGCGGAATGGGGCAGCGGCAACACGACGCGCTTCTTCGCGCGCCGCACGAAGCACCTCACCAGCTTCGAGACGACGCCCGCATACTACGAGCAGGTCGCGGCGACGCTGCGCGCCGAAGGCATCGGCAACGTCGACTATCGCCTGATCGCGCACGACTTCGAGGGCGAGGACGACGAGCAGGCGATGCACCGGAATGCGTTCGTCCGCGCCGCGTACGAGCTCGGCGACGAGACGCTCGATTACGCGCTGGTGGATTCCGCGCCGCGCGGGTGCCTCTGCCGCGGTGTCGCGCCGAAGATCAAACGCGGGGGCGTGCTGATACTCGACAACGCCAACTGGTACCTGCCGCCACCGCCGGCCGTCCATCCGCCGGCTCCCGGATCGGTGTCCGCCATGGTCGGCACGCCAGGCAGCCGGATTCCGACCCACGAATGCTGGCCGGCGTTCGCGCGTCTCACGGCGGGCTGGGACGCGCACTGGTCGTCGAACGGCATCCAGATGACGCTCATACTGGTGAAGCCGTGAACGCGGTGCTCGCGGAGCTGCTCGACACGCGGCGCGTCGTCGCGCGCGACGGCACCGTCATTCCTCTGCACAGCGAAATTTCAGTGGCCGAGGGCGCCGCGCTGCAACGCCTCGTTCGAGAGATCCGGCCGCAGGTGACGCTGGAGATCGGCTGCGGCTACGGCATTTCCGCCCTGTACATCTGCGAGGCGCTGGCCGAGGTCGGCGGCCGCACGCACATCGTCATCGACCCCGATCAGCTGACGGACTGGAAGTCGGCGGGACTTTTCACGGTCGAGCGCGCCGGCTTCGGATCGCTGCTCGATTTCCATGCGCTGCCCTCGCATCTGGCCCTGCCCCACCTCGAAGAGACCGGCGTCAAGGTCGGCCTCGCGCTGATCGACGGGTGGCACACGTTCGACTACGCGATGGTGGATTTCTTCTACGTGGATCATCTGCTCGAGGAGGGCGGCGTGCTGATGCTCGACGACACCGCCGCCTACCCCGCCATCCGGAAGCTTGCCCGCTACATCGCCACGCACAGGCAGTACGTGCCGCTGCGCAACGACAACGGGACGCGCGCCGCGCCTGCGGCCGCCGGGCCGTTCGTCCCCTCGCCTGGCCGGATTCGGCGGATGGCGGAACGCGTGTTCCAGCCGCGCCTCGTCTACCCTGACGCACGGCTCGGGCTGCCGCGGGACAACTTCATCGCGTTCCGAAAAGTCGCCGACGACAAGCGCGGCAACGGCTCCAGCGGCACGCGCCGCTGGGACCAGCATCATGAGTTCTGACGCGTCGGGCGCCGCCTCGCTCGTGGAACGGGCGTCGAAGCGGATCGTCGTGGTCGCGATCTGCGCGGCGATTCCCCTGCATCTCTTCGTGGATGCGGACGGATGGTCGATCAGGGCGCTGACGCTTGCGATGGCCGTCGCCGGGTTTTTGGGCGCTCGCCGATGGCCCGCGGCGACACCGGCCGCGATGACGATCCTCCTGACGGTGGGCCCCGCGCTGCTGACGGTCGTCCTGGGCGTGGCCGCGCTCAACGTGTTCTACACCGCCCTGCTGACGGGCCTGTTCGCGTCGCTGCTGCCGCGCATCCCATTCGATCGCTGGACGCTTCCCTCCTCCTGGCGACTGCTGCTCGGCATCTGGGGCCTCACGCTGGCGCTCGGGTGGCCGGTGATGATCGTGAGGGAGGCCGGCGTTCGGCTCGGGACGCTGCGCGACAGCGGCGCGCTCGATTCGTGGACGCTGCTGACGACGCCACAGGTTGAAAGCTGGATCCTGTACGTCGTCATCACGCAGCTTGTCGCGCTAGTGTGGCTCGACTGGCTGTTTGTGCCGGGATCCGGGATCCGGGATCCGGGATCCCAGTCCGATCCCGTCCACGGCCTGTGGATCGGCGCTACGCTCGCAAGCCTCGTGGCCATCTACCAGGGCACGGTGGACATCGCCTTCCTGAGCGGCGGCGTCTGGCCAGGCCTTCGCCGTGCCGCCGGCACGCTGCTCGACGCGAACGCGTACGGGACCGTCGCCGCGTTTGCCGGGCCGATTGCGTTCGTCTCGATTCCGCACCTGGGCTGGCGCCACCCGCGGCCGGCACAGGCCGCCGCGCTGGCGATCAACTGGGCGGGGGTGTGGATGTCTGGATCGCGCACCGCGTTCGTGTGCGGAGCGCTCGGCACGGTGCTGCTCGTCTACGAATCGCTGCGCGCGAGCAGGCGCACGGACGCCGGCTCGCGCCAGGCGTCCTCGCTTCTCGCCGGCGTCGCGGTGGTCGTGCTGCTGCTGATCGCGGCCGCGGGCGCAATCGGACCCTTCAGGCGCATCGTGGCTACCGCGAGAACGGATGCGGCGGTCACGGATCTCTGGTCGCGCGGCGGCTACGGCACGGTGGCGACGCGCATGATTCGCGACTATCCGGTGATCGGCATCGGCGTCGGGAGCTTCAACTGGATGGCGGCGGACTACTGGCGGATGATGGCGAACGAGCGCCTGCCGTTCGACAATGCCCAGAACTGGTGGCGCCACCAGGTCGCCGAGCTGGGCATCGTCGGGTCGCTGCCGGTCGTGCTGTGGTCGTTCCTCATCGCGTGGCTGGTATTCACGCGGCGCACGCCGCCCGACCACAGGATCGAGACGGCAACGCTGCGCGGTCTCCTGATCGGCCTGGGCATCGCGTCGCTGCTCGGCGTGCCGACGCAGAACCCCCTCGTGCTGCTGATCTTTTTCTACCTGGTCGCGCGCTTCGAGAACCTCACGAACCCGCGAACCCACGAACCTCGAACCTCGAACCCCCGAACCCCGAAACGCCCGATTCCGACGGCCGCCTGGATCGCAGGGGCCGTTATAGCCATGGCGTATGCCGGCGGCCAGCTCGCGCTCGCACGAGGCCCCCTCAAGCCGCTCGCGCGCGCCGAGCGCACCAACCGCGACTACATCATCGGCAGCTATCCGGGCGAGCGGCTGCCGCAGGGGTCGTTCCGCTGGACGAGGAAACACGCAACGTTCGCGCTGGCCGTGCCGTCGCGCTATCTCGTCGTCCGCTTTCACGTCGAACATCCGGACATCGGCACGCATCCGGTCAAAGTGCGCATCATGACGGCGTGTCAGACGCTCGTGGACGAGTTCGTCACCGATGCCAGCGCCTATGCGCGCGCCTACGAGATCCCTCCCGGCGAGTCTCGCATCGTCTTCGACACCGACGTGTCCCGGACCTGGCGTCCCTCGGACGTCGGCAAGGCTGACACCCGCGAGCTCGGCCTCGCCGTGGAAGCCGACTTCGTCGGCACGCCGACGGTGGTCTCGTCGCAGGAGCGCTGGATTCCGCTGAAACCCTGCCGCGCTCTGTGAAGTCTAAAGGGCGTAGGTATAATGAGTGTTTGTGCCCCAGCCGGAAAGCGGCTCAGGGGCCTGCCCCGAGCGAGCGAAGCGAGTCGAGGGGGGCGGAGGAAGGACACCGTGAAGGAAGGCATTCATCCCAAGTACGCAGAGGTCGAGGTCCGCTGCGCCTGCGGCAACACGTTCAAGACCCGCTCGACCAAGCCCGAGCTGCACCTGGAAATCTGCTCGGCCTGCCACCCGTTCTTCACGGGCCGCCAGAAGCTGATCGACACCGAGGGACGCGTCGAGCGGTTCACGAAGAAGTTCGGGGCGCAGACCGCGGCGCAGCGCAAGACCGCGGAAACCGCCGCCAAGGCTGCGAAGAAGTCCACGACGACCGGCACCAAGGCGAAGAAGACGACCAAGGCGAAGGCGGACGTCACCGCCTGAGGCGGTGCTGTCGGAACGGACGCTCCGCCTCCTCGCCTGCCCACGGGATCAGCGTCCGCTGATCCCGTCCGATCCCTCAACGTCGCCCGGGACACGCCCGTGGCCCAGCGCCGCGCTCGCATGCGGTGAAGGCCACCGGTACCCGGTCGTCGAAGGCATCCCGATCCTGCTGCGTGACGACGTCGAGCAGACGCACTGGGCGGCGGTCCTGTCGCTCGAATCGGCGCGGCTGGGGGCGGCGCTCGACGACTGGGCCGCGCCCGCGCCGCGCGAAGGCGTCCACCATTTCGTCCAGGAAGCCATTGGCGCGACCGGCGGCAACCTCTACCGCTCGCTGATCGGACGCCTGCCGAAGTATCCGATTCCCGACATCCCGCTCGAGGAAGGCCGCGGCCGCACGCTCGTCGACATCGGCTGCAACTGGGGCCGATGGACGATCGCGGCGGCGCGGCGTGGCTACCGTCCCATCGGCATCGATCCCTCGCTGCAGGCGCTGCTGGCCGCGCGCGCGGTCTGCGCGCAGCTTGGCGTGGACGCCGATTTCGTGATTGGCGACGCGCGCCATCTACCGCTGCGCAGCGCGTCGATCGACACCGCGTTCTCGTACAGCGTCATTCAGCACTTTTCGAAGACGGACGCCGCGCAGGCGGCCGCCGACATCGGACGCGTGCTGGCGCCAGGCGGGACGGCGCTCGTCCAGATGCCGAACGTGTATGGCGTCCGCTGCCTGGTCCAGCAGGCGCGGCGCCGCTTCCGCGAGCCGCAGAAATTCGAGGTCCGCTACTGGTCGCCGCCGGAGCTTCGCCGCGCGTTCGAGCGCGCGATCGGCCCGACGCGCGTGTCGGTCGACGGCTTCTTCTCGCTGAACGCGCAGCCCGCTGAAGCCGACCTCCTGCCGGTGCATCTGCGCGCGCTGGTGCATACGTCCGCGGCGCTCGCCCGCGTCGCGAACCACGTGCCGCCGCTCGTCAACGTCGCGGACAGCCTCTGGGTGAGAGCCTCGAAGCCCTGAACGTGACGGGGTCACTCCCGCGCAGCGCCCGCGGGGGATCGCGGCCGCTCTCTACGCAAAGGTGTCGCCCATGAGATTACGGAACCATCCACGCATGGTGTCGAAATTCTCGCGCGTCGCGTTCCCCGCCTCGGTCGCCGCTCCGCCGACCGGCGTCATGGTCCGTGAGACGCCGTCGTACTTGAAGACCACCGACAGCCACGACGCCCTGTCGGCGCTGACCGGACTGAACACGGTGGAATTGGTGACCGGGTCCGGATCGGGCAGGTCGCCGCGCAGCATCCGCGTGATGGCGTCGGCACACACTTTCGCCTGCGCGTTGCCGACGTGGCCGCCTTTGGGCTGCGTGGTGGATGCGGAATCGCCGAGGACGTGAATATTTGCCGCCGCCGTGGACTGGTAGGTCACGACGTCGACGCCCGCGTATCGGGCGCCGTTGGCGTTGTTCAGCCCGGTCTCCTGGATGATCCGGCCGGCCCGCTGCGGCGGAATCGCATTGATCACGTTGGCGGTGATCGACCCGATGCTCGTGTTCAGCGTCCTCGTGCTCGCGTCGATGCTGTTCAGCGTCACGCCCTTGTGGTGCTCGATGATGTCCGGGTAGTCCACCGTGAACGCGCGCGTGAAGGTTGTCTTTTCAGCCAGGAAATCCGCGTTGGCGTCGAGGACGATCACCTTCGATCCCGGCTTGTTCACCCTGAGGAAATCCGCGACGACGCAGGCGCGATCGTACGGCCCGGCGGTCGCCCGGAAAGGTGGCAGCGGAATCGTCAGGACGAACACGCCTCCGGCCGGCATGGCCTGGATCTGATCTCTGAGCGCGATCGTCTGTGGGCCGGCCTTCCACGCATGCGGCACCGCCGCCTGCGCCTCAGGCGATTCGAGGCCGGGGATGGTGGCGAAGTCGACGCCTGGCGCGACAATCACCTTGTCGTAGGGAAACTCGCGGCCGTCGAGCGTGCGGACCTTCTGGCTGATCGGGTCGATCGACGACGCCTCGCCCCGCACCACGTTGACACCGTAGCGCTGGGCCAGCCGGGTGAGCGTAAACGTCTGGTTGCTCAGCGAGCGGCTGCCGTTGAGGACCAGGTTGCTCATGATGCACGTGTAGTACTGCGGATCGCGCTCGATCAGCGTGACCTGCACGCCGGTGCCGCCCCACAGCCGCAGGTACTTCGCGGCGGTCGCCCCTGCCATGCCGCCGCCGACGACGACCACCCGGCCGTTCGCGCCGGTGTTCCCCGGCACGACGGGCGCTCCGCCATCGTCGCCCCAACCGATTCTTGGCAGCGCCAACCCGAGCGCGCCCGCCCCGATGTATTGAGTGAACCTCCGACGATTCATCATAAAGTCCTCGCAGTCAGTCGCAGCTCGACCGCATCGGCTCGCCGTCGAGCCGCACGCGTCAGTCCGGTTGCTTCGAGAAGAAGTCCGCGATCAGGAGCAGCTGCGCGTCGGTGTAGCCGCGAGCCTGAACGTGCATGACGTTGGCGTTGGCCGGCTGCGCTCTGAATTCGAGCAGTGCCTCGAAAATGTCGTCTGCATCTTCGCCGGCAAGCTCCGGAATGCTGCCGAGGGAGCGCCCGTTCGTCCCGTGGCACTGGAAACAGTTCGAGGCAAGCAATCGACCCGGGTGAGGAGGTTGTGGTGGACTCTGACCGAAGGTCACGGGCGCGAGCCCGATCAGGACTGCGAGCACGAGGATATACACGCCACGCATTGGCGCCTCCTTTTGCAGCGTCGGGGTTTCGGTTTTCGGGGGAGCGGGTCTACAGGCGACGCGCTGGGGTCACGTCGCGGTTACCGGGCGCGATTGCGGGCAATTACTATGCCCGTGAAGGGCAATTTGTGGATGTCGTTCCCACGGCATAGGTTGTTGCTTGACCAGCACGTTTCGCGAGCCGCGAATTGTGTATGCTTCCGAGCCGTACGATCTCCACGTACGACTAGAAAGGCGTGCTGATGCCGTCGCACGATGAGGCGGCGTTGGCCGGTTTGTAACGGTCCAGCATCGCGACCACGTCGGCGGCGCCCGTGCTGAGAGCGAGGCAGTGAAGACGACGCCAGCCTGACGCGTCCACCCTCGCGCCGCGCAGCATCAGCAGTTCGACCATTTCGGCCCGACGCGCGCCGACGGCCGCCTCGAGCGGTGTGAGCACTCCTGCTGCGATCACGCCGGGCCGCAGCGG
>Ga0137418_10001096_pt1 | contig 24789 bp, 19 predicted proteins | sample CZODoug3_1_2_16f_FD_122242 | JGI IMG/M metagenome (GOLD analysis project Ga0137418, IMG submission 122242) | Vadose zone soil fungal communities from Angelo Coast Range Reserve, California, USA - CZODoug3_1_2_16fungal (Hybrid Assembly) | ecosystem: Environmental > Terrestrial > Soil > Vadose...
GACCGCTCTCAAACCCAAGACTTCAACGCAGAGGGACTGCTGAAGCCAGGGTTGTCGGCCGAGCCGGACGTGAGGGTGAGATGAGCGACGGGCAGGCCATCACCGCCGAACAGCCCGTCTCGAAACCGCAAGTCAACCCGTGGATCATCGCCGTGGCGGTTTCGCTCGCTGCCTTCATGGAAGTGCTCGATACCAGCATCGCGAATGTGGCCCTCCCCCACATTGCAGGCAGCTTGGGAGCAAGCAATGACGAGAGCACTTGGGTGCTGACCACTTATCTCGTGTCCAACGCCATCGTGCTTCCGATCAGCGGCTTCCTTGTCGGCTGGCTGGGTCGCAAGCGTTTCTTTCTGACCTGCATTGTCCTCTTTACGGCCAGTTCCTTTTTATGCGGCATCGCCCCGAGCCTTGGCTTGCTGCTTTTATTTCGTGTAATGCAGGGCGCTTTCGGTGGTGGGCTGCAGCCGATGGCACAGGCGATTCTCGCTGACACATTCCCTCCAGCGAAACGTGGCCTGGCCTTTGCTCTATATGGGATCACTATTATCTGCGCGCCCGCCGTTGGCCCCACCTTCGGAGGCTGGATTACAGACAACTATTCCTGGCGCTGGATTTTCTACATCAATGTTCCCGTTGGAATTCTGGCTGTGCTGCTGGTCCATCACTTGCTCCAAGATCCTCCTTATTTTTCCGGCGAGAAAAAGGGAGCGGGAAGAGTCGACTACATTGGCTTTGCTCTGCTCGCCCTGGGTGTGGGGGCTCTCCAGGTCGTACTCGATAAAGGACAAGAAGATGATTGGTTCGGATCGCATTTCATCACAACGTTGATTGTCATTGCCGTGGTCGGTCTGGTCTCGCTGGTGATCTGGGAATGGTTTCACAAAGACCCCATTGTGGACGTCCGTTTGTTCAAGAGTTTCAATTTTGCTAGTACCAACTTGATGTTCTTCGTGGTTGGCGTGGTCCTGTTCAGCTCGACCGTGCTTCTCCCACAATTCCTGCAAACATTGTTGGGATATTCGGCAGAAGCGGCCGGCATGGTGCTGTCTGCCGCAGCAATTCTCCTTTTATTCGTTTTGCCGCTGGTTGGCCGACTCCTGGCGCGGTTTCAGGCACGTTATCTGCTCGCGTTTGGTTGGATTACATTGGCTCTCGGGATGTATATCTCGTGCAAGCGGCTTGATTTGCTTATAAGTTTTCGGGCCGCTATGTGGATTCGCATTGTGGGCTACCTGCCGGTCGGATTTTTGTTCGTGCCGCTCACGGCTGCCGGGTACGTTGGCCTTCCGAAAGAAAAAAGCAACGCTGCGGCGGGCCTGATGAACTTCATGCGGAACATGGGACAGAGCGTAGGCACATCGGCGGTGACGACATTGATCGCGCGCCGAAGTCAATACCATCAGTCCGTACTGGCTGAATACACACGGTCTCCCCGTTTTGATGCGGCGGTCGCCGGCTTGGCGGACCGTCTTACACATGTCGGGCTGAGCGCGCATTCTGCACATCGGCAGGCGCTCGCCAGGATGTACGCCCTGCTAGTGGGACAGGCCCAAGCCATTTCCTACGTTGAGGTGTACTGGCTTCTGGCAATTGTCTCCGTGTTGATGTTTTTCTTGTCCTTTTTGCTCGCCAAGAACGAACCGGGAGCAGGTGGCCAGGTTTCAGTGCATTGAAAGAGGAAGTTATGGCGAAGAAACACGAATCGAAGTGGAACGTCGAAGATTTAACCGAGCCAGAGATCTACGAGGCGATTCGCTATCTAGAGCCGAGCTCAAGAAGGGGGACCAACGAGAGTGAGGATTCCGGTGTGGTGATCTGCGTCAGTTTACTGATTCTATTGTTGGGCTGCTGAGGCCTCCTCTTGCTGTATTGGAGATAGTTTGCGTTTTGTGGAAGGGCCTGAATGACATTGATTGCGGGATCGTGGGACCCGGCAACCACTTCGGCGCTGGCGGCCATCTTGGGCTCGCTTAGCGGCGCGTTGGCATCGAGTGTGAGCACCTGGATCACGCAAAAACACCAGGGCCGACGGGATATTTTGGCGAAGCGAATCTTCTACCGTGAACAGTTATATTCCGACTTTATCAGCGAAAGCGCGCATGCTTTTGCCGATGCCGTTCAACATCACCTTGAAGACGCGAACAACCTCAGCACGACGTATGCACTTCTGAGCCGCATGCGTTTGAGTTCCTCGACCGATGTGCTCGCCAGCGCTGAGCGCCTGATTCAGCACATTGTCGATAGGTATTCAGAGCCCAACCTTCCTCCCGAGCAAATGCAGTCCAGGGCGGCCAAACCCCAGGACCCCTTGCGCGAGTTCAGCGATATCTGCCGTGCTGAGCTTGAAGCAATGCAAAGCCAACTGCGGTAACCTTTCCAGCGAAGAATCGCGAGCCGGCTCCGTCTTCGTGAATGTGCTCGAAGTCACCTCTCTCGTCGCTCTCAAGGCTTTCACACATGCAACCAATTCATCGCCACTGCTGGCAAAGTTTTTACGCAGTGCCTCTTGACTTAAAGTCCACTTTAAGTTGTAGCGTGATGAAGAGGGGCAGGGTACCTCAGATTTTGCCTCCGGAAGGAGAAGTGACTCGTGCAGAAAATGAAATGGATAACGCTCCTCGTGGTGTGGTTAGCTGCAGGTAACCTCTTAGCGCAGGCAGGCCAGCAGGTCGTTGACAGAAAAGATGCCTCGCTCCTCGACACACAGCAGGAAAAGCGCGCCCTGCAATCCCTGTTGAACCTCGCTGAGAAAGTGATCATACCTGCCGTGGATGCCATGCCGGCCGACAAGTTCGGGTTTGCGCCGACGGACGGGGAATTCAAGGGCGTACGTACGTTTGGGCAAATGGTGAAACATCTGTCCGCGACCAACCACATCCTGGCCGCGGCAGCCTTGGGAGAGGAGCCGCCGGCAGATGCGGGCGACGAAGTCGGGCCGGACGCCGTAAGAACCAAAGCCGAAATACTCGACTACCTGAATGGCTCATTCGCGCATTTGTCCAAAGCCATCGCATCCATCGGCCAGACGAACGCGTCGGTGAATCCCTCGCCGATCTCACCCCTGAAAAAAGGTGAAGTGACTCGCTCAGCCCTGGTAGTGGAGTCATTGATGCATGCTTGTGACCACTATGGTCAGATTGTCGAATACCTCCGGATGAACGGGGTCGTACCCCCTGCCAGCCGGCCATGAAAGATTGTTTCGATAGCAAACCGATCGCTTGCTCTCTGACGACTGCAGAATGGCGCGATCGCGAAGCAACGCTTCTTGCGCAATTCAGGTCTGCAGTCATTGAGACTGAGGAACTTCAAGAGGGTTATGCCTGTCGCCTTCCGGGCGGTGGCAAGTGGATTAGACTTGTGGCGGAATTGATTGTGGCAGAGCGCGAATGTTGCCCCTTCTTAGCATTTGAGGTGGCTGCCCTCCCCAATCTAGGGCCAGTGATCGTCCGGGTGATTGGCCCGGCCGGCGCAAAGGAGTTCTTGAGAACCATCCTATGCAAGCCTGAGGCGCCTACCTAGCGGCATTCTGGACGAGTTATTCGGGACAGGTCAAAAAAAACAGCAGGAGCGATGCGACGAAGGAGGCCCCATGCCCCAGATCTCGACACAAGAGTTCGAACGGCTGCCACTGCGGGTTCACGAGCTTCTTGCCGGCGTGCCGCTTCATGATGTGTGGGCCGTCGATCTGCCGCGGACGCGCTCCGGCATCACGCTGGATGAGTTCTTGCGGCCGACAAGCGCGTGTCCGTGCACACCCTCGCCGCTCGTGCGCGCGCTCCTGAACATCCGTCTCTTCGTCGGCGGGCTGCTCGGCTGGGATCGCGAGCCGGCCGGAACGGCATGGGAATCCTTCGCAACGCCCATGACCCTCGCCGATCGTTCTAGGTCCCTTGCGCCAGCGGGCACGCGCGAGGGACTTTTCCGCGTCGTATACCGCTTCGAGAACGAGCAACTCCTTGAGCTGACCAACCGTACCGCCCACGCCGCAGCGCTGAGCGCCCTTGTTGAAACGGCAAATGCCTACCGGTTCTATTTCGGTGTCTACGTGCGAAGTGTCAGTCGCTTCACGCCGATCTACATGGCCCTGATCGACCCGGTCCGCAAGCTGGTCGTCTATCCGTCACTCCTGCGAACCGTTCGCGCGAAGTGGAATAAGACCTTCGGCACACCGGAAAGTTGAAGGCAGGGAGGCGGAGGTTTGAAGGGACGACGGTTTCTTGAACATTTCGTAACCGAGAGTCACTGGGAAACGGTGACCTATCGAGCGCTTAGAAATCATTTCTGGGTGTGCTGCAGGTTTTCAGATCAGGTCAACGAGGTCAGCAAAGGCATTTTCTTGACCAGCGCCCGGAACTGGGTCGCAGTGCCACTTGTCGCAATTCCAGCTCAGGATGGACGGCGGGTCTGCAAGCGCTGGAGTGCGGTCTGCGCCTCCTCGAGATCGGCGGTGCGTTTCTCGAGTTCCGTGCCGTAGATTTGCGCGCACTCATACAGACGGGCGTTCTGAATTGCCGCAGCGGCTGGAATTGCAACCGATCTGGCCAATCGTAGATGTTCCTGAGTAAAGCTGCCGGGAATGGGGTGCCCCAAGGAAAGCAGCCCCAGCGTCTGGCGGGAGGCCAGTAACGGAACGCAAAGCCAGGAGCGCAATGGGCCGGAGCCCCTGAGAGCGTGCCATTCCTGTTCCTGTTTGGTATCAGGGATCAGGAGGCCGTTTCGACTTACCAGGACCCGCTGTAGGACCGGAAAGTCGGCGGCCGCGAGAGTCAGCGGGTATTTCACAGCCTGCTTTACGGTGTCAGCGCGCGGCGCTTCCCGTGCCACAAACATTCGAGAATCAGATTCAAGCAGCAGGATCTGTGCGGACTCGTACGGAACTAGTTCCAGGAGTGACTGAAGCAACGTGTCCAGAACGTTATCCATCCGGAGGTCTTGCGTCAGCGCCAATGTGGCCTTGCGCATCACGTCGGCTTCGGCCCAAGCGGATTGAGCCATGGACAAGTTTCTGGTGACTTCCTCTTCCGCGTGTTTCTGCGTCGTTATATCCAGCGCGGTCCCGACCAGCTGGCGGATTCTGCCTTTGCCGTCCCAGACAGGAAATCCGCGCACCCAAACCCAACGCGGGTCTCCGCTCGGCAACACGATCCTGAAACGTTCGTCAAGGTTTCCGGTCCGAGTCGCCTCGTCAAGCTTGAAGAGCACCTGCACGCGGTCGTCAGGATGGATGATCTCTTCGTAGGAGAGCGGGTTTTCTTTGAGTGCTTCGCGGGAGCGTCCGGTGATGGTCTCGTAGGCTGGATTCACATAAAGCGTTTTCCTGGTTTCCGCATCGATCATCCAGAAGATCTCCTGAATGTTGTCGGCCATCTGCCGAAACCGTTCTTCACTTTCCAAAAGGGATGTCTCGGTGCTATCGAGAGCCTTAGTGGCCTGCCGGTGCTGCTCCCGCGCCGTCAACAAAAATCTGGAGAAGAAAAAGAGCACGACGCAGAACGTCGCCAAGGCAATCCCCAACAACATTGAAGAGAGATCAATGGCGTGGAGTCTTGTCGCCAGCAGTGTCGCGGCCAGAATGACGAGAGCGAGGCAAAAAAGGGTCGCACTGATCCGCCAACCCAACTGAGAGGGGTGGCCGCGAGAGGGGTTACGCCGGAGTTGGCTGTCTTGCTCCATGGCACTGCCGCGGCGAGAAAGTTCGGCGTGGCGGACAGAGTAGACCCGCAACGCGAAGGACGACTGAGCGGACGATTGGCGCTGCCGCAGTTCCGGCCCGATAGTATGCGCTGGACAGTAGTGCGTCAAGCCCTGAATGACTTAGAGCGCGCCCCGAATTTTTGCCGTGGGTCTTATACTTTACTCATGTGCAGCCGCTATCGCCTCGCCCGCAAGAAGGAGATCCTGGCGGGGTACTTCGATGTGGAGAACGACAGTTGGAGAACGACATTGACGGGAGCGCCGCTATAAAGTCGCCCCCGGGCGAGGATGTGGCAGTCATCCGGCAGGACGCGACTCGGCCGATCCGGACATTTTCGTTGATGTGCCCAACCAGAAAGTAGATGATCTGTTCGACTGCCTCAAGCCATTCGAGGCCGGGACGATACGTCATTGGCGTGTCAGGCCGGCGCATGGTTTCGTCGCGGAACCGTGTCGTCGCGGAACCGTGATTCCGGCAAGTTCAATCGTGGTACCCTCGCAGCCATTCCGCTTAGAGCGGTTGAGTTCAAAACAGAAGACCTTGGAGGCTTGTGGTGAGCGACAAGAAAACGGTGCAGGCAACCGTCGGCGACGATGCCATCACCCGCCGCGACTTTCTCAACTCGACGTTGCTCGCCTCGGGCGCAGCACTCCTGAACCAGATCACCCCCGCACAGCTGCTGGCGCAGAATACAGGCCAAGCAGCGGACGACTTCACCGGCTATGGAGGCGTCGGCGACTACGCGAATTCAAACGGAAACACGGAAGCCATTCTCAAGGTTGGCCACGGTATTCGAGATGGCACTTTCGCGGGCCTGAGGAATGTCAATGACACGGGAGAGATATTCGATTGTGTGCTGGTTGGCGGTGGCATCAGTGGCCTAGCCGCAGCGCTCCTGTTCCAGCGTGGAACCGCCAACCAGCTGAGTTGCTTAGTGCTGGAAAATCATCCAGTCTTTGGCGGCGAGGCGAAGCAGAACGAATTCGATGTCGGCGGCCAGCGACTTTCAGCCCATCAAGGTTCTGCTGTCTTCTGGGTTCCGTATCCGTACAGCTTCATTGGCCGCTTTTACGATTCCATTGGTCTCCACGCACCACGGTTTGACTATCAGAAGTGGGGAAGCCGTGAGCCAGAGATGCCGCTCAGCAAAACGCCGTACGACATGCAGGGCGAGATGCCGAAGACTTACGGATTTTATTTCGGCCAGAAATTTGGACAGAAGTTGGGCGCCTGGTTGGTCGATCCCTGGGGTAAGAAGTTGAACGGAGCGCCGATCACATTTCAGCAAAAGCTTGAATTGCTGCAATGGCGGGGTGGTGGGGCTCCCGATTTACGGCCCAGATATCATGGTGATCCCGTTTCCCGGCGGCTCGACAGCATCACGCTTGAGGAACACATGATGCAGCGCTTTGGCATCAGCCGCGAGACGATCCGCACATTCCTGTCTCCGGTTGAGGGCGGCGGCTCGGGCCTGGGGCCGGATGCACTTTCGGCTTACGCCGATTACGCCGCCGATATGCTTCACCCATTGCCCGACGATGATGGCGACCAGATGTTTCCCGGCGGCAACACGGGTATCGCGCGTCACATGGTGAAGACCCTCATCCCCGATTCGATTACCGGGGCGAATACGATCGAAGGCATCAACAGCGGACGGGTTAACTTTGCTGCATTCGATCGTCACGGGCAAAGAGCGCGAGTTCGTTTGAGCGCAACCGTAGTCGCAGTGCAGCACGAGGGAGAGCCGTCAAAGTCGCGATTCGTCCGCGTTGTCTATGCGAAAGATGGAGAGCTGTTCCAGGTGAGGGCGCGATCGGCAGTTGTCGCCGGTGGATGCTGGACGGCGAAGCACATTGTGCGAGATCTGCCCAGCCCACATCGCGAGGCTTACGACCGGTTCTACCGCTCGCCCTGCATGATGGCGAATGTTGCGGTGCGGAACTGGCGGTTCCTTTACCAGATGGGCATTACCGGATGCCGGTGGTTCGAGGGCATTGGCAACTACACTGAGGTTCGCAAGTTGCCCATCTTCGGCGCGCCTTCACCTACCATCGGACCGGACTCGCCCACGGTGCTGACGCTGAAGACTCTCTACTCGTATCCCGGGCTGCCAACGCAGGAACAAGGCATGCGCGGGCGCACAGAGATGATTGGCACATCTTTCAAACACTACGAGCAGCAGATTCGCGACCAATTCAGTGACATGTTTTCGCGCTTCGGCTTCGATGCGACGCGTGACATTGCCGGGATCATCCTTAACCGCTGGGGACACGCATATCTGAATCCGCAGCCGGGATTTTTCTTCGGCAAAGACGGCAAGCCAGCACCGAGCGACATACTGCGGGCTGCGCCGTTCGGACGCATCGCGTTTGCGAATACCGATCTCGCCGGCATTATGGACCACCGCGCATCGATCCTCGAGGCCGATCGCGCAATCCGGCAGTTGCTGGACCAGGTGATCACGCAAGACGTCAAGGCGTAGAGGTTACCGACCATCTTCAGCAAGTCCCTAGGTCGATCTTCGGCGAGGAATGTAGACTACGAATCCGGGCGCGGCGGCGGCAACCCGGGGAGAATGCCCCGGGGCAGACTCTCAGTGGCGCTGGCCCGAAGTCGGCCGTTGGGAAGTTGGAAGCTCCATTGGGAGCTTACTGTCACGGTGGACGGACCACGGCCGAATCGGAAGGCGGGGCCAACAGGGCATGGGAAGATCGTGGAGAGACGACCATCCTGACCACATTTAACCAGTCCACTGGTGGTGCAATTCAGAAAGTGGTGCAATTCAGAAAAGGGTCGATTTGAAAGGGCGCAGCCCCTGGAGCAACACAAGGCGACATGGCCGTAACAGTTGAGATGCACAACATCGGTGATGTCCCGACGAGCCGCGAGATTGTCGCTCTGATTGAACACGTCCTCAGCGACAGGCCGGGAGCCTGGCGGGTCTCGATCATGGGCTCCCGCGCAAACGACAACTGGGAGATGAAGGTCGAAGGTCCGAAGGGATTTGAGCGGTCGTATGCGTTACTCGGAAGCGCTGATCAACATCAGCCGCAAGCGATTGCGAACGTGCTGCTGAAGCTGTTGCCAGGCAACGCGGGATAGCCGATCCTGCCCTTTCCTGCGAGAGAACCGCGTCGGGAAATCCTGGGATGACGGCGAGGCTGGCCTACTGTGGAGAAACCATTCTGACAACATTCAAACCGTCCATCGTGGTGCAACTCGCCTGGTGCAACTCCTCTGGGGCAACTCGTGTGGTGCAACTCGTTGGGTGCAACTCGGAAAAGGGGGTAACCCCAGATTCGGTTCGTGACGTCCGGTGCAGTCGTTTGAGCTTGTGGCCAGATTGCGCTGAACGCACACTGGCAGCCGCGGGGCCTGGTTGTGCTGTCGGTCTCGATCGCGAGGTCCCGGCTGTCGCCGACCCGCTGAATCATGTACCTCCGATTCTTGGCCGACCCAGTACCAGGCGTCACCGCCAAGTTGAAACCAGGCAAGCACTTATGTATCCCAGTTGAGTCGGTCTTTGCCATTCCGTCGCGTTCGGCGACGCCTAACGCGTCCAACTCCTGAGGCCGCGATGCTATCTTTAATTCCTCAGGAATCGTCTGGATTCGGGAAGCAAAGGGAGCAGCCCCGTTCAGGTTGGAGGGCCCGTGGACAATGAAACAATCCGCATTGGGCGGGAGCGGCTTTTAAGGGTTTTCCGCTACCTGGGAGCGCTCAATGAACACAGAAATCCCGTCAAGCGGCACATCGACGAGCAGTTGTGGACACTGTGGCTCAAAGAGTTACCCAACCATCCCTCGATCAGGAGGGGGTCTTCTCCTGCAGCAGCAGCTGCGTCGCCAACTTCGGTGGCGAGCGACGAGGGGTTGCCCGCTGAGCAGCGGGATTCGGATTTTATTCTCAAAATTACCCGGCCGAGACTCGCCAATCCACCCACCCCTCCCGCATTGATCGAGCCCTGGCTTGAGGCCGGCTGGGACAATCCGTCCAAGGCGGTGTCGGCGCTAGGATCCAGAAATGAGGGGCCCCCGCGTAGCGCTGTGCCTGTGCGGTTCAGCAGCGATCCCAAACGGGTGGTGGCACTCGACCAGTGGAAGGCGGAACGAGACCAGTGGGCGAAAGACGAGCGGCCCGCCCGAGCCGCGATGAAGATATTCGAGGATTTTTACGAGCTTTATGGCCGGGTCGAACGTGAAGCGGAGCGCGTGGAAATTGTCCTGGGCGACGGAATACTCAGCTGGCGTCGACAGGAAGGAACGGTACATCATCCTATCCTGTTGCAGCGGCTTCAACTCAGCTTCAGCCCCTCGGTCCCCGAGTTCACGCTGACGGAAACAGAACATCCAGTGGAACTCTATTCGGTTCTGTTCCAGTCCATGCCGGACGTCGATGGACGGGTCATTGGACGCTGCCGCGACGAACTCGAGAAAGAGGGGTACTCGCCGCTGGACAACGGTCCCACGTCGGGGTTCCTGGAACGTCTGGTCGTTCAGCTCTCTCCTCGCGGCGAGTTTGTTGCGTCCGGCGCGCCGCAAGGCGAGACAGACGATCCTCGGGTCGGCCGACAACCCGTGCTGTTCCTCCGTCCTCGCACCCTAGGTTTTGCGGCCGCGATCGAAGCGGTCTTGGAGGATCTGCGGAGCAGGAACGACTTGCCCTGGTCGCTTCTCAATGTCGTAGGCCTCGAACCCCCCGTCCCAGAAGCCGACGTTGACAACCGCAGCCGGCCCCCAGAGGACGACGACATCCTTCTTACCAAGCCCGCAAACCCAGAGCAGATTCGGATTGCTCGCCGCATCGAGCACTCCGGCGGAGTCTTGGTCCAGGGACCTCCCGGCACAGGGAAAACCTACACCATTGGAAATCTCATCGGTCACTTGCTCGCTCAAGGGAAAAGCGTACTTGTCACCAGTCACACGACGAAAGCACTCCGCATGGTACGCAGCCAGATTGTGCCAGAACTGCGCTCGCTGAGTGTAAGTCTGCTGGAAAACGATCTCGACAGCCGGATGCAACTGGAGAGCGCGGTTAGCACCATTGCCGACCGGCTGTCCAAAACGGATGCGAAGTCACTGGAACTCGAAGCTGACAGACTCACACAAGAAAGAGCGGGAGTGCTTGGCCGACTGGCGGAGTTGCGCCAACGGCTTGCCGATGCGCGCGCCGATGAGTACCGCGACGTCGTTGTGGGGAATAAGGCATGGTCGCCCTCGGAGGCGGCGCGGAAGATCGCACGGGAGTCAGAGTTGAATGGCTGGATTCCGGGCCCAGTCCAGGCCGGTCTTGACTTGCCGTATTCCGGCGGTGAACTGGCTGAGCTCTATGCCACCAATCGCTCCATTTCGCCGGATGTCGAGAGCGAGCTATCGGGCCCTTTACCAGACCTCGCCGAACTCCCATCTCCTTCAGATTTCCAGGACCTGATCCTTGAAAGAACACGCCTCGAACAGGTGGACCACGAGTTCCGTTCCGATCTTTGGCAAAACCGCAGTAGGCCCGTGTCAGCGAGTTCCCTGAATGAGACTGCGATCAAGCTGAAGCTAGCAGTTGGGGTCCTTGCCGGCAGTGAGAGATGGAAACTGGCCGCCGTCTATGCCGGAAAAAATGGCGGTCCCCACAAAGAGTCCTGGGAGAAGCTGGTCGCGCTTGTCGAGCAAGTCCACCTTGAGGCGGCTGCTGCGCAAGAAATCTTCCTCCAGCATGCAACCACCCTCCCGGACGAGCTACTTCTTGAGCAACACGAGCAGACGGCAGCGGAGATCCACGGTCATCTGCGGAGCGGAGGTAGCTTGGGCTTTTTTACCCTCATGACTCACGGACGCTGGAAGCAGTTCATCCACGCGACCCGAGTCGATGGGGGAGAGCCCAGACTTCCCGATCATTTTTTCGCCGCCAGTAGGTTCTCACGGGTCAAGCTTCTTCGCAGAAACCTTGCCACGCGCTGGGACCGGCAAATGGTCCCATTGGGCGCGAGCAGGTCCGTTGAAATGGGAACTGAGATCGAGAAAGGTGCAATTCAGTTTTGCGGTCCGCTTCGGGAATGTTTGGGATGGCACGCACACATCTGGAGCCCAATGGAGAGGGAACTGCGGGAGACAGGATTTGTTTGGGACAAGTTTCTGTCGGAGCAGCCAGCGGTTATTGGAGACGATGCCGAGTTAGCAAGATTGCGAATGGCTGTGCGGGGCTCGCTTCCACCCATCCTCGCGGCGCGCTGCGAGCACCTGAGGTGGATGGGAGCAAACCAAAAGCTTGCCGAGCTCGAGGAGCGTCTCGCGGTCGCCATGCGGGCTTTCGCGGACTCTCGGGCGATCGCAAGTCTCCGCGAGGCGGTCAGCTCGTTGGATGGCAAGGCTTACCGCCGCGCCCACACCCGCCTGTTGGAATTGCACGAACTCCGCCGTAACCAGCAACGTCGGAATGTTCTGTTAGCCCAGATCGAGACGGCTGCGCCGGATTGGGCTGCCGCGATTCGAGCGCGCAGCGGCCCGCACGGGAGTGCGACCGTACCCGGAGACCCTTCGCAAGCCTGGATGTGGCGTCAAATCCATGATGAACTGCACCGCAGAGCCAGGGTGTCCATCGATGAGCTGCAAACATCCATCGAACGGCTGGCGGCTCAACTGCACACCACGACGATTGACCTGATCGACAATCGGGCATGGATGTTCCAGGCGCGGGGCACCTCTCTTCCCCAAAGGCAGGCGCTCATCGGGTGGCTCGACACCATCAGAAAGATCGGCAAGGGCACCGGTATCCGGGCGCCGCGGTTGCGGGTGGAAGCGGCCCATAAGATGACGGAATGTTGGGGCGCAGTCCCGGTCTGGGTCATGCCCCTGTCGCGGGTGGTGGAGAACTTCGATCCCGGCAAGTCGCGCTTCGATGTCGTCATTATCGATGAAGCCAGCCAGAGCGACGTGATGGCACTCGTGGCACTCTATTTGGGTCACAACGTCGTTGTGGTCGGCGACCATGAACAGGTCAGTCCGTCCGCGATAGGACAAGAAGCCGTCGTAATTCAGAATTTGATCGACCAGTTCCTGCGCGGAATTCCTAATGCCCATTTGTACGACGGGCAAACTTCAGTCTACGACTTGGCGCGGCAATCCTTCGGCGAAACGGTCCGGTTGGTGGAACATTTCCGCAGCGTCACTGAGATTATTCAGTTCAGTAACCAGCTTTCTTACGATGGCGATATCAAGTCCCTGCGGGATACGAGTCGCGTTCGGCTGCGACCACACGTTCTTGCCTATCACATCGCGGGCTCCTCACGCGACGGTAAAGTCAACCGCAAGGAAGCCACTACCGTTGCTTCGCTGATTGCGGCAGCACTGGAACAAGCCGAATATCAGAGCAACGAGTTCGGGCGGCCATCCAGTTTTGGCGTCGTGTCCCTAGTGGGAGAAGAGCAAGCTTTGGAAATCGACCGCCTCTTGAGAACGCACCTTGCTCCCGACCTGTACGAACGGCATCGTTTGCTGTGTGGCACGTCCGCGCAATTTCAAGGAGACGAGCGAGATGTAGTTTTCTTGTCCCTCGTGGATGCCCCGGCAGGCGATACCCTCCATCTCCGTGACCAACAGATGTTCAAGCAACGGTTCAATGTGGCCGCCAGCCGGGCACGCGACCAGATGTGGGTTGTCCACTCCCTGGATCCACAAACAGACCTCCAACCCGGCGACCTCCGGAGACGGCTCATTGAGCACGCGCAGGCCCCCGAGCTCCTGACGAGGCCGCTCGACGGCAAAGGCAAGGATGTCCCGTCCGGACTCGAGCGCGATGTCATGAAGCGTCTGGTTCAATCCGGCTACCACGTCATTCCGCAATGGAAGGTTGGCTCGCGGAGCATCGATCTGGTCGTGGAAGGTAACGGCAGGCGCTTGGCCATCGAGTGCGATGGGGATCGAGACCTACCGCTCGAAAAGCTCCGCGATGACCTGGAGAGACAGTCCATGCTGGAGCGGCTGGGATGGACTTTTGCTCGCGTGCGGGGCAGCATCTTCCTGCGCGACCCAGATCGCGCAATGAATCCCGTTTTCGACAAACTGCGCTCGATGGACATTTCAGCTGACGGTCCCGCTTCGGATCGCGCCCATGAGCCGGCGAACCTCGATGAATTAACCGAACGCGTTATCCGCCGGGCCGATAACCTGCGCGAGGAATGGTCTGCCGCTCACGACAAGCACCGCCTTCGTGCACACGAAGGAGCATACGTTCGACTGTAGGGACGCACTTGGTTAACAGGCGACACCCCCGGAAGCGGATTCCACACCGGCTGTATTCGGAGGGCATTCAGGACGGGGGCCCCACGAGGCCAATAGCCGCTGCCAAGCGGAGGAAAATCGATCCTGTGACTTCGCAACCAGGCGGCATTCTACTCCTTGGAATTCGACCACCGCAGGCCAAATGAGTAAGTGCGATTGTAGTACTCGCGTTGATTCGGGTATCGAGGGCTGCCGTAATAGAAGCCGAATACTTCATTCGTCAAGTTAAGGGCGGAGGCGATGAACTTGAGTCCTCCCCGAATCCGGTAGCTCCCTTGCAGGTCGAGTTGGGTATGCGCGTAGGTATAGTTATCGCCGTTCGGCCCCCTGATCCCAAGGTCAGCGCCTGGCAGGAAGTTATACAGGTAAATGTAGGCGTCATTGTGCGTGACGCCGAAACGCGTCGACAGTCGCTTTTTATCGTAGGTGACACCGATATTCCAGTTGTTCGGTCCTTGCCGCGCCAGTGCGGGATCGTCGGTTCGGTCCGGCACCACGGCTTTGGAAGTCGTACGGCTGTAGTTGGCGGAAGCGCCGAGGCCGTTCAGGAGTCCAGGCAGGAATGTAAGCAGCTGCTGGTATGCCGCCTCGAAGCCAAAGATGTGGGCTTTCGTTCCGTTAACGGGCTTCAGTTCCGTCAAACCAGGAAACTGTATGGAGGCAACCGTTTCAGGAAAGATGGGATCTCGCAAGTCTTTGTAAAAAATCCCAGCCTGGATGAGTCCGACCGGCTTCAAATAGTGCTCCGCCAGCAAATCGAAGTTGTTGGCTGTGGTAGGCCGCAAGGCGGGATTGCCCACGGCTACTTGTGAGACTAAATCTGTTTCGATCGCGTAGGGAGGAAGGTCTGAAAAATTGGGCCGGGCAATGCCTCTTCCGTATCCGGCGCGCAGGATCGTGTTCGGGGTAAACGCATATTGAAAATTCACGCTCGGCAGCACGTTGACATAGAGATTGCTTCCCGTCGCCGGAGAGGTGACAAGGCTTCCATCTACGGGACTGACGGTGACTTTATAGCCGGTAAAGTGTGATTGCGTCGTTTCAACTCGTACGCCTGTTTCGATCCGCGCTTTGCCGAACGATATCGTATTCATCGCGTATACGGCATAGATTCGCTCGATTGTGTGGTAATTGTTGGGATCTGAACGTGTCCGGGTGTCGTCGGCGCTGAGAGAGACAGCGCTCGGATTCGCAGCGATCAGACCGAGAATCTTGTTGTAATCGGAAAGCGGTGGAAGCGTGTAATTCCCGAAATAAAAATTCGGATCTCTGGGGGCGTTTCCCAACGCTTGGCTATAGAGCAACTCGGGACTTCCGGTTGCCAGGTAGACCGGTTCGTAAGTTTTATTAGTCTTATCTCCACTCCGTATTTTGGCGCCCACATCGAAGGAGCCGAAATGCGACCCTTTCAAATAGTGGTGCGCCAGTGACACGGACCCTTCGAGGTCGAGTTCTCGGACCGGATCAACAGCCCCAATGCTCTTGGTCAGGTGGTAAGCAGTGGGATCGTTGATGTTGCCGCCGCTCAACACCGAGAACCTTGGAGTGTGGGGGTCAGTTGTATTGATTCCGAAGACCAAATCCGAGGGCCCAGCAAAGTAGGTGCTGGGAAACTGTCCATCTTGCCGTTCACGGGACACGGCGAATTGATAGTTGAGAAGAGACTGTCCAAAGTTGAGTCTCTCGCCCGCGGCGATGCTGTAGATCCTTTGCTCTGGCGTGCGATTGAGGTGTCTGATCACTACGCTGCCATCGGCAGCCTGGGGGTCGGTTGAGCTGGGGGAACTTAGGGTTCCGAAGTCCGGCTGCACGTTCCAGGTATCACCAAAATCCTTGAACTCGGCAAACAGCCCACGCACGTAAGCGCTCGATCCGTTGTGCAAGCGATAGTCCGTGCTCCCCGCAAAGCCATAGCGGTGCCGACGCTGCATGTATTCGCGTAAATGGATGCCGCTGACGATTGGCACCGGGCCGAGTCCGTCTCCGAAATCGTTGGTACCCGGCGAAGGTTCGATATTGTTGTAGCCGCGGCCGTTGTAGTCGTAGCTGCCCCCGAACGCCACACCGAGGCGCTTTTGCACGCCAAAGCGCTGACTGAAGGTCCCATCGTACTCGGTCAGTGATCGGCCGTTGATGATGGGCGTGTATCCATATAAACCGGTGACGGTGTAGAAGGGCCTGTCGTCCGCCGATCTCGTTTCCAGATCGACCGATCCTCCGATCGCATCTCCATCCTGATTCGCCGAAAGTGTCTTGCTGACCTGGATCGACTCCACCAGATCGGCCGGGATGATGTCCAACTTGACATTTCGGACATCGCGTTCCGGAGACGACACGTGTACGCCGTTGATGGTCACGTTGGAGAGTCGCGGTTCCGTACCGCGGATCTGGATGTATTTCCCCTCGCCCTCGTCGCGCTCGAGCGAAAGACCCGGCAGCCTGCCCAGAGCATCGGCCACGTTCGTATTGGGCAGACTCGTAATGACTTCGGATGGCAAGACCTCGATGATATTATCCGCAGTACGTTCGCGATTGATGGCTTCGAGTTCGCCGCTTTCGCGTTCGCCGCGAACGATGATTTCCTGAGTCACGGACCCCAGGCCGAGAGAAGCTTCGGTCCGCACTACCTGCCCTGCCGTAACTGTCACGGGCCCGGAGAACGGGGAAAAACCGATATAGGAGACGCTGAGCGTGTAGTCGCCGGCCGGAACTCCAGGCAGCGTGAACCGTCCCTGGTCGTCCGAGACCGCGGTGAGCCCTATCGGCTGAAGTTCGACGCGGGCACCCTGCAGCGCTGCATGATCGGGATCCGTCGCGTGTCCTTGGATGGTGCCACTGCCCTGCTGCGCTGGAGCTTTACTGGCTGGAGGCGCTCCACCGGCTTGCGCCCACACACTACTGCTCGCAGCCAGGGAAAACACAAACACGATCCATAGCTTCCGCCGCAGGAGCTTGACGACAGCCACAAAGCCGGGACGATCACCAACGGAATGGGTTGGATTGCCTGAACTCGGCGTTGACCGCTGTTCGGATACCAAAATCGATTTCGGCTTCATGTTTTTCTCCGCTTCGCTGCTGAGATCGGGGCGCTTGGATGCAGCAATCCGGGGGAAATGAGGCTGTGTCAGCAACTCAGAGTATGAAGCTGGACTATTACAGCGCAATTAAAATTGCTTGCCAAAAGACCCCGGCAGCAACATTTTCTCAGCCGAGGTTATCCATGCGATAACCGAAAACGTGGTTATAACCTTTTCGAATGGCAGCGATAACGAAATGAAAACTTTCCTCAAGTCGCACAACAAATTCTGCGATTTCCGCAATCTTCCTCGCGTAGTATGTGGAAACTATGCGGACGGTTCGGCTTGTTATTTTTGATATTGGCGGCACCATCATCGAAGACAACGGCGAGGTGATTGCCTCGTTTAGCGCAGCCCTAGCGGCGAACGGGTTGACGGCGACGGACGCGGAACTCAAAGAACTCAAGGGCTCCTCGAAACGGGACGTGATCAAGAAATTTGTGGAGCGACAATGGGGCTTCGAGGAGGCGAAGAACGAAGAGCGCATTCGCAAAGCCTATGGGGATTTCAAAGCGGCACTGGAAAGTAAGTTTTCGAATGGCGGAGTCAAGCCCGTCGCAGGGGCCCGAGCAACGTTCGCGTGGCTGAAAGCCAACAACATCGTCTGCGCGACGACCACGGGCTTCTATCGGAGCGTGACTGAGATCGTACTCAGTTCGGCGGGCTGGCGGGAGACGTTCGCCGCGAATATCTGTAGTGATGACGTGAAGGATGGGCGTCCTGCTCCATTCATGATTTTCCGCGCCATGGAAGCGGCTCGCATCGGCGATGTGCGGGAAGTTCTCAACGTGGGGGACACGCCGTTGGACTTGCAAGCGGGGAGCCGGGCCGGCGTGCTCGGCGTCATCGGAGTACTGACGGGGATTCACAAACAGGAGCGTCTGCTCCGCGAATCGCCTTCGCACCTGATCGCAAGTGTGGCGGAGTTGCCGTCTCTGATCGAGACTCATTATTCCTGATGATCGCTTGGGCTGGTGACCCGAGGGTTCGACGCGATCGGATGAATCGCGGCGCCGAACAGAATCGTACGGAAAGCACTTGCAGGCGGACTGAGAGCGCGTTGTGTTCTGGACACCAGACTGAGGGGACGTTCAAGAGCGAGGCCTTGTACCTTGGCGGAACTCAAGCGCTCCGACAACACCTCAGCTTCCACAGTTCGCCAGGAGAGAATTGCGATACCGAAATTCGCCTCAACCAGGGCCTTAATCACCTGATTGTTATTGAGTTCCAAACTGTGTACAAGATTGATTCCGATGGCGGAGAATTTGCTTTCCACGAATAACCTTGTGCCGGATGTAGGCTCACGGACCAAAAAAGTTTCTTTGGCCAGCGTTTCCGGCTGGATCGCCGTCTCGGAGGCAAGGCGATGCCGCTTGCCTACAACCACCACGAGCTCATCGACACCGAACTGTTCTGCTTTGAGATCATCAGGAGGGGAATGAGAGAGGGTAACGCCAAGCTCAAAACGACCGTCGGCCACCGACTGCTCCACCTGCCTCGAGTTGTATACCTGGAGACTGAGCGCCACTTCGGGATTCTGCATCCGGAATTCTCCCAGGGCATGCGGCAATACGTGCTCAGCCGCGATGACAACACTGGCCAGATCCAGGCGTCCGACAATGACCTTCCGCAACTCGGCACTCTCACGCTCGGTGGCTGCGATGCGTTGCAGCAGATCATTGGCATGGCGATTCAGTAGAACACCAGATTCGGTCAGGTACACTCGTCTTCCAACACGGCGAAACAGAGTGATCCTGAGTTTGTCCTCTAATTCATGAATTTGATTCGACACATATGGCTGGCTCACGTGGAGTTCTTCGGCGGCTCGAGAAAAGCTGGCGAGGCGGGCGACCGATTCAAATATCCTCAACCCTGCGATGCTCAGCGAGGAAGCCGGATATGGGCCTTGGGGAGCTTTGGGGTCCTTCATAAAAAGAGCCTGGCCGAGACGGCATGGGTGCACAAAAGTTTACATCATCGGCGTAAAGGGGCAGTGCGATTTCCCTTTGTCCAAGGATCACCGGAGAAGGCAATGCGGCCTTCATTTGCAAGGCTGAAGGAACGTATGCTGCTCGCAGACCGCACACACAAGATTGCGCCGCCGGGCACGTCGAAAATGCGAGAGCTCACGAACGCTCTCGAGCGATCGAGCATCGATGTCATCAATTGTGCCGCCGGAGAATTGGATGGCGACGCCAGCGATCCGATGAAAAGCGGCGCCAGGTTGGCGATTTCCCAACATGCGGCCGCGGCCGCACTCCAGCCATGAGGACGGCCCCAACATGAGGAACATGAATGCACCGTTCTCGAAAAAAGACTGCGCATCGCGATGCACAGCGTCGGCTCCATGACCGACATCCGTTGCGCCCCCGCCGAGGGAGCGTTCCATCTTTTCCTCAATATCGAGAGGAAGCTTGGCAAATCCTATAGGGGTGGAATCATCGACAACGTTGGCACCCTGTGCGAGCTCATGCTGAGAGAAGCCAATGTCGCCGTGGTCCCGGGCGACGCCTGCGGTGACCCGACCGGACTTCGGGTATCGTATGCGATTGGGACTCGCCAGGTTGAGGAAGGGCTGCTGCGGATGAAGCGAGTGCCTGCCGAAATTGCATGAATTTGTCCTGCGCCATCAGCAATGAAGAAACGAGCTTGACCCATGCATAGACCTTTCGCACTCGTCATCGTATTGTTGCAGTTACCTGCATTCATTTACCCGCAAGCTCCTCCATCTCCGAAGAAACACTTCGACGGGAAAACGTGGTGGGAGCACGTCAAGGTTGTGGCCGATGACCGCATGGAAGGCCGCGAGACCGGTAGCGAGGGCCTGCGCAAGGCGGAAGCATATGTGGTCGAACAATTGACCAAGACTGGTATCCAGCCCGCGGGCACTGACGGTTTTTATCAGCCGGTCAAGTTCATCTCCCGTCAAATTGTGGAAAAGGAGTGCAGCATCGCGCTGATTCGCAACGGCGCGGTCGAGCCCCTTAGGCTGGGGGACGATGCCTTCTTCAATACGCGGGTCGATCTCGCAGACCAAGAAATCAACGCGTCGCTGGTCTTCGCGGGTTACGGCCTGAAGATTCCGGAGAAAAACTATGACGATCTAGCAGGGCTTGATTGGAAGGGCAAAATTGCCGTGATCCTGACCGGCTTTCCAGCAGAGATTCCCACTAGCCTTGCGGCTCACTACCAGTGGGCGGGGGAGCGCTGGAGGGTATTCCGTGAGGCCGGCGCAATCGGGATCATCACCATCCCCAATCCCGCATCCATGGATCTTCCGTGGAGCCGCTCGGCGCTGAATCGAACCCATCCGCAGATGGACTTGGCCGACCCAGAATTCAATGAGCTGGCTGGCCAGAAAGTTGCTCTCACATTCAATCCCGCGAGCGCGGAAAAGCTGCTCGCTGGCTCGGGTCACACCTTCCAGGAACTGGCCAATTTGGCCAAAGACCAACAGCCGCTGCCACGATTCCCGCTGACGGTTTTCCTCAAAAGTCGGGCGCACGTGGACAAGCAGGAGGTAACCTCGGCCAATGTTATTGCCGAGTTGCCCGGCAGTGATCCCGTGCTGAAGAACCAATTCATCGTTCTTTCTGCCCACATCGACCATTTGGGAATCGGCGAGCCGATTGACGGAGATCGTATTTACAACGGCGCGATGGACAACGGCTCCGGCGTCGCTCTGCTGCTGGACATGGCCGCGTCCCTTCAGCGGGAGAAGCTTCGGCGCTCCATCCTGTTTGTATTTGTGGTCGCGGAAGAGAAGGGCTTGCTCGGATCAAAATACTTTGCGGCGCGCCCCACGGTGGACGCAAAGTCCCTGGTTGCGGATTTCAACGTCGATATGTTTCTTCCGATTGTGCCCTTAACGGTGCTCAAGGTGAAAGGGCTCGCGGAGTCCGATTTGGGAGACCAGGCCACGCTGGCCGCAAAGCCCTTCAACGTACGCGTGGTGCCGGATTTCCAGCCGCTGCGCAACTCGTTCATTCGCAGCGACCAATACAATTTCGTTCGCCACGGCATCCCCGCCTTGAACATGGAGATCAGCTTCGACCCTGGTTCACCGGAGCAGAAGATATTTAAAGACTGGCTGACCAACCACTATCACGCCCCGTCGGATGATGTGAGTCAGACCATCCAGCTTTCTTCCGCTGCCCTGTATGAAGAGATCATGCGAAATCTGCTAATCTCCGTGGCGAATGCAGACGCGCGGCCACAGTGGAAGAAGGACAGCTTTTTCCGCCGCTATGTCCCATAGCAACCGCATCACGTAGAGAGACCTTGAAACATCGTGACAACCGCAACGATCCCGTCTCGATCGACCCCCCCTCCCAGAAACGACTTAGTGCGCGCCATCGGGCGCTGGAGCCTGATGGCTCTGATGGTGAACCTCATCATCGGTGCCGGCATCTTTGGGCTGCCGGCTGCGGCTGCGGCAATTCTCGGCAATCAAAGTCCATTCGCGTACCTATTCGCCGCCGCTGGCATGGGCGTCATCGCCGCCTGCGTCGCCGAGGTAGCCTCCCGCTTTCAACAGGCTGGAGGCCCATATCTCTACGCGAAAGTCGCCTTCGGAGGTTTTCTTGGCTTGCAGACGGGATGGCTACTCTGGCTCACGCGTGTCAGCTCGGCAGCGGCCGTTGCCAACGTATTCCTCGACTATTTGGCCGGATTTTCCCCGCATGCCAAGGAACCCGTTACTCGTCTTGCTATCCTCACGATTCTGATCGCTGGACTAGCCCTCGTCAACATTCGCGGCGTAAAGATGGGAACGTGGGTCAGCAACTTGTTTACGATCGGTAAACTTGTGCCACTTGTGATCCTTGTCGTTGCGGGCTTGTTCTTCATTCACTCTCATGGCAGTCCTGTTCCAAGAGTCGCCGGCTCTCACTTGGCGGGCTCTTGGTTGAATGCGATCTTGCTGCTGGTCTACGCCTTTGCCGGCTTCGAGTCTGCGCTGATTCCGGGCGGAGAGGTCAGCCAGCCACGCCGCGACATTCCGGTGGCGATTCTGGCCGCGTTGCCGATGGTCACAATCATCTATTTCTTTGTCCAGGTCGTCGTGGTGCATACTTTGGCCACCCCTGCCCAGAGCTCCCGGCCACTCTCGGCGGCGGCGTTTGTCTTCGGTGGCAACGCAATGGCCACCATCGTTGCCCTGGGCGCGCTGCTTTCAACTTTCGGCAGTCTGGCCGCCAACATGGTCGCCACCCCGAGGATCACCTTTGCGTTGGCCGAGCAGGACGACTTTCCCCAATGGTTCGCCGCGATTCATCGCCGCTACCAAACACCTTACGTTTCGATCATTGTTTTTGCCGTGCTGTTGTGGGCGCTCGCGGCGCTGGGCACATTCCGCTGGAACGCCACCCTCTCGGCCATCTCTCGCCTTTTCGCTTACATGATCACATGCGCAGCTCTGCCCGTGTTGCGCAAGAAGCTCCCCGGAAATGAAGGCTTCCACTTGCCCGGAGGCATCGTCTTCGCCGCCACGGGAATTCTGTTTGCTCTAGTATTAGCCAGCCGCATGGGTATCAGCGAACTGATGATTTTGGCGGTAACGGCAGGCTTGGCGTTCTTGAACTGGATGGTTGTTGGTCGAATGCGTGGCCGGAGATGATTCTCGGGGAATTGCCGTTTGAACCTCGAAATCAGAATCGAATACCCTTTTCACCTGACCGGCCTGCGCCTGCTGGAAGACTGGCCGGTGCGGGCGGCCGATCCTCCGCCTCGGAGTTTTGCCGTCAGTTCGGCTCCCGTCGCGTCGTCAATTTCGCCCGACTTCCGTCAGCTCAGACGAACAGTGTGCCCAGGTATTTGCAGATTTCGTGGAGCAATCGAAAACATCAACGTGATATAAACGCAGTGCCTAGGAGATCCACCCATGAAAAGGAATCGTTTCTCTCGTCGTGAATTTTTGCAGACGACCGCCGGAGCGGCGGGCGCAACGCTGGCCGCAACCTCCGTCTTCCTGGATTCCGAACCGCTATTCGCATCGCCGCAAGCGGTTGCCGCGAGCGACCGAGTTCGTTTCGGCATCGTAGGCGTCGGGATGGAGGGCTCCGGGCTGCTCGCCACCGCCATTCAGCTTCCGGGCGTCGAGTGCGCAGCCGCTTGCGATCTCTATGACGGCCGCCACGAACTGGCGAAGGAAATCGTAGGTAAACCGATTGCGACGACACGCCGCTACCAGGAACTGCTCGACAACAAGGAAATCGATGCGATCGTCGTGGCGGTTCCGGACCATTGGCACAAGCAAGTTGTTGTGGATGCGTTGGCCGCCGGCAAGGATGTGTACTGCGAGAAACCCTTTTCCCACAGTCCCGCGGATGGCTTGGCGTTGGTCGATGCCGCCAAGAAAACAGACAGAATCGTTCAGGTCGGCGCGCAGAGAACGAGTTCCGTGCTCTGCGCCAAGGCCAAGGAACTCTACGACCAGGGTGCCATCGGCGAGCTCAGTCTGGTGGAAGCAACACTCGGCCGTAACGACCCCACCGGCGCGTGGGAATATCCACCGCCGCCGGACTTGTCTCCGGAAAATCTGGATTGGGACACCTGGCTTGGAACCGCACCGAAGAAGGCGTTCGATCCGCTACTGTTTGCACGCTGGCGCTGCTGGAAGGAATACGGCACCGGCGTCGCCGGTGATTTGCTCGTGCACCTCATCAGCGGCATGCAATGTGTCCTCGGCATCAACGAAATTCCCAAACGCGTGTCTGCCTTCGGCGGCATATACCGCTGGAAGGATGGGCGCAATACTCCCGACGTCCATCCCGTGCTCTTCGAATACGCCAATGTTCCGGTGTACATGCGCTTGAGCTTGGGGACGGAATCCACCGAGGTCACTCGTTTTATGGGATCGAAGGGGATCATCGAACTCGGTGAATTTGGTGTTAGTTACACGCCACAGGCGGGTATTGATCTCAGTCCGAGCTACTATGCCTCCTCGTTTCCGAGCCGCCTGCGGACCGTCTACTTCAGCCAGTGGCATGCCGAACACGACCCCAAGCCGGGGCAAGAGCCTGCCCCCGAGAGCCTAAGCTTCAAGGGGAACGACTATGACGACCTCCGTCCGCATCTTTGGAAATTCTTTGAGTCCGTTCGATCGCGTAAACCGGTGTTGCAGGACGCGGTGTTCGGTCACAACGCGGCGCTCGGTTGCCACATGGCGAACGAGTCTTACTACCGGAAGAAGCCGGTATATTGGGATGCCGTCTCACAGACCATCAAGTCGTAGGTGCGCCCGGGTAATTGGACGGAGTTGCAATTTCTGAACACAGGGGAGCCAGCATGAGACTTCGACGCAGCGCTTTCGCAGCAGCGCTATTAGTGGGCCTATTTGCCAGCGTGGCATTTTCTGAAGACACGAAGTCTTCGAACGTGGCTGCATCGGTTAAGCCTCTCCTCGGGCGTTGGGATTTAACGCTGCAGGCTCCAGATCGCGAATACCCCTCATGGCTGGAACTGTCCGAGGATAATGGTCAACTCAAAGCGCGTATGGTCAGCCGCTGGGGTCATGCTCGGATGCTTCCGAAAGTTGATCTTTCAAACGGAGAACTCACCTTCGTTTCGCCCAAGGAAGAAGAAGATCGAAAAGACGACATGGTTTTTAACGGAAAGCTGGAGGGAAGAGTTCTTGCCGGGACCACCACCGGGCAAGATGGAACTCCCTGGAAGTGGACTGGCAGAAAGGCGCCGTTACTGAAACGATCCGCTGCGCCGAAATGGGGGAAACCTGTTCAGTTATTCA
>Ga0137418_10001097_pt1 | contig 24787 bp, 19 predicted proteins | sample CZODoug3_1_2_16f_FD_122242 | JGI IMG/M metagenome (GOLD analysis project Ga0137418, IMG submission 122242) | Vadose zone soil fungal communities from Angelo Coast Range Reserve, California, USA - CZODoug3_1_2_16fungal (Hybrid Assembly) | ecosystem: Environmental > Terrestrial > Soil > Vadose...
CGGCATTGTCATGACCGGTGCCGATGGCCTTCTAAACGCCGGCGCGAACGGGATAGTGATGACCGGCGCCGATGGCATTGTCATGACCGGCGCCGACGGAGTTGCATATCCCAATAGCGTTCGCGCTACCAGGGCCGACGGCATTGTGATGACCGGCGCTGACGGTATTGTGATGACCGGTGCTGACGGTATTGTGATGACTGGCGCTGACGGCAGCAGCTATCGCGCCGATTCCGTAACCATAACACTGGCTAACGGCATTGTGATGACTGGCGCCGACGGCATCGTCATGACTGGCGCTGACGGTATTCAACGGCAAGCGAGCAATGGCATCGTCATGACCGGGGCGGACGGCATCGTCATGACCGGCGCTGATGGCATTGTGATGACCGGCGCCGACTCAGTTCGAGCGACAGGCGCGGACGGCGTAGTTTTTTCAGTGGTGCCTGATGGATTGCGATTCAGTGGCGCAACGGGGATCGTGATGACTGGCGCTGATGGCATCGTCATGACCGGCGCTGATGGCATCGTCATGACTGGTGCCGATGGGCTTTTGCCAAACGCTATTCGACCGCCGTCAACCGGACTGCTAAGTGTTGATCCCGAGCTGGCGTTGCAGCTGACGCAACTTGCCGACGACAGCACGGTCAATGCCGTTGTTGTCTATCATAGCCTGCCGACGGATGGGGATTTGGCTGACCTGCAAAAAATCGGCATCATCGGCGGCACTCGCTTTCGCGCGTTACCAATGATCACGCTTACGGGCACCCGCGATCAGATTACTGCGATTTCCAAGTTACCTGCGGTCCGGTCAATCTACGGCAATCGAACTTTGAATCTAAACAGCGAGCCGGAAGTTCGCGCTGTGACCGGCGTTGAACGCGCCTGGCGCGATGCAGAAATTGCGACCAGCAACCACAACTTGCCGGTTACCGGAAAAAACATAGCCGTCGCGGTCCTCGACACTGGCGTCGATGGCAATCACGGCGATCTTGCGGGGCGCGTGGCGAAGAACATCAAGTTGGCGAGCACGCAGAGCGCCAGTGTTGGCTTTAACTATCCAATCAACTCGGAGAGCCTGAGCAATACCGATCAAGCTTACGGCCACGGCACTTTTGTCGCCGGCGTGATTGCCGGAAACGGCAGTCTATCGGCCGGAAAGTACACGGGTGTGGCGCCAGGTGCGCGCGTAGTGGGACTCAGTGCGGGCGATTTGTCGCTGCTGTACGTGCTTGAAGGCTTTGATTATCTGCTCGCAAACGGTAGCAGTCTTGGGGTTCGCGTGGTCAATTGCAGCTTCTCGGCAAACACCGTGTTCGACGTTAACGACCCGGTCAACATTGCTACCAGAATGCTGACTGATGCCGGCATCAATGTAGTTTTCTCAGCAGGCAATAACGGCCCCGGCGCACACACCTTGAACCCGTACGCGGTAGCGCCCTGGGTGGTCAGTGTCGGTGCAACAGATACAAAAGGGCGGTTGGCGAGTTTCTCTTCACGGGGCGACTTTGCAAATTCGATGTTTCATCCGACGCTGGTGGCGCCGGGAGTCAATGTAGTCAGCCTGCGCGGTTCGGGCGTCGCAAACGTAACCGGCGCGAGCGGCATTGCCGGTGCTGACACGCAACGCCTTAGTGCAACAGAACTTCCTTATTACACTACGGCAAACGGCACTAGTTTTTCAGCGCCGCAGGTTGCCGGCGCAATCGCTTTGATGCTGGAAGCCAATCCAAACCTGACGCCGGCCGAGGTTAAAGACATTCTGCAACGCTCTGCGACGCCACTTCCGCCGTATTACACCTACGAAAGCGGCACCGGCATGCTCAATGTTCACGCAGCCGTGCTCGAGGCGGCTTACCCGACTCGACGCATTGGCGCTTGGCGTGGGACAGTCGACCGTAATCAAGTCCAATTTTTGAGCGATGCGCCGCTTCAGTTTTCGGGAGCAGTGCAACCGGGCACAGCCATGGATATAAGCGTGCCGGTTCCAGCCGGCGCCGTAACGGCAACGGTTCAGATTTCGTGGGGACCGCTCTGGAGCACCAACGATTTGGCGCTCGCGGTTTACGATCAAACTGGTGCGCTGCGGGGTCAGGCCAACGCCATTAACCTCACGGGACTCAACGGCAAGCACGAAACTCTTTCATTTGTCGCGCCGAACTCAGGAACCTGGCATGTCAGGGTGAGCAACACACTGGGTGCCTTCGGCACGCCGCAACAATTTTCCGGGGTGTTGGAGGTTGGTCGCGCGCAGTATGCTCGCTTGAATGACATCGATTCGTTTAGTCCGGCTCTTAAAGGTGATGTCTATCAAAACCTGCGCTCATTTTCGATGTGGCCGATCGGCTCGCGTTTCCGGGCAGACTTTGCCGTCTCACGTTTGGATCTGGCGACGGCGCTCGTGATGAGCGCGCGCGTGCCGCAATACCTGCCGGGACAGTCCAACTACACCGACGTGCGTGATCCGGCAACCAGATTGTTTGTTGAAAGCGTGCAAGCCTCGCCAACCGGCTCGCTCTTTATCGACGCGACTAAGGGCGATCAGTTCCGTCCTTATGACGGTGTGACCCGCCTGACTGCGGCCGTTGCGCTGGTTCGCGCTGTAGGTTTGCGTTCGGATGCTGAAGCAAAGGCGGGAACTCCCTTACCATACCTCGACGCTGCCGGCATTCCCAGTCAATTGAAGGGTTATGTCGCCGTCGCTGTCTCAGCGGGTTTGCTCCAGGCGGATACAAACTTTCGACCGCAAGCAGCGTTGAGCCGCGCAGACCTCGCTCACGCCATTACCGTGATTGAGACGCGAGCGATTCAGTAAATTGCTTTAGTTGATCAATTCTCGCAGGGCTTGTGCCTCATCGTCCGTAAGGAACGTAAACAATACTCCAAATCCGGTTCCAGCCATGTAGGAAGCGACTTCGCCGCGTAATGGCAGCCATTCCCCTGAAGGAAGCTTGATCTCAATCCCCACGATCTCGCCGACATCGACTCTGCCTTTCGAGTTCACAAAACAGCCACTAATGCTGAGATCTTCGATTCGTGCCTCGTTTCTACCGGACAATCCGTCCCAGCGCGCCTGCAGGTTTGTAGAGACTCGTTCATCGCTGCGCCTGTTTTTGATCATAGCGCTCTTCCTGTCACTCAAAGATTTAACTAACGAGCATTCGCAAAATGCTTCGTCCGCATGAACTTTGGCCGCAGTCTGAAACCGCGTCAAGCTTTTTTTCGGTGAATGAGGGGCCAAGTCGACGCTGGCGGGTCATTTGGCTTTTTTGCTCCTAGCGATCAGCAAAGATGGCTGGTTCAGCTTTTGAACTGGGAACAGGAATGTCTTCCGCCTTGATTCCAAGAAAATAGTTGCCTTCGTCCTTCGCGTAAAACTGTCGCAGAAATTTCACCCCGTCCTCGGGCGACATCGAGAGGAGCACGTCCATATCGAAGTTAGGCCAAAAACGCTTTTTCCTGTCAGCGCCGTTGCGATAACCTTGTTCGTAAGCCATGGTCGCATCAATGAAGCGGTCGCCGGCCAACTCTCGAGGCCCGATGAATGCATTATTGTATTCCAGGCGCAAAATGCCGTAATCGTGGCGCGCGCATAAATCACCCAGTGCCGCAATGGAATAACCGTAGAAGTGATGTCGCAACTTAAATGCGGGATCGTATTTGACTACAAAGCGAATGGGCGGCGGTATTTTCTCGTTGATCTCGGTAACTATTAAGCGCGGACGAAAGGAAGACAAAATTGCATCGAGAAGCCAATAATCGTTTCCGTCAATGTCCAAACAAAGAACGCTAAAGTCTTTATCGATATCAAGACTTTCCAGTAGTGAGTTAATGGTGTCAGGCTGGACGCGACGATTACAAGCCTTGGCATTGGGAAAACGTCGATAAACCTGGGTCAGCAGTTCGTACTTTTGCGGATCGGCTTCGATGCCCAGCGCATTCCAGCCCTCCAGCACCAGCGCATAGCTGTTTGACCAGCGCACTCCATTTCCTGCCCCAATGTCCACCACAGTTCGCGGCCGGTCTTTGGGAACCAGTTCATCGATGTACTGTTTAAGGATTTGCTGCTCGTCGGAACGGGAGAAACGCTTGCGCACTGAATAGCGCGCCTTTTGCAGCATAAGATCAAGCTGGCCGCCATAGTGTTGGACTGTTCTCGAAAACTTCATCCTTGTTCAAGCACTATTTAGTGTCTTATTGAAATTGACTTAACTTCGAAGGTGTCCGTAATAGATTTTGGTGTCGTATTCCAAGTTTACTACGCCATTTTCGTTATGCGTATTGAAGATGTCTCGTAATTCCGAAAGCATCGGCTCGAAATTTGGCTGACCGGCCTCCGGGGCATAGGACATTGAGGAAAGACGCCCCACGAGTGACTCAAAATCCAATCGCTGCACATTCTCGAGACTTGCGGACGTCATCGGTTGCGGCGCGAATAACTCCCCGATTCCATCATCGACGTTTTCATGTCTCACGACAGGATAGTCTGGGCTGTAACGTACCAATAGCGCCTCATACTCACGCAAAAAAGCTGTCGAATCCAGCCGTCGCGCGTTCCAGACAAGCACTACCCACCCTTCAGGTTTCAATATGCGCGTGAATTCTTGCTTTGCCGCTTCGCGATTAAACCAGTGAAACGCCTGACCGGCGGTGATGAAATCAATCGAAGCATCCGGCAACGTCGTATTTTCAGCCGTTGCCGCCACGCTTCTAAAGCGCGCAAAGCTTTTTAGCAGCCTTTCCGCTTTTGCTCTCATCAGCTCATTAGGCTCAATTCCAAATACAGCATTGCCGTTCTTCAGGAATACTTCGGAGAGCAGACCGGTACCGGAGCCAATATCCGCAATCAATGATTCCTTATTCAGACCGCACACTGACTGAAGAATCTCCAGTAACCCAGGCGGATAGCCAGGCCGGTATTTCGCGTAATTCTCTACGCGACTCGAAAAACGGTTGACGGAATTCATCGGGTCAAAAAGGCCCTGACATTCAAGCCGGTTAAGCGTATCAGACGGGTCACTTGCTCGGTAATAGTGAAGTCGGTCGCGCGCTATTCGGCGGGTAAAGCTTTACAAACAAACGATGTCCGAGAAGCAGCAACAGCACAAAGCCAAAAGTGAGCGGCAACCGCGTATCTGATTTCACCAGCAGCCAAAAATGGATTACACCGGCCACGCCGCCCGCATAAACGAGTTTGTGCAGCTTGTTCCATGTCTTCCCGCCGAGTCGTTTGATCATCTTGTCGGTGGAAGTTATTGCGAGCGGCGCCATCAGAAAGAACGCCAGCATTCCTACAGCGATGAAGGGCCGCGTAGCGACATCGCCGGGCACACTCTTGAGATTGAAGTAGCGATCGAACCAGATGTAGGTCATTAGGTGCAGAAAACCATAGAAGAACGCGAATAGACCCAACATGCGCCGGAATTTTATGAGCCAGTTCAGTCCTGTTATCTTGCGCGCCGGTGTCACCGCCAGGGTGATGATCAGAAATAGCAGGGTCAGCATGCCAGTGGTACGCGTCGCAAATTCCAGAGGGTTGGCACCCACACGTTTGTGATAGACGTCCCACAGCAGTAACGTCAACGGCACAAGGGCGTTAACGAACAGAACAAGTCTTGCGAAGCGTGTGTCTTTCATAACAAATGGTCGGTTGCCAGTTGTTCGTCGTCAGTGGAAAAGCCACTGACAAACTTCTTCTCCAACTGACTACTAACAACTAACAACTGACCAGCTTAGTAGTACTTTCGCAAGTCCATTCCGTCATACAAGTGCGCCACCTGTTCAGCGTAGCCATTGAAAAGCAGCGTATCGCGCGAGGTAAAGCTCGATTCCCCAATGCGATGCTCTTGCGCCTGGCTCCAACGCGGGTGCGACACATTTGGATTGACGTTGGAATAAAAACCGTATTCGTTCGGAGCTTGAATATTCCAGGTTGTGGGCGGCTCTTCAGCGACGAGCGTTATTTTTACAATTGACTTGCTGCTCTTATATCCGTACTTCCACGGCACCACTAACCGTATTGGAGCACCGTCCTGCGGCGGCAGAGTCTCGCCATAGAGGCCCGTTGCGAGGATGGTGAGGGGATGCATTGCTTCGTCAAGACGAAGGCCCTCAACGTAAGGCCAATCGAGCACGCCGGTGGATTGGTTCGGCATGCGTTTAGGATCATAAAGCGTCTCGAAAGCCACATATTTTGCCTGCGAAGTGGGCTCAACTTTGTTGAGCAGCAACGACAGCGGAAATCCAATCCAGGGAATGACCATCGACCATCGTTCCACACAGCGTAAGCGATAGATGCGTTCCTCCAGCGGAAACTTCAAAAGCTCCTCCAGGCCGAAGGTGGTGGGCTTATTGACCAGGCCACCTACTGAAACATTCCAGGGCTTTGTAACAAAGCCCCTGGCTTCAGCCGCTACGCCCTGCTTATTGGTCGAGAATTCGTAGAAATTATTGTAGTTAGTGATGTCTTCGATGGGCGTCAGTTTTTCATTTGTGATAAAGCCATTCCGGGCTGCATTGTTAGTATTGGAATTTGCGACAGTTACCAGCATTTCGCCTTTCGGTGTCTCGACTGCCGGCGGATTAAGCCTTCGATATAACAGACCGGTGGCGGCGGTCGTTGCGACCAGGATGGCCCCGCGCATAAGCTGGCGGCGGTTTAGATAAAGCTTCCTGTCCGTTATTTCGCTGGACTTGATCTTGTCAGGTAGTTGCATTGGTACTCTCTTCACAATTCAACAAACGATCTATCGAGGCGGGGATTAATTGCTCAACTTTCCAACCGGACGAACAAATCTTGAGTTTATCAATTCTAACGTAATAGTATCGCGCGCTCTAGCAGACTGACCCCGATCAAAGAGTGCGGAACCTTGCAAACCAAAACTGACTCATCGTCGAGAGAGATACCGTTCCAGCCCGAAGGGCATCGCGCAGCCCTATTTGCCGGTTTTTCCGGCTGGACTCTGGTAGCGTTTGATTTTTTTCTGGTAGTCTTTTCGCTCACCGCAATCGCCGAGGAGTTCCATCGGTCTGATAAAGATATTGCGCTTTCAATTGCCGTCACGCTCGCTTTTCGGCCAGTAGGGGCATTCATCTTCGGCCTCCTGGCCGACCGTTATGGACGACGGTTGCCGCTGATAACTATTCTTGTCTTCTACTCGGCGGTAGAGGTGCTGTCGGGTCTTGCTCCAAATTACGCAACCTTCATGGTTTTTCGCGCTCTTTTCGGAATTGGCATGGGCGGCCAATGGGGTGTTGGCGCATCGCTTACCATGGAGAAGGTGCCGCCCCGATCGAGAGGAGTACTCTCCGGCCTGCTTCAAGAGGGATACGCGGTAGGTTACTTGCTGGCTGCAGCGTGCTACTTCTTCATTTTTCCGCGCTGGGGTTGGAGACCTATGTTCTTCCTGGGTGGGTTTCCAGCCCTACTGGCTGCGTATGTTCGCTTCTATGTCAAAGAGTCCGAGGTATGGAAGAAGACTCGTCATGAAAGCTGGGGTCAACTGGGCCGCGGTATCGCTTCCAATTGGAAGCTGTTTATCTATCTCGTTCTCCTGATGACTATGATGAACTTCGTGTCGCATGGAACCCAGGACATGTACCCAACGCTTCTCAAACGACAGTGGAGATTTAGCCCACAAAAAGTTGCTGCCGTCACAGCACTTTCAATGGTGGGCGCTATTGTAGGTGGGCTTGTTTTTGGACTCTTATCGGATCGTTACGGGCGCCGCCGCTCGATGATCATCGCCCTGCTGTGCGCACTAGCTGTTGTCCCGCTGTGGGCATTCTCGCCTTCGTTGGCACTGTTGGTTACTGGCGGATTTCTAATGCAGTTCATGGTTCAAGGAGCTTGGGGCATCATACCAGCGCACCTTAGCGAGCTTGCCCCAGACTCGGTCCGCGGCTTCCTGCCCGGATTTGCGTATCAATGTGGCGTGCTGCTGGCGGGCTCGGTCGCTTATATCGAAGCGTTGTTTGCGCAGCGCATGAGTTACGCTACAGCTATGGCATTGACCGCCGTCACCGTCTTTGGTGGCGCGATTGTAATGACAGCGCTCGGTCGCGAGCGCCGCGGAATTCATTTTGGTAGCCACTCGGCGCCCTCTGCGCCTGCGCCGATGCCAGAATGAGCGACAACAACCTCATGTGCGAACGATTTTTCAGCAATTGTAACGGCCGCTAACAAAGTCAGGTTTTTACGTTGGCAAGTAAGGCTAATCCAATAACAACCGGAGCCGGAAATGTCGGATTATTCAGGCACACCACTGGTAAAAAAACTCGGCATCAAGGCCGGGCAAAGCGTTGCCGTTGTTAACGCGCCAAAAAATTTTCTTGCCAAGGAACTGCAACCGCTGCCAGAGAATGTGACACTGGCATCCGCGACCCGTAAGCAGCTTGATTTCATAATGCTTTTCGTCGATACCGGGAAAACCCTGCAAAAAGAGTTACCGAAGCTCAAGCGGAAGCTGGCGAGCGACGGAATCTTGTGGGTTTCCTGGCCAAAGAAGAGTTCTGGCGTCGAAACAGATCTATCTTTCGACATCGTTCAACAAAGTGGGCTAAGAATCGGACTGGTTGATGTCAAAATCTGCGCGGTGAATGATGTTTGGTCGGGGCTAAAGTTCGTTTACCGTCTGAAAGATCGCAGTGGCGTTGAAGCCTGATCCCAACCGTTCGTTGTTCAACGGTGAGGCGTATTGTGTTTCTATTGCGCGAGTTGTCTTTCAATTGCGCGACACCAACAAACGAATTCGCTTGTGCTGATTCGGTGAACCTCACCGATCTCAAACTTTTCTCTCCATTTGAAAGTTTTCTCTGATGAAGTTACACATTCGATCCTGATTACGACTACTGATAGTAGGACCACGAGATAACGTATCGAAAGTGTTGCGTGCAACAGACGGCGAACGGTTTGTCACGCAAAATAAATTTACGATTTTCCGAATGAATTTCAATGCATTAACAAACAAGCTTTCGATCTTGGTCCAGCAACTATTGTTTAGAGTTTTCTTTATGCGATCATCTATCCTCTCGCAAGAGAGTTGTTTGCATTTTCAAACTCGCTTCGCAATGCACTGTCGAGAAACATTTTCCGTCAATGCGATGATGGACCACCTTTGGCCGAGAAAGCAGTTGCAAAAAGTTTTCGGATCACTATAATGCGACTCCCTCGTTCGGAAGTAATGTTTGCCAGATGTGAAGCGTTGGAGTGGGACCTGATATTTCTAATCGTGTTGTAGGTTAATTGCTTTTATACATTTTTTGAATGTCCCCGCTGACCTGCTACGCGATGCCCCGATCAGGTGTTTAGATGAGCACTACTTCATTTGAAGTGAAGAGTCTCAGGCAAACCCCGGCGATGTTTCTGCGTTCTTAGACGCAGCTCGCCAGCAATCAACTCAACGCCAATCTGCGGTGCCGGGAGCTAATACTCAAAGTCCGGACTGTGCGCGAAGTGTTTCTTCCAGCGGAGATTCTGAAACATCGTGTCGATTGGAGCCCCAGAAATGACGGAAGAACGGGTTGATTCGGGCAAAAACTGCCCAATTTGTTCCCAGCAGTTGCCCTTGTCGGAATTTGGCGTTTGTCGCGCCCGTAAAGACGGAAGAAATCTTTACTGCAAGAGCTGTATTCGGAAAAAAGTGACTGACAGCAGACGTGCTTTGAAAGAGTACCGTTCGGCGCGCAAGCGCTACGTCAGCCAACCGCTGTTGGATTCGGCTGATCCGCTTTTGAACGAAGACCGCGAGTCTTCAACAATGTTTCCCCGGGCATTAAGCAAAATGTCTCCCATAGAGCGCGTCAGAGAAGCGATCAAAAAAGGCGCGCGAACGCAAAAGGAGATTCGCAAGGCAGCCAATGTCGGGGATGACGAAGTTGGCGACGCATTGGCCAATCTACTGCTTTGGACTCGAGAAATACGTACAGAGTTAGTCGACAACACGCGGGAGTATTACCTAATCGAGTCGACGGAAACGCTGCTGGCGAGGGAAGAAGCTGTGAATATGCCGCGACGAAAGCGCGACGTTCCAAGTTCTTTTAGCGCCCTGCACGGATTGATGCCGGGCAAGAAGCCGGAAGGCGAAACGGAAAAAATCGGCGGCTGGGTGGCAGCGTAATCCGAAATCTGGAATTTGTAATTTGAAATCCCGGAATTAGCCGGGATTCGGATTTCAGTCGCGAGATTCCGATTTAGATTTCACATTTCAGATTCAAAACGCTTTCAGCACTTCTTGCGCGTGATCTTCGGGTTTGACTTTTTCAAACACTTTTTTGATTTTCCCTTTTTCGTCGATCAAAAAAGTCATCCGGTTCACGCCCATGTAGCTGCGCCCCATAAACTTTTTCTGGCCGTAAACTCCGTAGGCATCAGAGACTGCATGATCCGTATCGGCTAACAGCGTGAAAGGAAGTTTGTATTTGATGGCAAACTTCTTATGCGAGGCCTCACTGTCCAAAGAAACTCCGAGTACTTTAATGTTCCGCTTCTTGTAGTCAGCAAACGCATCGCGAAACGCACAAGCCTCTTTGGTGCAGCCAGGCGTATCGTCTTTGGGATAAAAATAGAGCACAACTTTTTGGCCGCGAAGATCTTTAAGCTTTACGGTTTCACCATTTTCGTCCTTTACAGTAAAGTCAGGGGCCACGGTTCCTTCTTTCAGCATAGTCTTACTCCGGTTTCATAATATTCGACGGCAAAAGATTCTAGGCTGGCGCCTCTTTCCGGACAAATCGTTAATGCCAAAAAAGACCACAACCCGAAAAAAGAGTTGCTACTGGATGGTGAAGCAGGAGCCTGAGACCTATTCCTGGGACGATTTCGTCGCCGACGGCAAGACCGATTGGAGTGGCGTCAGAAACTACCAGGCGCGCAACAACCTGCGCCAGATGACGACAGGCGAATGCGTCTTGTTTTATCATTCGGGAAAAGACAAAGCAGTCGTCGGCCTGGCCGAAGTCATTAAATCCGCATATCCGGACCCTACTGGGGACGACGAACAGTGGGTTGCGGTGGATCTAAAGCCGCTCAGAAAATTGAAGAATCCGGTGCCATTGGCGGCGATTCGTTATGACAAGAGATTGAGCCAACTGCCTTTGATTCGACAATCACAATTGTCCGTGATGCAATTGAAGAAAGATGAGTTTGACGTGATTGTGGCTCTCGGCGCCGGCAATGCCGCGAAAAAGCGGCGAGGAGGAAAAAATGTTTAAGCAGATTGATTACACGATGGTCGTAGTTTCGGACATGCAGCGTTCCGTGGAATTTTATCGTGACAAACTGGGAATTCCTTTGAAGTTTCAATCGCCAGACTGGACCGAGTTTCAAACTGGCACTACTACGCTGGCTCTTCACGGTGGCGGCATTGCGCCCAGCGGTCCGCCGACGGGCGATCCCTCGAAACAGGCAGGCAGTTGCTCGATTGGTTTTAACGTTGATGACGTGGAAAAGACTTATGAGGAACTGAAAACCAAGGGAATCCGATTCGTGATGCCACCAACGCAGCGCGAAGGCGAGGGGATCAAACTGGCTGTGGCCATCGATCCTGATGGGTTGCCGGTGTCCTTTGCCCAAATGATTGCCCAGACGGCGGCAAGTTAAGAGTCCGACAAACTTCAGTTTGTCGTCTTTCTCCCTCGGGGAGAGGGCTTGTGCGCGTCAAGCTTCGAACAAACCACTCAACTGAAGAGTCTGGGCTCGACTTCGTTCACTTCCAACTCCGGCACCGCTGAATCCCTCAGGTTTGGATACTCTTGGAAAAGCGGTGCCGGTGCCGGCACTAGTTTCTCAGCCAGCGTCGACTTAATCTCCAGCGCATTGACCACCGCCTGGCCGCGAAAGTGGTTGTTCGTGATGACGTAAGATTCGCGTGTCTTCTCCGCTACTTCCTTAATCCTCGTTATCCACGGTTCGAGCTCATCAAGCGAATAGAGATAGTTGTAACGATCGTCGCGCGGCGCCTTTTCCCGAAACCAGTCCTGATAATTTCTGCCATGCAGCCTGACGTAACCGATCTGCGAGGTGGTCAGCGCGGCGGGTTTGATCGACTTCGTGAAAAGAGGTTGATCAATGTTGCAGATTCCCACAGCCGCTTCTTCCAGCCATTCGTAAATCTGCGGGGTGTTCCAGGAAGTGTGTCTGATCTCCAGCACCAACGGATAATCCTTGAAGCGATCGAGCAGCTTCGCCAAATAGATACGATCTTCATCGGTGTTTTTGAACGACCAGGGGAATTGGAGCAGCACGGCGCCAAGTTTTTGTGCGCTTGCCAACTCGTCCAATCCCTCGCGCACTGCTTGCTCGTCCTGCTCGGTCGCCTTGCCGCGTTCGTGCGTGAAAACTCGATGAAGTTTCGCCGTAAACAGGAATTCCTTTGCAGCTGCTACGCGTTGGGCCCACGCCTTCGCGGTGGCGACGGTGAACGGACGATAGAAACTGCTGTTGATTTCAATCGTGTCGAAGAATTTGGCCAGGTACTCGAGCGGATCAAACTTCGCACCAGGCTTGTGCGGGTAAACAACGCCTTCCCAGTCTTTGTAAGACCAGCCGGCGGGCCCGATGCGAATTCTTCGCTTGCTTTCCATCACGGCCCAAACCTAATTCTGAGTGGCCGGTTGAAAGAGATCCGGAATATTCGCAATCCTCGCCGGCGGCAGCGGCTTGAGTTTGAGCTGCTCGGTGAGAAAAGCGATGCGGTCGCGCCTGGCGGCCGCATTGAGCGCGTGCGGCGCGTCGTACAACTCAAACCGTTTTGGTTCACTGACAACAGCCGCATAGAGATGTGCTCGCTCCGGCGTTAGAAACTTTTCCTGCGAGCCATATTGGAGAAACACGACTGCCGGCGCCGCGTGGGAAACGTATTTGCCCTGATCAGTCCAAGAATACTTCTCCATATACGCGTCAAATTTCTCCGGACCGACTTCCTGGCGATACTGCTGGTATTCCGGTGTTTTCCTGCTAACTTCATCAGACATCGTGGCGGCCATCAGGACGAAAGCCTTGAACCGCCGCTCAACCCCGGAAAGGATCGCGCCCACCACAGCGTTGTAGCTGTGGCCAACATAGGCAAGACGCTTCGGGTCAACATCCTTGCGCGCGAGTAACAGGTCCACACCACGTCGCATATCGATTACCTGCTGGACAAGGTCCGCCACCTGTTGCTTGTTAAGCTCGTCTTTGTTTTCAACGTGGCCTGGGCGCGCAATCGGGCCGTCAGTTAACAACGACACCACGCCAGCCTCCGCCAGCACGACCGCCTCATCGAGAAACTCCTTGCGATTACGCATCGGCGAGTTTCCCCAATACCAATGTCCCCAGACTACTGCGGCGAACGGTCCCTTTGCTTTCGGGACCACGAGGTATGCAGGTACGACACCGCCTTTCGGGCTGGCGTAAGTGATGTCATGGATAGCGACGTTGCCGCGCTGCTCGACGCCGATTTCTTTAATTCCGAGCGGCGCTCGTCGGTCGTAATCAAAGTGGCGGAGGAGGTCGGAATCCTGAGCAAGACTTGATGAAGCACTGAGAAGAAGCGTTCCCGCAAGTAAAACAAAGTGAACAAAATGAAGTTGTATTTGCATGGTCGAATTGCTCCTCAAACTCAAGGCACCTAACGTGATTACACCCGATTGACAATAGTATATCGCGGATGCGACGCTGAATCGCTTCAACAAACAACGCGGAAAGGAGAACCCGTTCGTGCGATTGACCGAAATGGTTTCGTGCTCTGGTTGAGCGGCTAAGCTGTCACCGAGCTTACTCGCTCAGGTGTTGAGCGGGCTACCACCACAGCCCAAAGACGAGAACGTGCTGGTCGGTTTTGACAAAGCCGACGACGCCGGAGTGTATCGACTGCGCGATGACCTCGCTATTGTGCAGACCGTAGATTTTTTCACGCCCATCGTTGACGACCCTTTTGTTTACGGTCAGATAGCGGCACTCAATTCCATTAATGACGTTTGGGCGATGGCCGGCACACCGCTGACGGCGCTCGCTATTACCTGCTTTCCAAAAAAAGGAGTGGATCCAGCGATACTCGGCGAGATCATGCGAGGCGGGCAGGAAACCTTGAACAAGCATGGCGTGACGCTGATCGGCGGCCACAGCGTCGATAACGAGCAAATAATGTTTGGCTATGCGGTAACCGGCGTGATTGACCCGGCAAAGATTGCCACTAACGCCGGCGCACGTCCCGGTGACGCGATTATTCTGACGAAACCAATCGGCACCGGAGTGATCTCGACCGGGATAAAATTTGCGAAGGCTTCAGACTCAATCGTCGCGGCATCAGTCGAGACGATGTTGACAGCGGGAAACTTCGCGGCGGAGGCCATGCGTGAATTCGAAGTAAAAGGCGCAACCGATGTGACCGGTTTCGCATTGATCGGCCATGCCTGGGAAATGGCCTGTGCGAGTAAGGTAACGATTGAGATCGAGTCCGCCAAAGTTCCTTTGCTCGCTGGCGCGCTGGAATTAGCAGCTGCGGGAATGCTGACCAGCGGCGACAAGACAAACCGGGAATACATCAGCGAAGATATTGAAATCGACGAGGCTGTGGACAAGAATCTGATCAAATTACTCTACGATCCGCAAACGGCGGGCGGGATGTTGGTTTCGATTTCGGCCGACCGCGCGGATGACTTGCTGGCAAAACTGCGCGAAAATTATTCCCAAGCTCAGCGAATCGGCCGGGTTCTGGAACGTGGTGCGCATTCAATTGTTGTAAGTTCTGTATAGGAATTCATGATGGCTTCTACAATCCGGGAAATGGTTCCAAAAACGCGCTCAATTATCGATCTGTACAAGACTGTCCGCGCGCGCACGATGGCAATCGTGGCCCCGCTCGAAATCGAAGACTTCGTAATTCAGACGGCGGAATTTATGAGTCCGCCGCGCTGGCACATCGGCCACACCTCCTGGTTTTTCGAAACGCTGCTGCAAACCTACAAATCCGGTTATCAACCTTATTCAAAAGAGTTCCTCTTTTACTTCAATTCGTACTACGAGGGGTTCGGTGAACGGATAGCACGGCCCAAACGCGGCACACGATCGCGCCCGACGGTTCGCGAAACGGTCGCCTATCGTAATCATGTCGATGAACAGATGCTTCGGTTTCTGGAAACGATCGCAGAACAGCGCGATGCGAAAGCGGTTCTGCCATTAGTGCGGCTCGGGCTTGAGCACGAGATGCAGCATCAGGAACTGCTCGTTTACGACATCAAGCATCTGTTGTGCGATCAATTCGACGCGGCGATTAAGGCCAGACCCGCGACCGTGACAAGGGTCGAGGGCATGGCAGAGATTGAGGGTGGACTGTTTTGGCTTGGCTACGGAGACCAAGTCCAAAGTCCAAAGTCCAAAGTCCAAGGTCCTTCAAACTACGACTTCGCTTTTGACAATGAAAAGCCGGCGCATCAGGTTTTTCTACAGGATTTCGCGATTGACCGCGCGCTCGTGAGCAATGGCGATTTTCTTGAGTTCATTCGCGACCATGGCTATCAGGATTTTCGCTGGTGGTTTAGTGAAGGCTGGGAAGCGGTGAATCGTGAACAGTGGCATGCACCGCTTTACTGGGAGCTGCACGACGACGAGTGGATGATTCGCGACTTTGCCGGACTTCATAGCGCGAAGAGCAAAGCAAACGAACCCGTGTCGCACGTCAGTTTTTTTGAAGTGTCAGCGTTTGCAAAGTGGGCCGGTAAACGTCTGCCCACTGAAGCGGAATGGGAAAAAGCAGCAACGTTTGATCTGAATGACGGCGCACGCATGCACTTTCCCTGGGGAAACGAAGCACCTGATGTTTCAAAAACAAATTTGTTTGAGAACGGCCTTTGGGCGCCTGCGGCGATTGGCTCATTGCCCGCCGGCCAGAACCGTTACGGCTGCCACCAGATGATTGGCGACGTTTGGGAATGGACCACTTCGGATTATGTTCCTTACCCCGGATTCAAATCAGAGTTTGATGAATATAACGACAAGTGGTTTGTTAACCAAAAAGTCTTGCGCGGCGGCTCATTCGCAACGCCACAGATTCATATCCGCTCCACTTATCGAAACTTCTTCCACGCGCATGAGCGCTGGATGGTTTCGGGCTTCCGCTGCGCGAAGGATCTGTAACCTATTCCTGTCCTACAACAACTATGACGACGATTCTTAGTGACATTGAAGTTCGTGTGCTCGGCTCACTGGTTGAAAAGCAGGTAACCACGCCAGAGTATTATCCGCTGACGCTCAATGCGCTGACGCTCGCGTGCAATCAGAAGAACAATCGCAATCCGCTTACCTCCTATTCCGAAGATGAAGTGGCGCAGGCGCTGGAAACTCTGCGCGAGAAAAATCTGACTTATGTGTTCTACGGTAGCACCAGCCGCGTGCCGAAATACAAACATGTGATGACGGAGGTGTTGCACCTCACTCCCGCCGAGCTGGCAGTAATGTGTGTGCTGCTGCTGAGAGGTTCGCAGACCAGCGGAGAACTAACGACGCGCGGGTTTCGCCTGCATGAGTTTTCCGGATTGGAAGAAGTTGACGCCGCCTTGAATGCTTTGATAACCCGAGAGCCCGACCCGCTGGTTATTCGTCTCCCGCGCCAGCCGGGCCAGAAAGAAGCGCGCTTTATGCACCTGCTGTCGGGCGAAGTGGAAGTTGAAACTCAAGCTCCGGAGCGCGCTGCTTCATCGTCACACCGCGCTACTTCTTCTGACAGAGTCTCGAAACTGGAAAGCGACGTGGAAACGCTCAAGTCTGAATTCGGAAAGCTGCGCCAACAGTTTGAAGGTTTCAAAAAACAATTCGAGTAATTCACTGGGACCGCGGGCGTCCGACCCGCAATGAGCGCGCAGCGCGAAAAGCTCGACCACTCAACCATGTCTGGTGCGCAGCGAATGCGGGCGGGACGCCCGCCGGTCACCCAGGAAATAGCCGAACTCTCCACCAGAGCAGTTGCGCCTCTAGGCCAGTGTTTCATGTGTGCAATTTTCTTGATCTCAGGCTATAATCTCCGTCCCTTATGAATCTCGAAATTTTTCATCCGGCAGTAGCGCGCTGGTTCGGGAAAACGTTTCCGGAGCCGACGCCGCCGCAAAAAGACGCGTGGCCGGCAATCAAGCAGGGGCGTAACACGCTGATTGCCGCTCCCACCGGTTCAGGTAAAACTCTCGCCGCATTTCTCGCTGCCATTGATGACCTCGTCCGTTTAGGAGTCGAGGGCAAGCTCGACGACACAACTCACGTCGTTTACGTCTCACCATTAAAAGCTCTTAGTAACGACATTCAGCGAAACCTTCAGTTTCCTCTTGCCGGCATTCAAGATGAACTCCGGGCGATGGGCCTGCCCGAGATGAACATTCGCACGGTGGTGCGCACCGGCGACACTCCGGCAGCAGAACGCACGGCGATGATCAAGCGGCCACCACACATCGTGGTCACAACTCCCGAATCTCTGTACATTTTGTTAACCAGCGAAGGCGGACGCCGGATGTTGCAAACGGCGCGCACGTTGATCGTTGATGAGATCCATGCCGTGGTTGGCGATAAACGCGGCTCGCATCTGGCGCTTTCAATCGCGCGCCTGGAAAAACTAATTAGCCAGCACGAAGCCGATAACTCGAAAGCCGAAACTCGAAACTCGAAACTCATCCGCATCGGCCTTTCCGCAACGCAGCGCCCCATCGAAGAGGTCGCACGCTTCCTGGTTGGCACCGCAGACATCAATCAGGACGGAAGGCCGGATTGCGCCATCGTCGACAGCGGGCACACGCGGCAACTTGATCTGGCGATCGAACTCCCAGAATCTCCTTTGCAGGCGGTGATGTCGGGAGAAGTTTGGGACGAAGTCTACGACCGCCTGGCCCAATTAATCCGGCAGCACAAGACGACGCTGATTTTCGTGAATACGCGGAGGCTTGCCGAACGTGTCGCTCGTTATCTGGGCGAACGCATTGGCGATGAAAATATTGCCGCGCATCACGGCAGCCTCGCTCGTGAACAACGGCTGGCGGCTGAACAACGATTGAAGGCGGGCGAATTGAGCGCGCTGGTGGCGACGGCTTCGTTGGAACTCGGCATCGACATTGGTGACGTCAATCTAGTTTGTCAACTAGGCTCGACGCGCTCGATTGCGAGTTTTTTACAGCGCGTCGGGCGTTCAAATCACACCGTCGCAGGCTTTCCCAAAGGTCGAATCTTTCCGCTGTCGCGCGATGAGTTGGTGGAATGCGCGGCGATTATCGATTCGGTTCGGCGCAGTGAACTCGATCAACTCGCGTTGCCGGAACAGCCGCTCGATATTCTGGCGCAGCAGATCGTGGCGGCGTCGGCGCCTGAAGAATGGGGCGAGGACGAATTGTTTGCCATGGTCAGGGGCGCATATCCGTATCGCAAGCTCGAGCGCGAAAAGTTTGATTCGGTAATTCGAATGTTGGCGGAAGGTTTTTCCACCAAGCGCGGGCGGCGTTCTGCTTATCTGCATCATGACGCAGTTAACAAACGCATTCGCGGGCGGCGCGGCGCCCGCCTGGCGGCGATCACTTCTGGCGGTGCAATTCCTGACACTGCGGACTATGCCGTTGTGCTCGAACCCAGCGAACTTGTCATCGGCAGTGTTAACGAAGACTTCGCAATCGAAAGTTTGCAAGGCGATATTTTTCAACTCGGCAATGCCTCGTGGGAAGTCCTGCGCGTCGAACAAGGCAAGGTCCGCGTCGCCGACGCGCATGGCAAACCACCATCAATCCCTTTCTGGTTAGGCGAAGCGCCGGCACGCACACATGAGCTTTCGGTTTCTGTCTCTCGTTTGCGCGAAGAGGTCGCCGAACGGATTGATGTCAGTGACCTGCCGGATGATTCTCAACACTTCGAGAAGTCGCCCGCTAACGCAGCTGGTTCTGGCAAACCAGTCAATCTCGAGCCCGCAATTAAATATCTAACCCACGACATCGGCATTTCGCGCGCGGCAGCCGAGCAAATTGTCGAATATCTTGCCGGAGCAAAGATTGTGCTCGGTGTAATGCCTTCGCAGGAGAATCTCGTTCTGGAACGCTTTTTCGACGACAGCGGCAGCATGCAGCTGGTGCTGCATTCACCTTTTGGCAGCCGGCTCAATCGCGCCTGGGGCCTGGCGTTGCGCAAACGCTTTTGTCGCAAGTTCAATTTCGAATTGCAGGCAGCCGCCACCGAAGATGCGATTGTGCTGTCGCTTGGTCCAACACACAGTTTTCCGCTCGATGAAGTATTTCACTATCTGAACTCCAAAACTGTGCGCCAGGTTCTGTGCCAGGCGCTGCTCGATGCGCCGATGTGGAACATCCGCTGGCGCTGGAATGTCACGCGCTCTCTGGCTGTTCTGCGGCGCCGCGGCGGCAAGAAAATTCCAGCACAGTTGCAGCGCATGGATGCAGAAGATCTGCTGACTGCTATCTTCCCCGATCAGCTCGCGTGTCAGGAGAATCTCGGTGGCGGCGAGCGCGAAATTCCCGCGCATCCGCTGGTGGACCAGACGGTCAAGGATTGTCTGGAAGAGGCGATGGACATTGACGGGTTGGAACAACTGCTGACGGCGATCGAGCGCAACGAGAAAAATCTTTTCGCGCGCGATGTGATCGAGGCGTCGCCGCTGGCTCAGGAAATACTTAACGCGCGTCCCTATGCGTATCTCGACGACGCGCCGCTTGAAGAGCGCCGCACGCGCGCGGTCTATCAACGCCGCTGGCTTGATCCGCAGACTGCTTCCGACATGGGCAAGCTCGATCAGGCTGCGATCGATCGCGTGCGTGATGAGGCCTGGCCACGCGTGGAGAATGCCGACGAGTTGCATGACGCGCTGGTTGAGCTGGGATTCATAACTTCGGAAGAAGGCGCTGAGTGGCGACAGTTTCTTGGAGAGCTGCAAAATGATCGCCGCGCAGCCGTGCTTCAAGCTATTACTGGGACCGCGGCAACTGGGACCGCGGGCGTCCCGCCCGCAATGAGCGCGCAGCGCGAACACCGCGACCACTCAAACATGTCTGGTGACGCAACGAAGGCGGGCGGGACGCCCGCGGTCCCAGTAAGGGAGTTGAATCTGTGGGTCGCTGCCGAACGGCTGCCACAGTTCGAAGCCATTTATCCTTCACTGAAATTGCAACCGCAGATTAAAGCGCCGGCCAGTTTTACTAAGCAATGGTCGTTTGAAGAAGCGCTTGTTGAACTCTTGCGCGGCCGACTAGAAGGACTTGGACCAGTGACAGTCCAAAGTTTGGCCAACTCTTCGAGCCTGAGCACCAATGAAATCGAGACCGGCCTGTTGCGTTTGGAAGCAGAAGGTTTTGTTGTCCGCGGCAAGTTCACGCCGGGCACAACGGAGACCGAATGGTGCGCGCGCCGTCTGCTGGCGCGCATTCACAGTTACACCTTGAATCGCCTGCGACAGGAAATCGAACCGGTGGCGACTACCGATTTCATTCGTTTCCTCTTGGCCTGGCAAAAAGTCGCGCCGGAACATCAGATGGAAGGGCCGGAGAGCATGCGCGCCATCATCGAGCAGCTCGAAGGTTTCGAAGCGCCCGCCGCAGCCTGGGAAGGCGAACTATTGCCGAGCCGCCTGGCGGAATACGATCCTGCCTGGCTCGACGCGTTGTGTTTGTCGGGTGAAGTGGTTTGGGCGAGATTGACTCCACCTGCGAGTGCAGCTCGATCCGCAGCGAATGAAACTGGTGTAGAGAAGGCACGCGGCGCGGCGCCTGTGCGCAACACTCCCATCGCGCTGTTACGACGCAAGAACTTTGCGATCTGGAATTCAGTGTTTCCGCAACCTTCGTTAAGTGAACTGGAATTCTCGACCACTACTCAAGCTGTTCAAGATTACTTGACGACGCGCGGCGCTTCGTTCTTTACGGACATTGTCGAAGGCACACGACTACTGCGCGCGCAGGTCGAGGAATCGTTAGCCGAACTGGTCGCCAATGGTCTGGTCGTTTCCGACAGCTTTGCGGGCCTGCGCGCGTTGTTAACGCCAGGCAGCCGCAAGACGCAAGCTGCCGCTAAACGAAAGCATCGTCAGCCGGTGTATGAAATGTCGAGCGCCGGCCGATGGTCCATCTTGAACCGAGCAGGACAGGCATTCTTGCCTGTCCCATCCGGGAATGGGGATCCGGAAACTGTGGAGGAGATCGCGCGCATTCTGCTCAAACGCTACGGCGTCGTGTTCAAGCGCCTGCTCGAGCGTGAAGGAATAGCAATGCCCTGGCGAGTGCTATTACGCATGTATCACCGGCTCGAGGCGCGTGGTGAAATCCGCGGTGGCCGTTTCGTTGCCGGTATTTCGGGTGAACAGTTTGCGCTGCCTGAAGCGGTGGGAATGCTGCGAGCAATTCGTCGTGCCGGTACCGGAGCAATGGATTTTGGTTTCCGCTCACCGGGCCAAATTCAAGAGTCTTCACTTGCCATCGGGTTACCATCCACAGATGCAGCACAGGAGAGTCTGATCTCGATCAGCGCCGCCGATCCGTTAAATCTGGTCGGCATCATCACGCCCGGCGGGCGCATCACCGCCCACACTTCAAATCGAATTCTCTATCGCAACGGTGAACCGATCACTGTGTTGGAGGGCGGCGAGCCACGTTTTCTAATCGAGTTAAGCCGCGCGATGGAGTGGAAAGCGAAAGCGGCGCTGATGCGCAAAGCCACGCCACCGCAGCTTCGTTCATACCTGCGCCGCCCCGCCTGATGTTGTCCGTCTCAGGCCCTGACCACCCAAAGTTTTTGTTAGTGCGACTATGGGGTTCCATCCTTAACGACAATGTTGCCGTGAATGGGCACGCAAAATGCTCCGGAGAAATAGCAGGAGGCAAAACAACCTTTGTCGGTGTAACGGTCCGGCGACATACCCATCGCGGGCTCGCCACCATCCGTTACATCGAACTCTCTTTCGGTACCAATCTCACCCGGATTATCGCTGTGGGAAACACGCCATTTGACCGTTGCGCAACTATTATTCACGGTCACACACGTAACCGGACCACTCCTCGAGGTTCCCCAGCTATCCTGCACCACATGCCCCGAGATGTTTCCTTTGGGACTGATGTGCGCCGAGAAGGCGAGATGGCCGTCCAACGTTGTGATTCCTCCGACCGCAAACGATTCGCCGGAGTTTCCTGTTTGGGCTTGAGAATTTTGCAAGTTTGGGATGAGCAGGGCAACAGCAGCGACAAGCAGCACTAATAGCCCGGCTATTCTTCGATTTGTTCGCATACCTTCCACTCCTTCTTGCGGCGAATTTACCTATGGCATGGCCGCGCCGCACGACGATACCTTTCCAGTTGAAGCGGGGGTATTAGATTTTTAGACAGGTACAGGATAAAGAGAGTGGTTGAGAAATTCTTGAGGTTGGGCCTGTAGATATTGTGGGTTGATTATGGTTTGTTTGCCGTCAAAATATTTTGACTTTCGGTTGGCCGCTGACGCAACGCAAGGCGGATGGACAATGAAAATAGACACGTAGAAGAACACAAAACCAACTTTTTTCTTCGCCCCAGAGTAAGGTGAACGATGTTCGAAGCGAAGGGACGGTCTAAGCAGTAGCGGACGATCAAAGTTTCTGCTGCGCGGACTTATTGGCAAATCGTTCTTGCAGCATTCAAACCGGACTCAGCATGACGATCTCGGCGCGCTCGCGGGCGTTGTCGAGAAACGCGTCCGTGTCGGTTTCGATCTTTGCTTCCATCAGAGTTTTTTCTATGCTCGGGCTTGCTTGTTCCAGGGTTGGCACTATCTGGCCCGGCGCGCGGCTGCGCAATCGCGGCACATAAACATCCCGGTAATAAGCAGCAATTTCGGTCTGCGTAATGACGACGAAGTTGCGAAAACGGAAGTCGAGATACTTCTCGATCTTCACTCGTTGATCGATGATCTCATTCAGCTTCTCCGCCGTTAAGCCCACGCGCTGCAATCGTGATTGAAACTCCGCCTGGGAAGGAAAGGCCTTCACCAATTCATCCCGCGCTGCCGTTATCTCGTCGCTCGTCGGGGCAATCGAAGGAAGTTTCTCCGCCTCCTGAAGAATAAGCCGCTGATCGATGATCAAGTTAAGCGTGCGATTCAATTCGTTTGAGGAAGGATTTGCCAGCACCGTGTCCGGCTGCAATGCCAACTGCCACAGCAGATCGGAATAAGTGATCAAACAAACCTGGCAGCGCGTTTGGCCGGACGCGTTAACCGTGGCCACCATCTTGTCGACCACTTGCTGAGTGCGCGCCGCGTCAGTGAGCAGTAAGCAGTGAGCAGTGAGCAGCACGAACGCAGGCAGCAGTCGGCAGACGGCAGTCGCCACGCAATTGAACTTTGATCTAGATGTCTTGAACAACTTCATACTCATCTCCTGCTCCTGCCTCCTGCTCCCGGGTCTTTGCACTGCTCACCGCTCACTGCTCACTCCCCCTAGAACGTCTGCGTAAATCTGAAGTGAATCTGCGTTCGCTTCAAACGATAGATTGCCGGCGTGCCGGTGAAATCGTCGGCCAAGCCGCTGGGCCCACGCTGCGGAATTAAGAACTGCGGCGGGTTTAGTAAATAGCCATAATCCACCGCCAGCGCGCCACCGAATGGTGTTTGAATTCTAAAGCCGAGTCCAACTGTGTTGCTCCAATGTGCGCGCAAGTTCGCCGCCGCGATGGCAGCCAGCAAGTCCGCCGGCGGCGGCGAGTTGTCATGCTTGTGGAACAAATCGCCGATGCGCCGGAAAACGTTGCCGCCATCGTAAAAAGGAACCGCCTGCAACGCTCTGGTAATTGGGATGCGCGCTTCCAGATTGATAATAGCGAGCGCGTTGCCACCTACCGGAACGGTAAAGGGATTGAGAAACACCTGCTTCTTCTTTTGATCGAGGAATGGGCCTTGAGGGAGAATTACCTGGCGCGGACCGGCTTCCTCAAAACCAAATCCGCGCAACGTTGTCGAACCGCCGGAGAAAAATCTCTCGCTAATCGGGAGAGTCAGATCAATTTCATCTATTTTACCGTTGCCGTCGCGATCGCGCGGATTGAACAGATTGGCCAGGCCCAGCGTCGCGTTTCCTGCTAAGACAGTTCCGCGAAAAGCGTTGACCTTGTAATAGGTGCGATAGGTGGCCTGCAGTCGGCCAAAGGAAAGATTGCCGCCCAGTTGTCTCAGTGCAATGGCGTAATCAACGTTGAAGAAACTGCCGCGGGTTGCGTCCAACTGATTGTAGCGGCAGATTTCGCCGGGCGCGCCTGTTTCCTCATCGGGATTGCGGACGGTCCCCAGCAAGCCCCGCTCGCATCTTTCGCGCGTGTCGCGCACAAACGAAGTGCCAAAGCGAGACAGGCGGACCGCGCGATCAGGTTGCAGGATTGGCTTAACCAGCAGGCTCCCAAGATTGAAGAGCCGAACATCTTCATAACTGTAGCGAGCAAAAACAATCGAACGTGTTTTCCTGCTGAGCACACGCTGGGTTTCTACTGTCGCACTGAAACGATTGATTGTCGGTTGCTTGACCTTGGCGCCAAACTCATCGAGTGGGTTTCCCTTTGCATCAAGTCGCTGCACGATGCCCAGTGTGCCGCGATCAATTGCAGAACGGAAAAAGCGCGTTACCGTGGCGTCGCGCTGATACTCAACTGAAATAGCCAGCGGCGCAAACTGTCTTTTTCGGTAGCGCGCGAAACGTGGATCGAGATATTCAAACCTGAGCCGTTGTTGTTGGCTACTGACCCGCAGGCGCATTGCGCCCTGGCGCAGCTTGTTCATCAGATTTACATTGCTGATTTCCAACAGGCCCAGCGCGCCAGTGTCGCT